>Ga0164297_10001069_pt1 | contig 30399 bp, 28 predicted proteins | sample GEODES058metaG_FD_113539 | JGI IMG/M metagenome (GOLD analysis project Ga0164297, IMG submission 113539) | Dystrophic lake water microbial communities from Trout Bog Lake, Wisconsin, USA - GEODES058 metaG | ecosystem: Environmental > Aquatic > Freshwater > Lake | place: USA: Trout Bog Lake... | reverse complement strand
TGAAAATTGATGCGGGTATTTATTTAAATCAGCAACGTTAAGCCCTACTTTTTTAATCATGTCGCGCACTTTTAATTGACGCGTTTTTTTATTACCTAATCCGTGAATCACCAAGCCCTCTTCTAAAATCTCTTCGATTTTCATACGAGGATTTAAAGAGGCATAAGGATCTTGAAATACCATTTGGATACTTCGTTTTAAGGCTTTGCCATCCATTTTATTTAAGGACGTCATATCTTGTCCTTTAAAGCGTAATTCACCCTGATCAATGGCTTGCAATTGTAACAGAGATCGCGCAAGTGTTGATTTACCGCTACCTGATTCCCCCACAACCGCTAAAGTCTGACCCTTCATAATTGTGAGGCTGACATTGTTTAAAGCTTTAATCGTTCTTGTCTTTCTGACAAAGAATCCGGAGGTCTGCGTATAGGTTTTATAAAGACCTTTGGCTTCTAAAAGCATTTCATGTTTATCTATTTTTTTTGCCATAATGTTGAGCGACTTAAATAAACGCGCGGTGTTGGATAGGTTTCAATTGCTTAATACCTTTGGCATCAGGCACACAATTGAGGAGTGCTTTGGTATAAGCGTGCTTTGGTTTTTTTAATACGTCTTTGACACTTCCCTTTTCAACGATTCGGCCCTGATACATCACAATCACATCATCGGCAATTTCTTCTACGACACCAAAATCATGCGTAATAAAAAGCATCGCCATATGTCTTTTTTCTTTTAAGTTTTTGAGTAACTTTAAAATTTGCGCTTGAACTGTCACGTCCAGTGCTGTGGTCGGTTCATCTGCAATTAAAATAGAAGGCTCACACGCAATACTCATCGCAATCATGATGCGTTGTCTTTGACCGCCTGAAAGCTCGTCCGGATAACTAGAAACCCGATCTTCCGGTATGCCTACTTCTTTTAAAAGAGAAGCTACTTTTTTATCTAAACTTTTTTTATCTAAATCGAGATGTACCTTTAATGCTTCTTTGATTTGGTCGCCGATCGAGATCACAGGATTTAAAGATGTCATGGGCTCTTGAAAAATCATCGCCATTGATTTACCACGGTATTCACGCATCGCCACATTGGATAGATGAGCAATATTTTGATGCTCAAACACGATGTCACCTGTTTGTTTTAATTGAGATGACAAAAGTTTCATGATGGAAAGTGCCGTTAAGCTTTTACCGCTACCTGATTCGCCGACAATACAAGTGGTACGACCAGGATACAAGTCAAATGAAATATCGTTGACCAAATGACGATGCGGTTCATTGATGGGTGATACTTTTAAATGTTTCACCTCTAAAATTTTTTTCATGATGCTTGTTTCAAGAAAAATGCAGCTAATTCATCTAATGGAATTTTAGATTGCACGTTTTCAGCTCTTAAGGATTTCACTTGGGCCACACCCTCTTTCATTTCATCTTCACCTAAGATGACCGCAAATGCTGCGCCACTTTTATCCGCACGCTTCATTTGCGACTTAAAGCTATTGCCGCCTGAATTTAAAACGACTTTTAATCCTTGAGTTCGAAGCGTTTCAGATAACTTTAGCGCGTACTTTTCAGCAGCATCACCTAAGTTCACAAGGTAAATATTGGGTTCGTTTTGGAGAGCCACACCTATGTCTTCTAAAAGTAAAATGATGCGTTCTAATCCAATACCGAAACCACAGGCGGGTGTTTTATCACCACCTAATCGTTCAATTAAATAATCGTATCTGCCACCACCCGCAATGGTGCCTTGGCTGCCTAAACGATTAGTCACCCATTCATAGACCGTGCGATTGTAATAATCCAATCCTCGGACTAAGCGATGATTGAGTTTGAAAGGAATGCCTGCTTCTTTTAAGTATCCGCACACAGCCTCAAAATGCGCTTTGGCTTCACTATTTAAATAGTCGGATAGTTTGGGGGCCCCTTCAATCATTTGTTGCATGGCCGGATTTTTACTATCCAAAATCCGCAATGGATTCTGATGGAGCCGACGTTTCGCATCTTCATCTAAAAGATCAAGGTGGCTCTCAAAATATCGAATGAGCTCAGTTCTATATGTGAGTCTATCTTCAGGGTCCCCAATAGAATTGATATGAAGTTCGACATCTTTGATATCAAGGGTCTTCCAGAGTCTTGCCAATAATAAAATTTGCTCTGCATCGACATTAGCATCATCAAAACCAAAGGCTTCCACACCCACTTGATTAAATTGTCGCTGCCTACCCTTTTGCACATTCTCATGTCTAAACATAGGTCCCTGATACCACAAGCGAATGGGCCCATTATAGGTAAGGTTATGTTCAATGACGGCCCTCACACATCCCGCGGTACCTTCAGGACGGAGGGTTAATTGATCCTCATTTAAAGGATCTACCCATGAATACATTTCTTTTTCAACGATATCAGTATGGGTGCCGACGCTATCAATAAACAATGAAGTGGGTTCAACGATAGGTAAATTGATTTTTTCATACGCGTACAAGTTTAAAACTTCGCGAATCTTATCTTCGACAAAATGCCAAAGCGGCGTCTTATCGGGTAAGACATCATAGAAACCTTTAATGCTTTGTAGTTTTTTGCTCATCACTGTTATTTTAACTTTGAATAGTGCGATTCCACATAGTTCATGACGATTGCTTTAAATTCATTCGCAATGGTTTCCCCCTTTAAGGTGACGGTCTTTTCTCCATCGACAAAGACAGGGGCTACTGGAATCTCCCCTGTACCAGGAAGACTAATCCCAATATTAGCGAGCTTAGATTCTCCAGGGCCATTCACAACACATCCCATCACAGCGACTGACATGTCCTCTACACCCGGATACTGATCTTTCCATTGCGGCATCGATTCACGTAAAAAGGTTTGGATCTCTAAAGCCAACTCTTGAAAATAAGTCGATGTCGTTCGACCACATCCAGGACAAGCCGTCACAAGCGGTGTAAATGAACGAATGCCCATGGTTTGTAAAATCTCTTGTGCCACAACCACCTCTTTGGTGCGAGGTTCATCGGATGTTGGTGTTAAAGAGACACGAATCGTATCCCCTATGCCCTGTTGCAGAAGAATAGCTAAAGCAGCAGTTGATGCCACAATGCCTTTCGATTCCATGCCAGCTTCCGTTAAACCAAGGTGGAGTGGGTATGAAGTTCTTTTCGTAAGTTCTTGATAAATAAGAATTAAATCTTGAACGTTGCTTACCTTACACGAGATGATAATTTTGTTTTTTGGAAGTCCCCAGGAGACTGCTTGCTCTGCAGATTCTAACGCAGATTGAATTAAGGCTTCACGCATCAATGCATCGGACGACAATGGATTTTTGAGTGTTGCATTCTCATCCATCATGGAGGCTAACTTCGCCTGATCTAAACTTCCCCAATTAACTCCGATACGGATAGGCTTGTTATACCTTTTAGCAATCTCAATCATGGCTTCAAACTGCTCATCACGACGACTACCCTTACCTACATTACCCGGATTGATACGGTATTTAGCAAGTAACTTCGCACACTCTGGATATGTTTGAAGTAACTTATGCCCATTAAAATGAAAGTCGCCTACGATCGGTACAAAGCAATTTCGTTTTTGTAAACCTTCTATGATGCTTGGAATCGCAGCGGCTGAGGCTTCATTATTAACGGTGACGCGAACAATTTCAGAACCCGCTTTCCATAGCTCAAAAATCTGCTCTGTGGTTTTTTCAACATTTGCCGTATCCGTATTAGTCATGGACTGCACCACAACAGGCGCACCACCTCCGACAGGGACAGATCCCACCATGACTTGATTTGTAAGGGACTTTTTCATAATGAAAGTTACTTAAAAAGCTTCAACTGATTTTTTTGTCGTAAATAACTGAGGTGTAACCCTAGGAAAAATAATGCCAGTAAAGCATTCTCATGATGGAAGGTGGTGTTCACTAAACCTATACCAAAAATGGTTGTCCATGCTGAAAATGAGCCCATGATGAATAGCATAGCTTTCGAATCTTGATTAAATTTTTTATAAGAATTAATTAATGTAATCAACCATATAAGCATGAAACTTAAAAATGTTATGAAGCCTAAAATACCTCGATCAACCAAATTGGATAGATAGATATTATGTGGGTGTCCCCATTGCAAAGCAAAATCATCCTCATTAAAAGTTTCGCCTCTAGATTCAACAGAAGATTTAAGTTGGTCTATATTAATTTGCTTCCAATTACCCCCGCCAATGCCCAATAGAGGATTTAATCTTGCCACTTCAAAAGCTGCTCGCCATACCTTATCGCGCTGAGACAAAATATCATGTTTACTCTGGTTAACGATTTGTTTGTTTATAACTGCGGCAGGCATTATAAAAGAGATATTGATCAAGAAAATCGAGAGCAAAACTACATATATCGTTTTAATTTTGATGGGGAGTTTACTTAATAAAAGAAGTGCAAAGACTAATAAAAATACAATACCAAAAGCACCTCGACTTTGACTGATAATTACGGAAGAGATAAGAAAAATAAAAAGAAGGTTAGCTATAAAGACATATTTCTTTTGTGCTGATTGCAGTTGACCTATTAGAAATGATAACGCAGCACCAGCCATCATACATAAATATATAGCTGAATGATTGACGTGACCCACAGAGTGAAGTTGTAAGCTATCCTTTGTAAATAAAATCAGAAGCTGTGCTAACCCCCATAGCAATGGAGGTAGCGTCATAAGAATCGCAAAAATAAATAAGTATTTTTTTTCATTTAAATCATAATCAGACCTAAAAAGAGTCCAGCCGAAAGTAATCCAAAGTAGCATGCCTCTAAATCCCTTCCATTCAGATCCTCCTGGCATGAATGGAAATAATGCACTCAAGAATGAAGAACAAATGAGAGATAAAAATACCCAATCCCAAATAGTCCATTTAAATGAAGACACTTGTGATTGACGGTATAAAGCAGCAATCAAATAGCCTGCAAGAAATATATTTTTAGGGGCTTCAAGGCTCGGAAGAAATGCTAAAAAAAGACTCAAAAAAATAAGCTCTAAAAATTTTAATTTATTATTAAAGTAGATTTTCTTGATTGATGCTAATGAAAATGTTGGCATAAAAATATTCCCTCTATGGTGCTATTTGAATTCTTTTTAAACTTCGCTTTGTTTTATCACTCACCTGTCCCGCGAGCTGACCGCATGCGGCATCAATATCATCGCCTCTCGTTTTTCGAACGGTCACGATGTAATCTTGATTTATAAGAATTTCTTTAAAGCGTCTTATTTGATCACTTGATGAACATCTATATCCGCTATTGGGGAATGGATTAAATGGAATTAAATTAAATTTACATGGCACGTCTTTAACGATATGAAGTAAAGCTTTTGCATCTTCAATCGAGTCATTAATGCCATCTAACATCACATATTCAAACGTCACAAAGTCCCTCGGCGCTTTTTCTAAATAACGCTGACATCCTGCCATGAGTTCTTTTATAGGAAATTTTTTATTAATGGGCACTATTTCGTTCCTTAATTTATCATTCGATGCATGAAGCGACACTGCCAGCGCTACAGGACAATCTTCTTTTAAGCGATCCATGGCATTAACTAACCCACTGGTAGAGAGTGTGACGCGACGACGACTTAAGCCATAAGCCCTATCGTCTAACATCAATTTCATAGCAGCAACTACATTGTCATAGTTAGCTAAAGGTTCGCCCATACCCATCATGACGACATTACTAATAATGCGATCTGTATTGGTGAGTCCGCTATAACCTTCTTGTTGTCTGATATAAAAATTAGCAAGCCATAATTGACCAATAATTTCAGCAGTGGTTAAGTTTCGATTAAAGCCTTGCCGACCTGTGGAACAAAATGTGCATTCAAGCGCGCATCCCACTTGGGACGAAATACATAAAGTACCTCGATCATCTTCGGGAATAAAAACAGTTTCAATCCCATTATTACCCCCCACATCAAACAACCATTTACGCGTGCCATCATCCGACATCGCATCGCTCATAACAGAGGGTAATTGGATATGGGTTTTATCTATTAACACTTCACGAAATGATTTAGAAATGTCAGTCATCTCATTGAAATTAATAAGATTTTCTTGATAAATCCAATGCATGAGTTGCTTAGCTCGATAAGGTTTTTCACCGAAGTTTCCTACAAAAGAAACGAGGTGCTCGTAATCCAAATCGAGCAAGTTTGTCATTTAAAATTAACCGAAGAAGTATTTGATTTCGATTTTAGCGTTGTCGAGGGAGTCCGATCCGTGCACGGCATTGGCATCAATGCTTGTCGCAAAGTCAGCACGAATTGTTCCGGGTGCTGCTTCTTTAGGGTTAGTTGCCCCCATTAAATCACGGTGTTTTAATACGGCATTTTCCCCTTCTAAAGCTTGGATCATTACAGGGCCTGAAATCATAAAACTCACCAAATCTTTAAAGAAAGGACGGTCTTTATGCACCGCATAAAAGCCTTCAGCTTCAGCTTGGGAAAGATGCGTCATTTTAGCTTTAATAATTTTTAAACCTGCATTTTCAAAGCGTGAATAGATTTGGCCAATCACATTTTTTTTAACTGCGTCAGGTTTGATAATAGATAAGGTTTGTTCAATTGCCATTGTGTAGACTCCGTAAGATTTAACATCGTTGAAAAGACTGATAAAATAACATTTTTAGAAGGTTTAATAAAGAACTTAAGCACATGCAGCGCACCTACTTAACCACCGCAATGTACCATTTCGTTGATCTTCCGGACTTTGTAACTTTGCGCGCACCTTTACTTCAGTATTGTGAGTCGCGCGATATCAAAGGCACTATCCTTTTGGCTAATGAAGGGATTAATGGCACGGTTGCTGGCTCTGAAAAATCTATTCATGAGCTTCTCGACTACTTAAAAAATGATCCAATTTTTGAAGGTCATTTTAAAAACCTAGGTCACAAAGAATCGTGGTCCGATAAGCACCCCTTCTACCGCATGAAAGTAAAACTCAAAAAAGAAATTGTGACTTTGGGCGTGCCTGGTGTGTCACCGACTAAAGTGGTGGGGAAATATGTCAAACCTCAAGATTGGAACACCATCATTTCGGATCCTGAGGTGGTATTAATTGATACACGTAACGACTACGAATACGCAATAGGGACTTTTAAAAATGCAGTGAACCCAAAAACCAATACCTTCCGTGAATTCCCTGAGTATGTGAAAACACATTTCGATCCCAAGAAAAATAAAAAAGTCGCGATGTTCTGTACCGGTGGGATTCGTTGTGAAAAAGCTTCTTCTTATATGATGAGTGAGGGGTTTGATGAGGTATATCACCTTGAGGGCGGTATTCTTAAATATTTAGAAGAAGTCGATCCAGATGAAAGTTTATGGCAAGGTGAATGCTTTGTATTTGATCAAAGAGTGGCGATTAAACATGGCCTTGAAGTCGGCGACTATGATCAATGCTACGCATGCCGCTATCCTTTATCAGCAGACGATATGAAAAGTGACAAGTACACACCAGGCATTTCATGTCCTCATTGTTATAACCAACATACTCCAGAAAAATTAAAAGCACTCACTGAAAGACAGCGACAAGTCATTTTGGCTAAAGAGCGAGGCATAGAACATATCGGCACTAAACCTCAGTTCATGACAAAACAAAAAAAGAAACGGTTAGATAAAGCCACTTAAAAAATTTCAATGTTCATTTTCAAATAAAAATGAGTTCATTTTGTCAATTACTTTTTTTTAGATCTATTTTTTATATCCTTAACTAAATATTCCACAACCCAAAACTTTAATTTAAACTTCAATTTATCTCCTGAAAGACTAGAAAATTTTTTTATTCAATTTGTTTAATAATTTCTCAGAAACATTTTATGTAAAAAAATAATAGAATTTGTGATGGCTTATTTAATGAAAACCTTACAGAAATCTTGAAACAGTTTTAATTAAAAATGCTATCTCTAAAAAAACTACGTTAAAAAAAGGAAATAGGCTCAAAAAATCTTTTGATGAGCAAAATTTATTATGGAGCTTTTTGATGAATTTAATAAATTAAATATTTTTATAATTTAAGAGACTAATTTAAATTTAAAATCATTCAAAAAAATAAAAATTTCTTAATTTTCTTAATGTATAAAAAACTAATTTTTTTGCCCCATATATTTAATAAAAAAATTACAAAACATATATTGAAACATAGTAAAGTTTCTAGAGATTGAAAAATTTGATTATTTGCAGGAATGTAATAAAAAAGAATAATAAGTAAGTAAAGTAATGTTATTTCAAAAGGATTTTTAAATGTAATAACTCTACACCAAGTAAAAGCTAATAAAAAGCTAAAAAAACCCAGCACTAGAAGCGCTCCAAAAAATCCAAAATCTGAAGCGAGCCAGGGATATATTGAGTGCCACAAGCCCTCTTTAGAAAAACCGAAATTTGACTCTAATAACCCAGGAATTGAATTATTCTCAAAAAAATTAGTATTAAAAACTCTGTCGGCATTTCTTGCTAAAACCATAGAGCTACCAAGGCCGAATGTAGAAGGGTGATATAGATCAAAACTTAATGATAACGCATAGTAACCATGGCATAAATATCTAACTAATGACTCGTAAAGTATTTGAAAAAAAACTGGGAGCGATAAAACCCAATTACCCGGACTAGGAAAAAATTCATGGCCTGCTATGGTATAAGTGCCAGCAGGAAAAATATTTCTTCCCTTCATGGTAAGTCCAAAAAAAATCATAAACATAGAAAGAATTGATATAAATAACAAAATATATGTAATATTAGAACTGATAGTTTTTTTGGAAATTATCCGAGACAAAAGAAAAAACCATGGTAATGTAACAACGAAATCTGCAACTCCTTTATTGGTTCCTGTTGCAATATAAAGAAAAATATTTAGAGAAATACAAAAAACAGCTAAAACTTTAAAAAATTTACCAATGTAATGCCAATATATTATTAAAACCGGCATAATTCCAATTACCCAAGGCGATAAAAAAGATCTTAAATATTCTGCATATATAAAATGGTTGCTATGGGTTAATCTATTATAGTGTTGTAAATAAGCTTCCCCAGGATGCAAAATACCAAAAAAAATATCAGGATAAAATTGTCCAGTTCTCGATAAAGATATTGGAATAAATAGTAATAAATTTACAAGAATAGCTTGTTTGACAAATTTTACCCCACTCAAGCCACTAAAAATCAATAATTGTCGAGCAAAATATTTTTTTTGATAAAATCTAACCCCGAGTATATATCCACAAAAAATTATTGCCTGACTGACCAATAAATAAATTGCAGTTTTGCTGACATTAATAGCATTGAAATTCCATGGCCCAAAAAAATAAAGTAATAAAACAATAAATAAATATATTTGGAAAAAATATAATGGATAAAAATGATTATTTTTCATATCTAAAATTTTAATAATATTCGTATTAATGGGCTATATGCATTTCGTAACAACTTTAGAAAATTAATAGCATTTACATTCTCTTGATTTAAATCTTGAGCTTTTCTTATATGAAATACTGCATTTTTAAAATTAAAATTTCTTAAATTATATCTAGCTAAAAAAACATAAGCGTTAGATAATATTTTATCTTTTTTTGCTAATATAGTTTTATTTATAAGAAATTGTTTATTAATCATTACTAGCACTTCATTAAGTTCATTTGATGAATAATTTTTATATACGCCTGAATCTTTATGAAAACGATATGCAGCAAGTATTTTTTTTAAAAAATAAAACTCTCCATATTTCGAAATTGCTAGCCAAAATTCAATGTCAGGCATCAGTGTATTTTTATAATTCCAACCATTGGTTTTCTTATAAACAGAACTTCTAAACAAAGCTCCTACGCCTATTGGGCATTCTAATGTGCTTAAAGTATGCATAAAGTTAAATTTATTACATATATTATGTTTCATCCGTTTCCCCAAACTATCAACTAGATCATTGTTTGGGTATACACAAATTATCGCATTATTGCGTTCTAAAATTTTTACCAGACTCGATATTGCGTCCGGGTATAAATAATCATCTGAGCTTAAATATGAAAAATATTTTCCAGTGCATTTACTCCATCCTTTATTAAGGCTTTTGGATTGGCCTAAATTAACCTTATTTACTACAAGCTTTAATTGAGTTGTATATTTATCCCTCAAAATATTAACTGTATTGTCAGTTGATGCGTCGTCAACTATTATCAATTGAATGTTTTTGTAAGACTGTTTAAGAACGCTATTAATAGCAATTTCTAAGTAAGAAATTCTATTAAAAGTTGGAATTACAATACTGACTAAAGGTAGATTCAAAATTAAAAAAAATTGGTATATTAAAAGTATTTTTACTTAAAAAATAAGCTTTAAAATAAAAAATGAATCACTTAATAAATACATAGGTAAAAGCCATAACTAATACTAATGTTATTATTATAAAAAAGCTTGGATTAGTTAAATTTTTAAATGATTTATTTACTGCCAAAAACATTAAACTTGCATCAATAATCAATCGAAATAACCAAGCATATGCCGCACCTTCGACTCCAAATTTTTTTATAAAAAAAACTAATACGCCAATAAATAATGGGATTTGAATTATATTAATAATTGCAGTCAATCTAGATAATCCAGCGCTTTGAAGCAAGACAAAAGCAACTTGTGCTGGAGAATTTATCACAACACCAATAGTTAATATTTTCATTATTAATGCCGAATGATTTGCAATATTTTGATTAATCCAAAAACTTAAAATTTCATGCGAAAAAAACCCAACTGAAAAAGCAATAGGAAAAACAATAGCTAAGATAATTTTAATTGATTTGTTATAAAGCATGATAATCTCATCGCCAGATGATAGAGATTTGGACGAAAATATTGGAAATAAAACTAAAGTAACAGCTGCGGGCACTAAAAATATCTTAGTTACTATCTCTTGAGGAGTTACATAAAATGCAACTGCTGATGCTGAAATTATTACTCCCAAAAAAAATCTATCTATTACCCCCATAAATTGACTAGCTAAATTACTTAGCGTCATCCAGCCGCCAATATTTAGCAGAGGTTTTAAATAGTTAAAGTCTGTGTTCTTACTAAAACCAAATGTGTGTACCGTTTTATTTACATAGTGAGCAAATAAAAAATTAGTTAAATATCTACCTAGCACAAGAAAAATAGATATTGAAACCAAACTATTTTCCCAATACAAAACAACAAATAGAGGGCCTGCAAACGTCCAAATACCAGTTGGAATCCTTATAAAATTAATAATATCAAACTTATGGTGGGCTTCTAAAATTCCCCTGTATCCAGAAGAAACTATAATGGCTGGAATAGAAATTGCTATCAAAAATGATGCTAACTTAGCTTCTGGTATGCTGGGAATAGATTTAATTAATTCAATACTGTAAAAACTTACAAGAGCCATAATTATCATACCTATTAAACCTAAAAATAATAGAGCATACATACCCACACTAATAATACTTTTAAGCTTTTTTGAATTCTTGCTATATTTACCTGAAGAAATAATTTGAGTTAAAGATCTTCCTATGCCTAAATCAAGAACTCCAAAGTAGCTCACCACAGCCCAAATAATTGTCAATAAACCGAATCTAGCCTCTCCTAATTCAGTTATTAATTTCGGAATACATAGAATAGCGATTATCATTGGTAAACCAAGTCCAAAGATATTATAAATACTATTTTTTGCTATTTTTTTATACAAAAAATTGCGCCTTAAAAAAAGGTATTATTAATTTTGCGTTCTTATTTTGAGAATTTTTGATCATAATTTACTATAGTAGGAGATCAACTATTTACGCATTAATTTAGTGATTTTAGATTCTGTTTTAACATAAGAGATAACATAATTTAAATAGATCCGAATATTTAACAAGTACAAAATAATTATTTTTGTTTAAAAATTTAGCTAACATTAAGTAAAAAATAAATCCAAGATATAAAAAAATCATTTAATATTTTTAATAATTTTAATAAATTTGGCAGATAGCAAATCGATATCAAAATTGGCCTTATAATAATTAAAAGCATTTGCTGCCATTTTTTTTAATGTTTTTTTATTGGTAGACTTTAATTTTATTACGGCTTTCGCCAAAGCTTCTGAATCTTCAGCAGCACAAACTATCCCAGATTTAGATTCGGAAATTATACGTGCGCCTTCACCATTCATTGATGCAATTATAGGTTTTGATTGAGCAAGGTAGGTTTGTAACTTTCCTGGAATTGTTCTGTTTAGACTATCAAAATCAGAAAGAGTTATAAGCAGCACTGATGCTTGCTTATAGATATAATGCATATATTCAGGAGAAATTTTTCCTAGTAATTTTACATTCTTAATTTTTTCTTTAGAAATTTTATTGGATATTCTTTTCAACTCTCTACCTGATCCAACTAGATAAAAATTAACTTCGAGGTCATTTTTTAATATTTTTGCAGCGTTTAATATGGTATCGAGAGATTGTACAGTGCCCATATTTCCTGCAAATATAACATTAAAACCGTCTTTTAATTTCAATGAATTGAGTTTATAGAATCTTCCTCTGTAAGACCTTTCACCGGGCTGAGGAAAATATTTAATTTTTGTGTTAATAGATAATTTTTTAATGCAAGGAATAAATGATCGGGATTGAACTAAAATCAAATCAGAATGACTATATATCCATTTAACAGCATATTTTACCAATAAAATAATATTTTTTGATTTAACAAAGCCAGTAGCTATTAAGCTATCTGGCCAGATATCTTGGATCCAAATAATTCTTTTGGCTGATTTTAAATAGGCAATAAAAATAGCTGGGAGTGACTGAAAAATTGGCGAAGTTCCGTAAGTTAACACAAAATCAAATTTATGGTTTCTGAGTTTATAAGCTCCAAAAATAGAGCCAGAGATTATAAACGAGAGATAGTTTAAGGCCAAGGTAATAACTGAATTCTTTCCTCTAGGAAAAATAGGAACCCTGTAAATTTTAATTTGATTATGCAACTCCTCAGTTAACTTCCAAGAAGAATAACCTGTGTATATTCTTCCTTCTGGATAATTAGGCTGGCCAGTTAAGATGTATATTTTACATCCTGTTTTTTTAAGCCCAAATATAAAATCGTTTATACGAATTGATTCAGGCCAATAATATTGGGAAACTACTAATATATTCAAAATTAATCTTAGTAAAAATCTCGAGTTTTATTACCATGCTTATCTTTAAGATTACGCTTTTTCCAAAGAGCACTGTGAGGAGCTTCAACAGTTATTTGATTTTGTGGTCTCGGCTCTTTCGTGTAGTAATATAGAAGAATAGATTTGCGAGATTCGTCACTTGGAAAGTTCAGTGGTTTTGGCAAACCATGAAAACTTCTATCATGTGAATCAAATATAACTAAACGATTAAAAATTGGCTCTATCGCCTTTACACAAACCTCTCCTTTACTGTCATATAATCCAAATTCTCCGCCCCATGAAGGTTGCCAATTTTTATTTAAATAAAAGAGGACATTAAGTCGACGATTCAAGCCTGTTGCATCATGATAATTACCATCTACATGAACATCAAGCAGACCTCCGCGTTTTGTAACATTAAGTCCTCCACCAGTAAAATAGGGGTCAGGAACAATTTTTTCTATATTAAATTTTACAGTCATTGCTTTTAAAAAAAGAGCTGAATTTAAAATTCTGACTACATCTATAATACCTTCAGGAATATCAAACTCTGATTGCCATTTCGTTCTATATTTAACTTCAATATCAGCATCGTTAGCAAAATCCCAATTAGTTTCCGTCAACGGTGGAAACATATCTAAACATCTATTTGCTATATCTATGTCAAAAAAATTATCGATAAATAAATGCTTAAAAGGTTCTTGAAAAAAATTTTTTCCATCTATAGCATTTTCAATTTTAGATGCCGATAATTGAGCAATTTTTTTAAGTTCAGATTGAGTTAGATTTGACATATTTGATCCTCTATTTATCTTTTTTCCATATCTTTCTATTTATAAAGCCAGTATAGCTTTGAATTATTCTCAATACTTTGGTTGAAACATTATCTATGCTGTAATCGGCAACTATTTTTATTAGCCTATCAGAACCTCTAGGCTGTTTTTCTAAAATGTTAAGAGCTTGAAATATTGAGGGAACATCCATACCAGCAAACATAACAGCGCCTTCCTCAAAACCTTCTGGTCTCTCGTGAACTTCTCGAAGATTAATTGCTGGAAAATTTAAGATAGACGATTCTTCAGTGATTGTCCCACTGTCAGATAAAACGCATTTTGCATTCATTTGCAGATACAAATAATCAAAAAATCCAAATGGCTTCATAAAACGAATATTTGGATTATTATTTATAGCAATACTCTTTAAATTATTTCTAGTTCTAGGATGAGTAGAAACAATAACAGGGATTTGATAGTTACTTGTTAAAAAGTTTAATAAGTCTATAAAATTCTGAAGTATTTCTGGGGAGTCAACATTTTCTTCCCTGTGAGCACTAACAATAAAATATCCCCCGCTCTGGATTTTGAGTTGATTAAGAATTGTTGATGCGTCAATCTCTGACATATAATAATTAATAACCTCAAACATTGGGCTTCCAGTTTTTATAATTTGATCTGGTGCAATATTTTCTCTTAACAAGTAGTCTCTTGCTATATCACTATATGTAAGATTGATGTCTGATATATGATCTACAATCCTTCTGTTTATTTCTTCAGGCACGCGCAAATCAAAGCATCTATTACCTGCTTCCATATGAAAAATAGGAACTTTTCTCCTTTTAGCTGCGATTGACGCCAAACAACTATTAGTGTCGCCCAATATAAGAAAAGCATCTGGCACATAAGAAACTATCGCCTTGTCAATTCCTGAAATAATTTTACTAATTGATTCTGCCGTTGATAAATTGCCAGCCTCAAGAAATTCATTGGGCTTTCGTATTCTTAAGTCTTTAAAAAAAATATCGTTCAATTCATAATCGTAATTTTGGCCTGTATGCACTAGTATATGATCACAAAATTGGTCAAGTAAATTTATTGTACGTGACAGTTTAATGATTTCCGGTCTAGTTCCTACGACAGTCATGACTTTCAACTTTTTCATGACAATCCCTCGCTCTTTTTCTTAAAGTCTAGTTCTATGCGTTTTATAAAGTCTAACTTCATGAGGAGATTTTTCATAGAAACAATATCAAGCTGATGAGTGTTATGTGAATTATAATCCTCACCATGCAATTTCTCTGTGAGTTTTGAATCACCGACTTCGACAAATTTCTCATAATTTAGATCTCGCACATCAGCTGGCACACAATAATAATTGCCTAAATCTATTGCTGATAACTTTTCCTCACGGCTTAATAACGTCTCATATAACTTTTCGCCATGCCGAGAACCTATGCTTTTTATAGGATGCTCACTCTTTTTCATAATGCTAAGAATAGCATTTATCAATGTTTCAATTGTTGAGGCTGGTGCTTTTTGAACAAAAATATCTCCATTTCTACCTGTTTTAAATGCAAAGAAAACTAAATCAACAGCATCATCTAATGTCATCATAAATCTTGTCATTTGGGGGTCTGTTACCGTAATAGGTTGACCCAAAAGAATTTGCTCTACAAATAATGGGATAACTGATCCTCGCGAAGCCATAACGTTTCCATAACGAGTACCGCAAATTACAGTGGGTCCTCCATCTAAATTGCGACTTAAAGCAACCATAACCCTTTCCATCATTGCCTTGCTTATACCCATAGCATTTATTGGATAAACGGCCTTATCGGTACTGAGGCATATAACTCTTTTTACACCCTCATTAATTGCAGCATTTAAAACATTTTCAGTTCCAATTACATTAGTTAGAACAGCTTGCATTGGATAAAATTCACAGGATGGGACTTGCTTTAAGGCAGCAGCATGAAATACATAATCCACTCCCCGCATTACTTGTTTAATAGAAATAGGGTCTCTTACATCTCCAATATAAAATTTTAATTTATTGGACGCATATTTCTTTCGCATATCATCTTGTTTCTTTTCATCACGACTAAAAACTCGAATCTCTCTAATAGAAGAATCCAAAACTCTTTTAAGAACTGCATTACCAAAAGAACCGGTTCCTCCAGTTATCAATAAAATTTTGTCTTCAAAAAAAATATCCATTTGCAACCTCAAGAAAATTTATGCATTATATTCACTAATTCACTCCATGGCGGAGGTTTAAAACCAGTTATATTTTGAAACTTCGTCGAGTCCAAAGACCGATCAATAACCACGCTCATATCTTCTTCAATCTTCACTGACTTTTTATAAACTTCCGCAATAATCCTTAACAAAGAAAACTTATCAATTGGTTCTGATGAAATATGATAAAGCCCTCTCAAACTTTGATTTGGAATAACATATTTATGAATAACATTAGCCAATTCTACTGTTGGCAAACCTGAAAATATAGCTTGCGAATAACCTTTAACATTAGTTTTTTGCGACAAAAACCAGTTTACAAGGCTACGATTCCCCTGAAGTTCATGGCCAATTATTGAAGTACGCAATGTAACTGCATTTTCATAATCAACCTCGCCAAGCAACTTAGTAAGTCCATATATGTCTCTAGTATCCGGTAAATCAGTTTCCTTATACATACCATTTTTACCAGAGAATACGCAGTCCGTACTTATATGAATTAGTCTGCCGCCTATTAGAGACAAAATTTTTGCAAGTCGATGGGGTAAAATAGAATTTAAAGGTATTGCTCGTAAAGGGTCAGCTGAATCAGTCAATTGCTTAACGAGTCCAATACAATTAACTGTCACATCTGGTTGAATAGTTGATACCAGCTTAATAAGTCCATCGAAATTTTCAACATCAGCATCTAAAATAATATTTTCACGCAAACTTTCTTGAAAATAATGCAAGGCATTAGAAGATCTTAATGTGCCATAAACCTTATACTCATCAAAAGAAGAAAGTTTACGAAATAGAGCATTACCGAGCATACCTGAAATACCTAGTACCAAGATTTTCAATTTACTCATAACAGACCCTATCGTATTCTAAATATATTTAACTTTTTGTTAATTTTTTATTATATGAAGTAAAGTTTAAAATACTTTTGTTTATACCTCTAATTTTATTTTGCGTACCATTTAGAAACTAATACATTTTTGTAAGTAATACTTACTAATCATCATCGTCTTTGGCCAGACAAGCGAGTCTTCGAAAGCGAAATCTTGTGTCAACTAATTTATACTAAAATTTCCAAAAAGAAATAATTAGAAACATATAGAGCCCTTTGCTATAAAATACTTTCCTCAGCAACGTCTTCACTAATATTATTAATTAGACTGTTTAAGAACTGTTCTGCAGACAAAATGTCTTCACGGTTCTCATTTTTACCTAAAAACCGCTTTACTGCCCTGGCGATTGATTTAGGCGATAGAGGGTCGAAGGTTTCGGCTGGATCAATTAAATCACGAACAAAATCAAGCTCGCTCGCCAGTATTTCGAGTCCATAATGAAAAGCCTCAACTAATGGTAAACCAAAAGACTCTACTAAAGATGGATATATTAACGCTCTTGAAGACTGGTAGCCAACTATCAAATCTTCATTGCTCAAAACTCCCAAGTTAAAAATATTAAGTTTTAAATCTTGATACATATCCTTGATATAAAGAGTAAGAAGCTTGTATGAGTATGTATCTAAAGTCAATGCAAGAGATGGGTACAGGCTTTGAGTTGACAATATAGCCCATGCATCAATTAAAACTTTATGATTTTTATGTGCGTCAAAAGATGCCACATAAATAAAATCATATTTTTTTTCTATTTTTTTAGCATTCTTGGGATTTTTCAATGAGGCAAATGGAATCACCGAAACACTAGCTTCTGAACTTAGAGAGGATATGAATAGCTCTTTCATAGAATCTGATTGAACAATAAATTTATGAGCATTTTTTCGTTTCATTTGCAACCAAAGTCTTTCAAAAAGAATCCTAAATTTCACAAAAATAGAAAAGCTAGATAAATTAACTTTTCCCAAAAGCAGCCTATTTTGAAGAAAAACATAAGTTACTGCTTTCAATTTAAATAATGGGGGGAGATTTCCAAAACATATAACCACATCATCTCGCATTGTTTTTTTATAAAGAAAAATTTCTGCAAAAAAACGGTTAAAAATCGTTGGTTTAATATATTTAATAATTAGGTTAGATCTAAAAAATTTATCTGTTTCGCATCTTTCATCGACGAGCAAAAGTGTTGGAATTTTATGACAAGCCGAAACTAAAGCTTCAAGCAATATGGAACCGCCACCTCGGTGAATATTGACAGCATAAATCACTAACATATCAAATAGTTTTAGCTAGCACAATTAATGTCTCACCACCCATCAACAATGCTGCTTTTTCTCTACCGAGTAGCATTGAAGCAAGCCATCTAAAAGGTCTAATGAAAAGAGTTTTTAGTGTCTTAACAGGCGCTGTAAAAGTTGCATTAGTGTATTGAGCATCAATTACCTTGTACCCACTCTCATTTAATAAGGAAAGTGCTAAATTTTTAGTAAAGTAATGAATGTGCCCGACCTTTTTTCTAACATACAATAAAGGCCGCTCTCTAAAAACGCTCGATGCAGACAAATCCAAAGGTATATGAAAAACATAGTATTTTCCTCTTCGGCTAATGCGACTTAAAAAATTATGCGGATCTGCTAGATGTTCTATTACATCTAACAAAATTACAACCTCAAAAGTCGTATTATCTGATTCCAAAAAATCAGCATTAAAAAATTTAATGTCCAAATTCTTATAAGATTTCCAGAATTTTTTTACTGCTGGAGATATATCAAAACCAACAAACTTAGCAGTCGGAAAATATTTATACAGCTCTGCCAAACAAGTTCCTGAACCACATCCAACATCACAAATTGAAGCGGGTATTATCTTATTTTTTTTTAAAACAGATAAAATTAACCCTGCCTTCCATGGCGCATCATCCATGTCCCAAGTTGGATTACTTTTAAAGTAATCGCCGGATAAATATCTCTCAACAGGATGTGCCATATTTATACAATAAGACTTCTAAAATTATAGGGGCCGCCCTGCAAATCGTTCGGAAATTTTAATTAAAGTCCAAGCGACCCGATGAAAAATAGAATTTATTTTCTCCTTTTTTTAACCTAATTATAAATCTACTTTACTCGCTTTATTAAATTTCTTCATTTTAAAATTTAGGTTATTCAAAAGTTACATAAGAATAATTTCTATAGCTTAATAGAAGTATATAGGTTAGTTAATATTAATAATATATCGCAATCTTGAAAATGCTGTATTCTTTAAAAAAACAGCATCAAAAAAAGCTATAAAACAATAATAGAGATCTTTTAATAAAACTTGATGGCTAATGCTAATATTAGCGCAACATATCCTAAATTCTTTAATTTAAAAGCAAGATAAAGACCCCGTTATTCTTCTTAAAAAAAATTTATTTACAAAGAACAGAGTCCTAATTTTTAAGCGATTATTATTACAATATTCATTATTTATATTTCAGATTGTGAAGGTAAAGCATGATTACAAGGCCTGCAAACTCAGCCACCATAAGTGTAATTAGCGCTCCTAAATAAGAGTAAAAATATATAGCAGGGGTAATTAAGGATGCGAACAAAATTAAAACCACCAAATTACTTTTCGTTGTAATGTGTTCTTTTTCCAAGGGAACGCTATGTTGGCTATCAACATAAACTGCAAGTGAAGTTATCAGCGCACAAAATGAAGATATTACCAGACTATAAACAGGCAATAAAACTTTTCCAAATGTTAAGATATTTATTATGGACGACCCAAATAATGCAACAAAAAAACAAATTGACGTAGTTAAAAAGAAATAATAAAGAAATACAGATTTATGAAATAAAAAAAGTCTATTCTCAGACTCAGCCAAAATTGATAATGGCGATAAAAACCTTGATATTGTTGTAGGTATAAGCGTTGTAACACCAAATATTTGCTTCAATATGTTTAAGTAAACTAAATCTGATTTATTTAATAAAATACCCACCAGAAACTGATCTAGATACTTATAAGTTGATCCAACTAATGAGTTTGCGAAAAAATGTCGAGCTTCGTAAAAAAAATTCTTAAAATAAATAAAATCTATATCTAGAGAAAAGTGCTCTAGTTTTTTAACGATTTTATAACTCGAGAAAACACTAGTTAAGCACGAAATTGCCACCAAAATTCCGTATACAACTGCAGACTGGTTTTGCTTAAGGAAAAAATATACAGCAACTAATAAACTTAATTTTATGATAATTGATCTTAAAAAAAGTACCTTATAACTTTGTTTTAAATAAAAATACCAATCAAAATTCAAAAAAGAAAAAAGCGTAACTATAAAAAAAATAAATGCGACATATAGATTGATATTAGTAAAGAACGATAAAAAAAGACAAATAAGCAAAAAAAGAAATGCTGAAATTGTATTAAGAATAAGCTGGCATCCAAAAATTTTATTTAAATTTTCTCTGCCCTTTGACAGTAAATTAGACCTAATAAAAAATTGACCAAAACCAATAACAAATAATGCAATTAGAGTTTGATGCAATAGAAAAATTATAAGGTAAGAACCGTAATCTTCAGTAGATAGGTATTTAAGGGCGAGCGAAAGTGTAGCAACGGGCAATAAAATATCGACTAAATTAGTTAATAATAGGTAATTGAGATTTTTAAAAGTCCCCCATTTTAATTTTTTCATACAACCCATCAAGTAATTTTAAAAGAACGAAGAATATTACTGTATAAGTCATAATTTTCTTTTATAAAGAGTTTTCGCTTTAAATAAGTTTCCTCAATAAATGTATCTGAATTAAAAATCTCAAGCAATTTATTTGACAAATCAACCGGGTCATCTTGGTTAATCAGGATTCCCAATCTACCAAAATCTGTGACTTCATCAGCACCGCCAATTTTAGTGCAGATAATAAAACATCCCATCATTGCAGCTTCTAGCAAGGCCAAGGAAGAACCTTCATATCTTGATGTCATAAGAAAAATTCGGCTTTTACTGTAAATCGTAAATAATTCATGTCGAGGTTTGTTACCTAGAAAATTTATCTTCTCTTTTAACATTGGGTTGTCGAGGAAAAATCGATCAATTTCATCTTTAAAAGCGTTATCAATTGCACCAATAAATTCTACTTTCCAGCTTCTAATATCTTTAACAATAGAAAGTGCTTTCAATATTAATTGATGATTTTTTTGATAAGCTCCGATCCTTCCAACGATAATTATTTTTTTTTCCCTTTGATTATATGTAGTTAATTTAATATCGGAAGGCATAGTTTCCCGAAGAATTCCGTTTGGAAAATATAGTAAATTTGCATTAGGCCATATTATTTTAGCTTTATCAAAAAGGGGCCGGCTTTCAATAATCACATAATCAAAAAAATTGAGGAAAAATGCTCTAAAATTTTTAGCTATTGAATTTTGGTTATAAACCTCAAGTAGCTTTTCAAAGCTCAATATATCTAAATCTAGCTTCAATAAGAGATTGAAGCCACGAGGCTTAAGAAGGAGGGAAAGAATGTAAGTCTCTAATGAAAGATGATACAAATTAATATCGCTCACTTTCTGACTGAGCAAAGCTGATATAAGCTTAATGAAATACATAAATTTAAATTTTGCTCTTATTGGGAATATCTCAAGCAAATTTTCATACTGACCAACTTCGATTGAAGGTGAAGTTTGATTCCTATGCCAATAAAAAAGTATTGACCTCTCATAACCATTCACTTTAGAGAATGCCATAGGGATCATACCAACATCTTTTGTAAGATGAATAGAATCGAAGTTAGTAAATATAGTAGCAAATTTTCTCATTTTGTATTTTTTATTCCATTTCAATCTAAAACTTTAGTAATTTTCCCGATATATTGACTATCTGTTTTGAACCAAATAGATCCATCATTGCTGATAGTAAAAGAACGGACTCTATCCTTTAATTTGATCCTTTCCAAAAGGTTAATTGTTCCATGCTCATAATGTAACCTATATAAGCTCTGACCCGCTTCATTTGTACCTGACAATGATCCGACAAAAATATCATTTTTCCATTTTGGAAATTGTTTATTTTGATTCATAACACTTACACCAGAAATTCCAATGCTTGGCACCCATGAAAACAAGGGTGTGGTATACCCAACATGTGTATACTCATTTTTTTTAGCTATAAATTCGTCTGGCAGCGTGGAGGAATGTCCATAAGTTACATTTGGCCAACCATAATTTTTACCACGTATAAGTTCATTTAATTCATCACCACCAGAAGGGCCATGCTCAGTTTCGAAGACTTTATTAAATTTATCACTGAAGTAAATTCCGCTGGGATTTCTATGTCCAATCGTAAATATATTTGTTGAAGCGATGGTGTTACCTTTAATTTGGAGAAGCAAAACTTTCCCGTAATCTGAAGATTGGTCCTTTACTAACTTATCAACATCCCCCCCCCCGACACCTATTATGATTTCATTATTATTCAAAACTGCAAATTTACCGCCAAGCTCACCTGCAACAGACGGTGAGCCTTTAATGCAACTAGGTTGAGATTCCCAAATTTGAGCCATATTTTTAATGGTACTATTTGCGAAATTGGCATGAAAAAGCTTCAACGTATAGCAGTTCTTTTGAGGGTAATAGTTAGTTGCAGATAGGTAAAGATTAGAGCCACTAAGCTTTAAGTCTTTAATACCAGAGTCGGAAATATCCTCGCCCTTATCATTTTCCATTTGAGGCTTATGAGCGCCCAAAGATAATGTGTACAACTTTATTGTGGTTAGCTCGTGATTTTTTATTTTAGCTAAATATAACTCCCCAAGTCTTGAACTTATCAAGAAATTCTCATCGGCAAGCTTCAAAAACGGCCCTGTTGAATAAGCTTTTTCAGTAATTGGGATTCGCCATTTCTGAATGCGAAGCTGACCATGGCCAGATAATTGGAATGTTTCAATATAATCTTTTTCATCTTCGGAAGTTCTATGATGTTTATGATATTTTTGAATAATAAAAGTGGCAAAAACTCCAAAAATAATAAATAAGATAAATATTGTTAATTTTTTATGTATAGTCATACAAATTTACCGTTGAATCTCAAAAGTATTAAGGTTTGAATATTCAAAAAACCAAGCGCTTTTTACCATCTGATCAATGCTTCTTTTAGGTTCCCATCCCAATAAAATCTTTGCTTTCAAAACTTTTGCATAAAAAGAAGGTAGATCGCCGAGGCGCTTTTCTGAAAGCTCATAAGGTACTTTCAAACCGGTTGAGCTTTCAAACGCCTTGAGAAGTTCCAAAACGCTTGTTGGCTTCCCAGAGCCTAGGTTAATTGCATGCCAGCCCAGATTTTTATAGCTAAAAGATAATGCAGATAAGTGCCCTTCGACTAAATCCATCACATGGACATAGTCTCTTTCTCCGGTGCCATCTTTAGTTTGATAATCTGAACCAAAGATATTTAATTTTGAAAATTTGCCTGATGCAACTTTAACCAAATAAGGCACTAGATTACTAGGAGTGCATTTAGGATTTTCACCGATGAGTCCGGAATCATGAGCCCCGACAGGATTAAAATATCTCAAGCAAACTACAGTCCAATCTGGATTGGCATTAACAAAACTATGAAGTATCTCTTCAATATAAAGCTTTGTTTGCCCATATGGATTAATAGCTCTAGTTGGATGCTCCTCATCATAAGGCAAATACTTTGGTTCACCATAAACAGTTGCACTTGAACTAAATATGATTTTTTTAACGAAATTAACCTCCATCGCCCTAAGTAGAGAAATGGTTCCACCAACGTTGTTATCGAAATATTTTAAGGGTTCAGAAACAGATTCACCAACCGCTTTGAGCCCCGCGAAATGTACAACAGAATCAATTTGATACTTCCTCATCACTGATGAGAGCAATATAGTGTCCCTTATATCCCCCTCAATGAAAGTAACTTTTTTAGAAGTAATTTTTTCTAATCGATTAACAACGTCGCGCTGACTATTTGATAGATTATCAAATAAGACAACATTGATTCCAGCCTCAATGAGAACAAAAGCTGCATGACTTCCAATATACCCTGTACCCCCTGTTAAAAGTACATTCATGAATATGTGCTCACTTGATATGCCCTTTGCCAGAGTAAATTAGTAGATTATTTTTATTCATGCTATTACATTCACCACCTATTTATCACGCAGCCCGATTGAAAAACAATACAGAACATATTAAACCAAGATACTCATGTAAACTTTACTCTTTTATCATCAATTAGATAAATCAATGCATAGTATATAAAAACAGATTAATTTATTGGGATTTTTTCGAAAATTGTCTGCCTTGATATGCTCAATAACAATAAAAGTTTTCAACAAATAATTAGCATTGCTATCATTAATCAAGTGCTATAGGTTGAAGTTTCGCTTTATTAATTCTAAATTTTTAAGCTATTAAATTATTTATTCTGAACATTTGGTATAACTATATAGAGAAAAACATAACACATAACAAACATAATAATAGAAATCAAAATAAAAATTGGTTTTTCATAAGTCCAGGTAATAGCAATCAATGGAAATAACCAAAGGACACTTAAACTTGGAGTCACAAGTGCATTAGCTATTTTTTTATAGGCAGGTTGTGGTCTAAAAAAATTAAATAATTTAAGGTGAAGATGAGCTTTATCAGGATAGTGAATAGATGAACCCTTAAGAACACGTCTAATTATGCTGAAAATGACCTCAGTTGTGGGATAAATCAAAATAAGAACAGCTCCCCATGATGGCACTTCAGGATGGCGACCAAAAATAATAATCGTAAGCATGCTCACGATTAAACCTAAACTATAAGCTCCAAGATCCCCTAAAAAAATTCGACCATAAGGATAATTCATTATCATAAAGGGTATGAGAAGAAGTATCAGGCTAAAAACTAGAGATAACATAGCAATATCGTTCGTTTTATAAGATAAAAATAAAAGCGCACTTAATATTGATAAAGTTACTGCTCCACATAAACCATTGACACCATCTATCAAATTCATACCATTTGCAACAGTAGCCATACTTAAAATATAAAAAAAACTAACTCCTCCTTGAATAAAAAATAATTTTCCTATTAGAGGTACATCAGCTAAATTAGGTAGCGGGCCACTATATTTAACTCTAAATAACCAACCAACAAAAAGAAGAGAAATTAGTCTTGCTGAAGGCTCTACATTATGAAAAAGATCTTCTTTTAATCCAACAATAATGATCGGTATAAGACATAAAAGAATACACTTTAAAAAAAGAATGCTTTCATTGGGATCGGAGTAAAAAATAAAAGAAACAAGAGACAGGATAAAAATAAATCCACCTAATCTTGGCGTTTCATTCAAATGGATACGCTGAATAGCCTGATAGGTTTTTAGGCCTATTTTTTGATAGAACTTTTTATACCAAAGATAGGCAACCAGTCCATTTAAAAACAAGGATAACCCCATAAAAATTAGAGTTCGAGCATCAAACCATTGCATGCTATTAAAATTCATAAGAATAATCTTATCTTAAATTTACCTTTTGTTTATAAGAAAACAATGGGCTCGATTTAAAACTCTGTCCTGAGAGATCTTTAGGTGATAGCTCAATCTTTAAATTTGGCCATTTGATACTTAAAGTAGCATCATTCCATATAATACAATGCTCATTTTGCGGATGATAAAAATCTGATGTTTTATAAAGATATTCTGATGTTTTAGATAAAGTTAAAAAGCCATGTGCGAAACCTTCTGGAATATAAAGCTGCTTCTTGTTATCACTTGATAAAATTTCAGCAATATATTGCCCATATGTCGGTGATGATTCCCTAATATCGACAGCAACATCCAGCACCTCACCTTGAATCACTCGAGTTAATTTAGCTTGCGGATGGGGTGGTAATTGATAATGAAGACCCCTTAACACCCCTTGAAATGATTTTGAATGATTTTCTTGAACAAATGAAACATCTAGTGAGGTTTCTTTTCTAAAAATGTCTTCTCTAAAACTCTCAAAGAAAAAGCCACGTGAATCCTCAAATACATGAGGCTCGATTAAAAGCACATCTGGAATACTTAAAGGGGTAATTTTCATATTTAAATATCTTTTCTTTTAGAGTCTATTTTAAGTATTGGTCAAAGTTAATTTAATAGTGACCGCTAGCTCTTCTTTCCAGTTTGAAAACTTTATCTTAAAGGTGTTTTTAATTTTTGTTGTGTTTAATCTCGAATTCATAGGACGTTTAGCTGTTGTAGAATATGCTTCACTTGGAATAATTGTAATATCTTTAGATGTTATGGTCGTTTTTAGTCCTAAACGTATTGCTTCGTCAGTTATAAAACATGCATATTGATGCCAGTTAGTATAGCCCTCAGAAACAAGATGGTATGTGCCAAAATCTTCAAAGCTAGAGTTCTGCAAAATAGTTTTTACAATTTTGTAAGTCGCATTTGCAATCGAATCAACTGAAGTTGGTGACCCTTGTTGATCACTCACAATACTTAAAGATGATTTTTCTTGAATAAGCTTTAATATCTTTTTTAAAAAATTCTTCCCATGGCTGCTAAACACCCAACTTGTTCGTAAGATAATATGTTTTTTGTGTTTACGAACACCCTCTTCACCCTTCCATTTCGTCTCACCATAAACGGTTTGAGGATTTGCTTGATCGGTTTCCAAATAAGGTTTATCTTTTAAGCCATCAAATACATAATCTGTTGAAAAATGAATCATGGGGATATTAAGTTCAGATGCTTTCTCTGCAAGTATTTTGGGGGCTTCTGCATTTAGTTGATTGGCCAATTCAATTTCTGACTCAGCTTTATCAACATCTGTATAAGCTGCGGCATTAATAATCATATCTGGTTTAGCTTTTTCAACGAATGTTCTTATTGCATCAGAATCTTCTAAATTAAGCTCGCGACGACCAGTCGCAATCAACTCGCCTAATGGTACTAATTTTTTATATAATGCGAAACCTACTTGACCGTCTTTACCTGTGAGCAAGATTCTCATAAATACTGCTTTTGAACCCAATGTTGATATTCACCCGACACAAGATGATTCAACCATGTTTCATTTTCTAAATACCATAAAACTGTTTTATGAAGTCCCGTCTCAAAAGTTTCTTGAGACTTCCAACCGAGTTCAGATTGTAATTTAGAAGGATTGATCGCATAGCGTTTATCGTGACCAGGTCTATCTTTAACATAAGTGATTTGATCTTGATAACTTTTACCGTCTAATTTTGGTTTTAATTCATCCAAAATATCGCATAAAGCTTCTACCACTGCTAAATTTGTTTTTTCATTCGAGCCACCGACGTTATAAGTTTCGCCAACTTGTCCTCTATTTAAAATTTCGCGAATTGCACTGCAATAATCTTTCACATAGAGCCAATCACGGATCTGTTGACCGTCACCATAGATAGGTAAAGATTTATCATTTAAAGCATTCAAGATACATAAAGGAATCAATTTTTCTGGAAATTGGTAAGGGCCGTAATTATTAACAGAATTAACTGTCAAAACTGGCAAATTATAAGTCTGAAACCACGCCCGAACTAAATGATCACTTGCGGCTTTGCTGGCACTGTATGGGCTATTAGGTCTATAGGGGCAGCTTTCGGTCGAAGATTGATCATATGAATTAAGTGATCCGTAAACTTCATCTGAGGATATATGTAAAAAACGAAAACCTTCTTTTAAATTCTTATCTAAATCATTCCAGTAAGCTCTTGCAGATTCAAGTAAGTTATAAGTACCTACAATATTGGTTTTAATAAAATCTTTTGAATCATAAATTGAACGATCTACATGACTTTCCGCTGCGAAATTTATGATTACTCTAACTTGGTATTTTTTTAAAATATCTGAAACAAGAGCACGATCCCCAATATTTCCCTGAATAAAATGATGATGAGGATTGTTGTTTAAAAAGGATAAATTTTCGAGATTGCCAGCGTAAGTTAACAAATCGAGCGATACCACATCTTCTTTTGAATGATCAAACCAATCCAAAACAAAATTAGAACCAATAAAACCTGCGGCACCTGTCACGAGAATAGTCATATAGTAATTTTATCATTACGACCGAGGTTTAAACCTTTAAGAGCTTTTAATGGGAGATTTTAAAAGGAGATCTTTATAACTCAAACTCTATTAATTCGTAAATTTCTTAAAAAAAAGTAAAAATTAATTCCATGTGCAACATCTATGAAAAATAAGGCATTCTGCCTTTTAAAATTAGGAATATGTAAAGTTAAACTTTACAATAAGTTATTGATTTACTTGAAATTTTTTATATTGTCCCCATATTAAAAATTCCATAAATTAATAAATAAGAGGTATTAGAAATGGCAACAGAAGCACAGATTAAGGCTAATAAGAAAAATGCGAGAAAATCTACCGGTCCAAAAACCGAGCTAGGCAAGCAAACGTCGAGTATAAATGCAATGACACATGGTATTTTTGCTAACATCCCTATTCTGCCTGGTGAAAATGAAGCGGATTTTAATGAATTAAAAGCGCAAATTATTCAAGCATTAAAACCTACAGATGCTATTGAGTTAGGATTTGTAGAGCGCATTATTCAGTCAAGATTTCGCCAAATAAGGCTTCGAGAAGCCGAAGCCGCAAAACTTAAGATATCAATGATGCCTGAGGTATTGGCGGAATCGATTACGCATACCTTGCGCCACTCGACAATTAAGAAATATAACGCGGAAGATCTTTCAACCCAAGCAGCTTATACATACCGATTCTATCAAATTGCTCTAGAGGAGATTGATAAGAGCAAATATAAGTCCTATGCAATTCCAATCGAGACAGTCAAAGAGAAAATGCCCAATACTTTGCATTTTTTAGAAGCAAGAATTAAAAATCACTACACCATCTCTTGGGATGAGTTCATTAAAAACCCAACTATGATTAGCAGAGTGATCGGTGAAGCAAGAAAGGATGTATCTGGATTTATTGAGTCCAATAAGAATAGCTATGTAGCCAGAAGCATTGCAAACGACATGAAGATTATTCACCGCATTCCACAGGGTAAAGATATGGCAATTTTTAGCAAATATCAAACTCAACTTGATACAGATATTGATCGCGCCATGAAAGGGCTTTATCAATATCGCAATAACAAAGCAAAGCTTATCGAGGGCGAGGTCATAGAAGATGTTACAACTTAAAGTTCTATGATCATAAATGCTTTTAAAAAAGTTATAATTCATTTATAAATTTATCCACTGGATTATCATTGAAGACAACCTCAGAGCGCGTAGCCTATATGATGAAAGCACTTCAAATTGACGGCCAAACTGAATTTGGTTATCTTTGCGGAGCTTCTCGCAGCACAGTCAATCAATGGTTATCTGGAAAGATAAAGAATATCGACCCAAAATATGGGTTTAAATTAGAAGAGAATTCACCTTTCAATGCCAAATGGATTATTCTTGGTGAAGGCAAGATCAAAAGATAACTTACTTTTCTTGTTTCATATAAGCCACTGTTTTAGTGGCTTTTTTTTCGATTTTTTTTTACAGAAAAATTTATTTATAATTAAATTGTTTATGTATATTGACAATATATGTTTATGAGCATAAACTTTATTTACCAAGAAATTAATAAGTAAAAAAATGAATCAAGACAAGTGGATCGCTATGCATAAAGGAATACATCATGCAATATAAAGATTTAAGAAAAATAAATGTCAGCCAATATATTGAAAAGAAAAATGGCCTCTCCTATCTTTCATGGTCATGGGCGCTCGATCAACTCCTTCAACTCGATAATGATGCAACCTGGGAATACTTAGAACCCAAACAATTTGGAGAAAGCCTGATGGTATTTTGTAAGGTGACCGCTTTTGGAAAATCTCGAACCGCTCAACTTCCTGTGATGGATTTTAGAAATCGTGCGATATTGAATCCCAATGCTTATGAGGTTAATACAGCCATGCAAAGATGCTTGGCGAAGGCTATCTCACTTCATGGCATTGGTTTATACATCTATGCGGGTGAAGATCTACCGTTAAGAGATCAAGATGTGGTTAAAGATAATCCCCTAATGCTGGTAGCTCAAGAAGTTATGGATCAAATTAAGCTTGGCAACATTAAATTAGCTCATGAGCGATGTGAGCAATTAGGTCAGGAAGACAAATTAGTCGTCTGGTCTTTATTAAACGCCAAAACAAAACTGGCGCTTAAGAAATATCTAGAAGCCTAAATTATATGGTGGAGCTGGGGGGAATCGAACCCCCGTCCGTAAGCACTCTACAGAGAGTTCTACATGTTTAGCTATCGTTGTTTTTGTTTAACGGTTCAATCACCAACGAGCAAGCAATTTTGCCGCGA
>Ga0164297_10001065_pt1 | contig 30454 bp, 36 predicted proteins | sample GEODES058metaG_FD_113539 | JGI IMG/M metagenome (GOLD analysis project Ga0164297, IMG submission 113539) | Dystrophic lake water microbial communities from Trout Bog Lake, Wisconsin, USA - GEODES058 metaG | ecosystem: Environmental > Aquatic > Freshwater > Lake | place: USA: Trout Bog Lake... | reverse complement strand
TGTGGTTGCGGTAAAAAGAAGGGCGAAGTCGGATACGGCATGGGCTCTAAGGGTAAGAAGGCAGATTCTAAGAAGACTGCTATGCCAAAGGCTTCTATGAAGAAGATGGGCAAGAAGAAGTAAATGGCCCATAAAGATTCTAAATGGGAAAAGGGTATGACCCCAGCCCAGAAGAAGAAGTTTGAAAAAGAAGATGCCAAGAACGACAAAAACTTGGCAAAGAAAATTAAATCCAAAAAGAAGTAAGAGTTAGCCCCGAGAAATCGGGGCTTTTTCTTTATACTTATATCAGTTCCGTGCGGAACTAAAGCACCACCCCTGCGAAGTATCTTGCCTCTCCTAAGGAGATTTGCCGTGTCTGACAGAATTGATAAGCCCTCGGATGTAGAGTTCGCTCGGGCTATTGTTCAGAACATCCCAGCGCCAGGTAAGCATGGAGCACTTAAAGGGGCGGTAGTAGGCTATCTCGTAGGAAAAGCAATAGAGAATGCTTCTAAAAAGCGATAACCTAGAGCAACTCTCAGAATCCGCAGCTGAAGAACTTATTCAGCCTTTGACGGATCTACTTCACTCTCTTGCTAAGGATTCAGGCTGGCCTGAAGACATTATCTTTAATCTCTCTGTCAAATTAAATGATTCTTTTGACCTAACTGTTTATTACCCAGACACAGTTAAGGCAGAGGTAGAAGACCTAGAGTACGGCAAGTTTCAAGGTATCCCTAACGCTGTGATACGCCCATTTATTTACAGGGCTCCTTCTTTTATCCAAAAAGTTTTAGAGTCTAAAATAATCCCAGATCTTTTCTATTCTCTAGGGGTGATTTAATGGGTAACCCATTTATTATTGCTGAAGATCTAGCCCTTAAAACTTTCCTAAGCGGTATTACTGTATCCGACGACGCTAATCCTTCCCGCACTGTAAAGGTGTGGTTTGGCTACCCTGATATCGAAATTCGTGATCAAACATTTCCTTTTATCACTATTGACCTGATTGATATTATCCCAGGAAACGAGCGACAAACCTACGGGTATTTAGTTGACTCAGATAATAGAGGTACTGAGACCCCTGTAGATGGGTACTCATACACATACCTAACACCTGTGGCTTATGACCTTGTGTACCAGATCACTTCCTACTCACGTAACCCTAGACATGACCGCTCTCTCATGTTTCAGTTACTTAATAAGTTTCCATCAAAGTACGGTAACTTGATAGTACCAAATCAACTAGGTACGGATACAAGTAGCCGTTCTATGTTTCTTGATGGATTTGTAAAAAGAGATGCGGTTGAAAGCGAAACTGGAAACCGTCGTCTTCTAAGAAACGTATTGTCTGTTCGTGTTATTAGTGAGATGACTCCCGCACAGGCGTCTACCGCTATTAAGAACGTTGAATACGTTGAGATCGAAACCACCACTTCGTACATCCCTTCCGGTCTATCAGTCCTACCACCATCTGTTAACTAGGTAACTTAATAAGGAGATAATCTAATGACAACCTACCTACGCCCTGGGGTGTACGTTCAAGAAACGCTAAACCCTATTCAACCAGTTGCTGGTGCCGCGTCAAATACTGTTGCAGCATTTATTGGTGCAAACGACCGTGGACCAGTTACACCTACTCTAGTAACTTCTTGGAGCCAATATGTCAACTCATTTGGTTCTTGGAACACAGTTCAAAACAACAACCTTCCACTAGCTCTTTACATGTACTTTGCTAACGGCGGAAGCCAGGCATATGTTACACGCGTTGCTGGTTCTAGCGCAGCTTCTGCTACCCGTACTTTCCAAGACGGAGAAGGTAGCCCAGCAAACACGCTTCAACTTACTGCAATTAACCCAGGTACTTGGGGTAACAACATCAATATCAGCATCACAGCCTCTACTATCACTGGTTACTTCAACGTAGTTGTTTACTACAACGGAGCAACTGCTGCAAATATTGTTGAGCAGTGGACAGATGTGTCAATGACAGCAACTGACCCTCGTTATGCTGTAACAATCATTAATAACAACTCAACATACATCACAGCAATCGATTCAGGATCTACAGCAACAGGCGCTACACGTAACCCAACAACAGTTTCAAATGCTGCTCTAACTTCAGGTTCAGACGGATCTTCTGTAACAGGTTCAACCATCGTGTCTGCTCTTAGTTCTTACGATACAATCCCACAATCTCTAGTGCTTAACATCCCGGGCTATACCGACGCAACAACTATCAACGGTGCTATCTCCTACGCAACAGGATCAACCCGTTCAAATGACGTGTTTGTTGTTATTGACGGAGTTAACGACACAGTAGCAAACCAATTAACTCTTGCGGGTACATATACAGCAACCTCTTATGCTGCTGTTTACTACCCACCACTTACAATTGCTGACCCAACAGCCACTGTTGGATCATCAACTGGTGCCGTTAAGACTGTTGGAGCAGGCGCTGCTGTTGTTGGTCTATATGCAACCACAGATAACTCTCGTGGAGTGTTCAAGGCTCCTGCTGGACTACAGGCTCGCCTAGCGGGTGTGGTTTCTGTTCCTTCTCTAACAAATGCTAATTTGGATTCTATGAACAGTGCTGCGGCTCCTGTTAACGCAATCCGATACATCTCAGGTTCTGGAATTGTGGTCTTTGGTGCCCGCACCCTTAAGGGCGGATACGTAGATCGTTACGTTCCAGTTCGTCGTAGCCTTATTTACATCGAGAAGTCACTTCGTGACATTACTCGTTTTGCTGTATTTGAGCCAAACGATGCTCGTTTGTGGGCACGCATTAACGCTGCTGTTAGTTCTTTCCTTACTGCTTTCTGGGCTCAGGGAGGATTAACAGGAACAAGCCCTGCTAACGCTTACTTTGTGAAGTGTGACGCGGACAACAATCCACAATCATCTATTGATAATGGAATTGTAAATATCCAAGTTGGAGTTGCTCTACAACGCCCAGCTGAATTTGTAGTACTCAACATTGGTCAGTATGACGGTGGAACCACCGTTACTGTGGCGTAAAGGAGATAAATAAAAAATGGCAAGCACAACACTAGCTACCTATAACTCTAGCCTAGCAACCGATCCGCTTCGCGGGTTTAGGTTTACAGCTAGTTTTCAACAACCATCATCGGATACAGTACCTTCGTTTGATAAAAGAATCCTAGACGCTTCTGGATCTTCAACCTATACAACTGGAGTATCAAACGGTTGGGTCGGTGGTTTCACAAACATCAGTGGACTGGCTATCAACACACAGGCTATTCAGTACCGTGAGGGTGGGTATAACACCACTGTTCACCAGATCCCTGGAATGACAACCTTCACACCTATTACGTTCTCACGTGGTGTTCTTTATGGAAATGACCAAGCAATCGCATGGATGCGTGGCCTATTCTCAGCAGCTCAAGGTTCTGGTCTTAACCCTAACCCACAGACTGCTGGTGGAACCGCTGGAAACTTCCGCGTAGATATCGTAATCACTGTAAACGACCACCCAAATACAAATGCCGCATCTAATACACCAAAGATGTCGTTCAAGATCCACAATGCGTGGATTACTGGTCTAAACTATACGGACTTGGACGCAACTAACGGAGCGATCCTTTTTGAAACTATGCAATTGGTTCACGAAGGTCTATCTGTATTCTTTGTAAATCCAAACACTGGACAGCCAGCAGACCCACTAACACCAATTCAAACCCTCTAATACTAAATAAATAGGAGAACTAGACGTGACACAAGTAATTACAGACGCGGACTTAATCAATAAGTTTGCTAAAAAGGCGATGGAGGAGCCCGCTCAAGAAGTTGAGACTAAGGCTCCTCTTGGTCCAGAAGTAAAACTACCAGGTGGTTTTATAGAAAAAGGTGAAGTAATTAAGACAGCGGAAGTTCGTGAACTTACCGGTATTGATGAAGAGGCAATTGCTAAAGCATCGACTACCGGTAAGGCTCTTAACGTTCTTTTGCAAAGAGGTCTTGTAAAGATTGGATCAAGGGACGCTACACTGGCTGACCTAGACAATCTTCTGTCAGGTGACCGAGATGCCATCCTAATTGGTGTTCGTAGAGTTACATTTGGTGACACTTTAGATTTGTCTGTTATTTGCGGAAATTGTGCTGAAACACAAGATGTCTCTGTGCACCTTGAGGATGATGTTCCTACACAAACCCTAAATGACCCAATAATTGATAGGACTTGGAGAGTAGAAACAAAGAAAGGGTATGTAACAGTAACCCTTCCTACAGGTATTACTCAGAAAAAGTTATTAGAAAACTCAGATAAGACATCAGCAGAGATTAACACTTTGCTTCTTTCTGGATGTGTTTTGTCTGTAAACGACCAACCGTCTATGGGAGCAAGCACGGTGCTTAACCTCAGTATGGCTGATCGATCAAAGATTATTGAAGAAATTCTTGAAAGAAACCCAGGTCCACGCCTTGGGGAGGTGAAGAAGACATGCAGGGCATGTGGTGAGAATATCGCTCTACCACTTAGTCTTGTTGATTTGTTTCGCGTATAGCGAAGCAGATTACGAAAGATTGCTCGACCAGTATGAGTCTATAACAAGAACTTTTACTGGTTGGACACTAGCGGATATAAGAAGTTTGTCTGCTAGAGAAAGATCAAACTGGATTCAACGCGCTATGAGAGGTAGGAGGTAACAATGGCTGACGATGCTAAGGCTGGAATGAACTTAGGCAGTGTCTCAAACACTGTAACAAATATTAATAAGGACATTCTTCAGTTAGCAACCACCATTGAGAACACCCTTTTACCTAAAGTACAATCCGTAGCTAGAGCCTTCTCAGGCATGGGAGTAGGTGGCGGTGGTGGTAGCGGTAATGGTGGCGGAAATCAAATAGCCTCAAGCCCAAGCGGTTCTAGTACAAACAAAATTGCTATGGGAGCGGCCGCTGTAGGTATCGCTACTGCCGGACTTCCTAACGTTTCTACTGCAGTTATGCAGGATTATCTTACCCAACGGTCTACCTTCTATGGCTTTGGTGGAGCAACTAACTCTGCTCAAGTTAGATCTTTACAAAAAAGTATGGCTAATACCGGAACTGCTCTTAACTCCATGGATACTACAAACGCCATCATTGCTGCTCAAAATGCTGGTTTAGGTGGAGTTAGTAACTTTAACAAAGTTATGGCTGGGGTTGCTACAGCGTCTAACATGGAACCCGGTATGGGACAAACAGCGATTGCTCAAGCGGTTGCTGGAACAATGAATGCCCCAACCACAGTTAACCTTGCTAGAACTATTGGAATCAATATCCGTGGTAGTGATGGTTCGATGCTTCCACTTCCACAACTTATTGACCAAATCTGGAATTATCTTAATAAGACAAGTGGTGGCAATGGTATGGATCCAACGGATCTTCAATACTCTATGCAACCTGGTTACGGAATCTATAACATGGTTTCAGGATTGTTTAACGGCGATCCTGTTATGATGAAACTTGTTTTTGATGGACTTATTACAAAAGCAAAAATGGGTGGTAAAACATCTTTAAGCTCTTTGACAAGAAACCAAGCTACTAGCCTAGGTCTTCAATCAGCAACAACCAGGAATATGGCAGCTCAAGTTTCCGCTCAAACAAACCTTCTTACAGCAACGTCTTCCGCTACTGCTGGCGGATACGCTGGAGCTGCTGATATTGGTACTGGAATGAACAACCTCGCCTCTTCTATGAGTGACCTAACTGCCGCTCTTGGTGGAGGTAAAGGATTTGGCTCAACCGCTTTAAGCATAGGCGGAGGGGCTCTAAAGATGGGCGCAGGACTACTTGGCGGTAAATTATTAGGAAAAACATCTTTAGGAAGTAAAGGATTAGGAGAAGTAATCCCACTTATAAGCAAGTTAATCCCTTCTCTTGCAGATGTATCTCTTTCTGACCTTCTTCCTTTACTGGGTTTTGGTTTATTGGCAGAGGGTGGTCCGGCCGATGGAAAAGCGCCTTATATTGTTGGTGAAAAAGGACCTGAGCTATTTGTGCCTAAAACTGATGGGGTAGTTGTTCCAAACCACATGCTAGGGCTCAATAGAGACCAAGGCGGTGGGGCAAAAGCCGGTGGCGGAACCCCTATGGAAATATATAACTTTTTAATTAAGAATGGCTTAAGTCCTAGCGGTGCTACTGGCGTTGTCGGTAACTTGGTGGGAGAATCTAACCTAAATCCCCTATCTGTAGGTGATAGCGGAACTTCTGGTGGTATTGCTCAGTGGCACGATACCCGATGGTCTAACCTAAAGGCTTTTGCTGAAAAAAACCACTTAAGCCCAACAAGTGTGACGGCACAAGAAAAGTTCTTAGTGTCCGAGATGAAGACTAATTATCCTTCTCTTTGGAAGACCCTTTCTAGTAAAGGAATAACAGAGGGAAATGCTGCAGCTTTGTTTATGCAACAATATGAACGTCCTCTTGACCAAAGCACGTCAGCCGCTCAAAAAAGAGCTAATTTAGGTGTACAAGCAATTAAAGGAAAATGGGATCCTACAGTAACAGTATCCTCTGGTCCTTCTGGAACTTCTACATCTACATCTTCAACTGTTGTGCCCCAAGCAGACCCTACTGCCGCATCAAGGTTTGCCGCAGCGCAGGCTGCAGCATTTGGGGGTCAAGTTGCAACCGGTAGTAACGTTAATTACGGCGGATTTACTATTAACATCAATGGAGTTACTGATCCAAATAAAGTGGCTGCAGAAGTTAAAAAGATCTTACAAAATCCTGCTCAGAGTATAGGAAAGAGCTAAAATGTCATCTACTTCTTCAGGAACAGGTGCGTCAAAGAAAGCAAGCACAACTAAAGCACCTAGCAATAGATTCTCCGTAATGGCTGCAGAACGGTCTGTTCAAGGTAATCGTAATTCTGCAAACTCTAGTGCTTACGCAGCGTTACAGAAAAAACTAATGTCTCAAGGAAGTGGATCAGGCGCAAAACCTGGGCCTACTTCATCGCCAGATGCTGTTTATGTTTCACCTAGGCAAATAAAATTTAACCTCCCTCCTCATGCGTGGAGTCTTCCAATAACACCTTCTATAACAGATAGTTCCATCTACACTGGCTATGCTACGGATCACTCAACTAGAAGAGCTATTATGTGGTACTACGCAGATGCAAAAACTAGCGCGGCGGATGAGCTGGTGCAACCACCAACAACAGCGTCTACCAGCCAAAATACTCCTACATCAACACCTGCAGATAACTACTGGGGTTTTCAGTTTTTATGGAACCCTTCTAATTTCAGCACTGTTTTAACAAGAAATTCAAACGTTGTACCTAGCGTTCAAGACAAATTTGCTTATGCAAGTGGTTTATTTACAGCAATGGAAGCAATTCAATTTACAATAACAATTGATAGAGTAAACGACTTTGCAGCATTTAAGTCTTTACCGGTACCAGGCTCTCAAGTTCAATACTACACATCAGGTGGTACCGCAGGTGTGCCCCAAAACACATCACAAATGGTTGATGATTTAATGAAAAAAGGCACCATGGCCGACATTGAATACATCTATAGGATGATTAACGGTTCTGGTCAAACAGATAGTTCTGGTAAAAGCTTTGTGTGGTCAAATGCACTAAACCGAGTAACAGCAGACCTCTCGTTCTTGTCACCAACAGCAGTTGCTATTCAATTGGGACCAAATCCAGATAGCCTGTCCTATGTTGGTTGGATAGAGAGCATGAGCATAAACCATACAATGTTTACAGAAGACATGATCCCAATTCACTCAGATATTACAATAAGCTTTAACGCGTTTTCTCGCGTCACGCTATCAAGTAAGGGGCTGTAATGACAATATACAAAGGCTCTCGTTACGAATACTCTACTATTGATTTTGTCTCTACTACTGCTGGTGGACAGGCTAACCCTATTGTTTTTTATGAGTTTAGTACCTTGGGTACCCTTACCTACTTTGAGCATCAATATGTTCAAGGGGAACGACTTGATCAGATAGCTAACAAATACTACAAAGACTCAGAGTACTGGTGGATCATTCCAGAGTTTAATCCTCAAATTGTTGACTTTACAGACATCCCAGAAGGCACGGTCTTAAAGATACCAAATGTTTAATTACGTCTCTGTAACCTTTCCAAACACAACTGTAGGTCCTAACTATGTGTACTCATTACACCTATACCAAAATAGGTATGAGCATGAAGTTGCTGTGCTCCAATTTAGAGATTGGGGAGTTAGGTATGACGTTGTTGAGAGTGGCTCTCCAATCCAGTTCACAGTAAATAGCTCTGGGGGATCTAAAAAGTTTACAGGTTATGTTCACCATGTAAATGTTAATAGAAACCCAGGAACCTTTATAACAGAGGTTGTTGCGGTAAGCGCGTCCATGGTCATGAAAAACGAGTCTCAATACGTGTACAAAGGTCTATCTGCTGACGCGATTATACAAAAGATTGCTAAAAAGAATAAGTTTGTATGCTTTTCTGTACCTCATCCTCGTATATACCCACAAGTGGCTCAGGCTGGCCACACCGACTGGGAACTGTGCGTGAGGCTTGCTAAGCAATCTGGTTACAGCCTTCGTACTGAAAATACAGAAATTTATTTTCAACCAATGCTGTATGAGTACACAAATAGTAGGTCAGACGCCCCTTACTTTGTTATGAGAGAGGCAAACGACCCTAACGGCTCAACAATTTATTCTTTTGAACCAATGGTCGGTGAGTCAATAAAATACGATCAAGACATGAAAGCAGCAGTATCCATCTCTGGTTTGGACACAGGCACTACTGCGCCTATAGCAATAACAAATAAAAAGAGAAATGCGGTAACAAAAGGGAAAAGCTCTCCAGAGTTTTTTGATACTTTTAGTACCCATATAGTTGCTAATACGCCAAACATTGCTAAATATGAAGCCCAAGCAGCTGATGACCGCAACTCATTTCCTTACAGAGCAACTGTAGAGGTCTTAGGAAGCCCGTCCTTAAGACCAGATCTTCCTGTATATCTTGATGGATTAGGAAACTATTACACAGGTTATTGGACTGTTCTTGGAGCAGAGCATAAGGTAGTGGAAAAGGAAAGAAACAGTCAGGTTTACACGACCATATTAACTGTAGGCACAGACTCCTTGGGAACAGCGGTAGCGTGGACTGACGGTCAGCAGATTACAAAACCAGCAACAACCCCATCAAGAACGATCATACCTGGGGTTCGTCAAACTGTGGCTAAGCCTCAGTCTAATCTATTAAAAACATCACCAAATCTTGGACCACAGACAAACGGTTCGTTCGGCACGCTTAATAACAGAAGTAAAGGAACTGGTAATAGCCCAATTTGGATTTCTGGAACCGCTACACTTAGCCCGACTGCACAACCATCTGGAAGTGTGGCTCCTACCAGTAGTCGATTGTTGACAAAGATACCGGGCATACTATGAACGAAGACAAGCGCTTTTACGGAATTTATGAGGGCATCTGCACCAATAACGCTGATCCGACCAATAAAAACATGATTAAGTTAAAAGTTCCACAGGTACTTGGTGATGCTGAAACTGATTGGGCTAAGCCGTGCCTTCCAGTTACTGATAATTCTAATCACCCAGACCATCAAGCCCATACTGCCTCTCAGGTCGCTGCTTTATTAACAACAACGCCTGTTGCGGTTTCTGGGGGTACAGGTGGCGGAACAGTTCCAGCCTTGACCGTTGTGGCAAAAAGTGGAGCTGGAACTTTAACGCACCCCCATGTAACAACAGTAAGCACGGCTAATAAATGGAACGCCTCTTCTGGGGCATTTAATGACGCCACTAGTACTTTGGAGCACACCCCGCATAGGTTAGTTCCAAATGTTAAGCAGAAGGTTTGGGTAATGTTTATCGCAGGAGACCCTAATTTTCCAGTATGGATGGGAGTTGAACTATGAGCACAGCAATCGCTTTGCCGTTTTCCTTTGATGCTAATGGCGGTATTTTTAGCACCAATGATCAAAAGAAAATAATGCAGGACAGAGTGGTGCTAGCCATAATGACTCTTGTAAGTGAACGGGTTATGCGACCTGCTTTTGGTACAAGAACGCGAGGAGCTACTTTTGAAAGCAACAGCTCTGCTATAACTTTAATTAAACAAGAGGTGGCGCAAGGATTTACAAAGATGCTCCCCTACTTATCTTTGATTGATGTGGCTGCGAGCATTAGCCAATATGATGGGCATTTAGACGTTTCTATAACGTATAAATATGGAAGTTCCCAGAACCCTGAGACTGTTACAGTCAAAACTGATATTCTTAACCAATCTGGGGACATAATTTCGGAGGTGCCATATGGCAACAAGTAGTACAACAAGTAACTTTGTGCCGTCTGTAGACTACACATCTAGGGACTACGCCTCTATTTTGTCTGATATGACAAATTTGATCCCTAATTTCTCCCCTCTATGGACTAACAGAGACCCAGCCGATTTTGGCATGACCTTGCTTGAACTTTTTGCGTATATGGGAGACATTCTCAACTACTATATTGATAGAGCTGCTAACGAGGCCTTTATCTCAACGGCTACCCAACGCGCTAGTGTTCTTCAGATTGCTAATTTGCTTGGGTACACCCCCACTGACATTACGCCCTCAACCGTAACCCTTACCTTCCAAAACTCAACAAGTTCCCCTATTACTATCCCAGCGCTAACTCAAGTCGCTACGTCTTTAATTCAAAACGCAACTACAACTCAAATTGTATTTGAAACAAATTTATCACTGACAATCCCTGCTGCTTCAGGCGCTACTAATGGATCCGCTACGGTAACTGCAACTCAAGGAGAGACCGTAAGCAATGAGATTATTGGAACGTCTGATGGAAGTGCTAACCAAACGTACCAACTTTTAAATAGTTCAGTAATCAATTCTTCTGTTGAAATTACTATTAATGGTGTTTCATACCAAAATGTTCAATACCTAATCGACTCAAATAGTTACGACCCAGTATTTACAACGTTTACAAATGCTGATGGATACACATATATAACCTTTGGAGATGGCGTAAGTGGTCGCATACCGCCTAACGGGGTGGCTATCTACGCAACCTATAGAATTGGTGCGGGATCACAAGGAAACGTGGCCTCAAACACCATTACTTACATTATTAATGTACCTAGTTCAACAATACCTGCTGGGCTTACCGTTTCTAACCAAGATATTGTAAGTTCTGGTGACGGCGCAGCAACTGGAGGAGCAGATGCTGAATCTACTGACTCTATTCGTGTAAACGCTCCACTAAGCATTCGAGCTATTAACAGAGCTGTATCTTTAACAGACTACGCGGTACTTGCTATCCAAGTTTCTGGTGTGGCTAAGGCAATCGCTGTAGCAAACGTTTATACCTCTGTAACATTGTACTTTGTACCATTTGGAGACCCTGGAGTAGCATCCGACAATGTAACTCCAACCTCAGTGTTTAACACACTATCAACAAACGTTTTAAACGCGTTGGTAGACAAGACTCCTGCTAATACCACAGTTACATTTCAACCTCCCAAATATGTAGGTGTTTACTTAGTCGTTAACGTTACTGTTGCCCCGCAATATCGTCAATCTTCGGTATTAACAAACGTAACTTCTGCGCTTAACTCTTTGCTTTACATTGATAACGTTGTTTTTGGAGACACAATCGCTGTCTCTGACGTTTATTCAGCAGTAGCATCTGTTGATGGAGTTGCTTACCAAAGCATAACAAAAATGGTTAGAGCTGACCAAGATCAGAAATACACAATTGATAATAAAGCCCTTACTTCAAATGTAGCAACATTAACAACTTCAGCAACGCACACTCTTACTGTTGGACAGACAGTATCGGTTACCGGTGTAGACAACACATTCAACGGTACTTATGTTGTGACTTCCGTAACAACTAACACTTTCTCATACGCGTTAGTGGCTAACAACGTGTCTTCGGCGTCTTGTTCTGGTTCAGTAACAGCACTAACAGTAGGAAACATTGTTTGCGCAACCAGTGAAATACCTACCTTATATGAACTTGGAGCAACAGCCAGCCCTAGCGCAACTGGTATTGGTAGTCTTGTTGTAAACGTAACGGGCGGAATTCTTAGCTAACCATGTCACGCTACGGAATTGATTACTACGGTGAAGCCTACTACGGCACAGACAACCCTATTAAGTTTGACGCTACCCCATTTACTGCTAAACCAGCTAAACAGGGTGAGATTCTTTTAAACTGGACAGACCCAACAGGTGACTGGTCTAAATTAGTTATTGTTAGAAACTCTTACGGGTTTCCAGTAGATGTCTCAGATGGTGTAGCTATTTTGACTGCCTACAACGGCTCAGACCCTGTTTTTTATACAGATAACAATAACTTAGTACAAGGTGCTTTTTATTACTACACTATTTTTGTCTACAACCTAATCCAGTACTCATGGGTTAACGCTGGAAGTGCGTTTAGTTTATCTGTTAAAGACCATAGTAATACAGACAAAATGTATAACGCGCTCCCAGATATCTATAAAATCACTGAACCATACTCTCCATCATCTGATTGGGAAAATCCCGCTTTATATTCTTTCTTAGGAAACTTTGGTTTTGAACTAGATTACGAACAAACTATGACAGACCTGTTGCTTCAACGGTATAACCCTGAAAAAGTTAATGGCGCATTAGTCCCTACACTTATGAACCAGTTTGGTCAAACATATGAACCCGCCATTGGTCTTCAACAAAACCGTATTCTTTTGCGAGACGGTGTGACGCTGACAAAGCAAAAAGGTTCTAAAGAAGGTTTACTTGGTTTTATTAAAGACTTTAGTGGCTGGGGAGTCCCTGTCCCTATTTCTGGAACCCCTAACCCTAGCGTTAACGGTATTACCGTAGGGCATAACCTTATGCTTGACTACAATGATTCTTCCTTTGAAGAAGGAACAGGTCATTGGGTATCTACTGACGGAACCTCTGATTACGATCAATTGCCTGTAATGCAAATCCTTACAGTAACAATTACATCAAATGTAGTTACTTTAACCTTCAGCGCAAGTTACGATCAACAATATGATGTCGGCAATTATATACTTGTAAGTGGTTTGCCTTATCCTCTTATCAACTCAACCTCTCCTTACACAATTACTGAAATTACTTCTACTTCTTTAAGTTTTGCGCTTACGACTGCAAACCTACCTACTACTACAGGATTTAATGCCAGCACTGGTCAATACGGTCTTATTACACCATACCCTTCGCCTTGGGTAGAGTCTACAGCGCCAACTTTATTTCCAAATAAAGCAAATGGAATTGTTGCTTTTTATAACTTATCTACAAGCGCTCAAACAATCAATATGTACTGCGGTGATGATAGCCCAATCACAAATGGGATCCCTGTAACAGCTGGAACAACATATTGCTTTAGCATCTACGCCGCTAAGGGCGCCGGTTCAACAGCCCGAGTAGTTACAGCAAAAGTAAAATGGTTTGATCGTTTTGGTAATTTTATTTCAACATCAAGCGGTACAGGAGTTTCTGATAATACCGCTCTATTCTCTTCTTCATACCGACCATACGTATCTGCCGCTGCCCCTACACATGCGTATTATGCAACGCCTGGAGTATCTATTGCTTCTGTTGGTGGGTCTGCTACTAACGAACACCACTTCTTCGATGCAGCTCAGTTCGAGGTAGCAAGCACGCCAAGTTCTTTTGATGAAGCACGACAACTCCATATCACCTTAAGAGCAAATCGTATTAATGAGTTAATTAACCCTAACTTTGTGACTGCTACAACCCCTTGGACTACAACAAACGGCACTCAAATGCTTACAACAGCCTATGTTGAACCTAACGCTGATGTTTTTTCAATCTCTACAGCGAGCATTGTTTCCGACGTTGCAACTGTTACTTTAACTCTACCGCACTCATACCAAGTCGGTTCATCGGTAACTATCTCAGGTGTTACTGGATCAAACGCTTCTTACTACAACGGAGCAAGAACAATAACATCGGTAACACTTAACACATTCTCTTACAATGTGACTGCCTCTAACTCTACTGTTACTGGTGGAACTGTATTTGCTACAGGACACCAACTTCAAGTTACGTCTTCAGGAGCGTCAACAAGTGTGTCTTCATGGGATGGATCAACTACATCTCAACTTACTGGCATTTACTACCCAAGCACCTCCTACACCTTTAGTGTTTATGTTCAGGCTGTTGGGGCATCAGATGATGCTGGCGTAGTTAAAGTCAACTGGTATAACACGTCTTATACATTAATCAGTTCTAGCGTAGGATCAAGCACACCTATCGGTAATGGTGTATGGAGTAGGTTGTATGTAACGGGCACAGCCCCTGCCACTACTGCATATGCGAGCGTGGAATTTGATTGGACAACATCTGACAGCGGTGATGTCATTATCCTTGATCACGCTTTATTTGAAAACAGCGGTCAGCTCCTAACGTACTTTGATGGATCTAACGGTTTAGGTGACTATAGAAACTTTATATGGGAGGGCGGAACTGCCAACGCCGCACGTAGCCACTACTACAAGAATAGTTTTGTAGTTCAGACACGTTTGTACGGGGCAACCTTGAACGCCCAGTTACCAATAGGGTCAACTGCAGCTGTATACATCGCACAGCCACAGACGTAGTAGAATCTAGGGCATGACCCTCATACTTGTAAGTTTATTCACAGCTTTCTTCTTAGCCACAGTCGAAGGGCTAGTGGCTGTGCTCTCTGACTTCATAGGAGCAACGACCCCAAATGCCGTTTTTTCTTTGATATTTTCTGCGGTAGGGAACTTGATTACCTATAGCACGGTAAAGAACTATGTTCTGTACACGGTGGCTTGCGCTTTTTTGGGAAGAGTCTTCTTGACCACAGCCGAACGGGTATCTACCTACAGACCGACTATTATCAATTCCGCAAGAGAGTGATAGGGTAAGCCCACCTAAACCTAGGAGGACTTATGGATAACTATTACGTCTTGGTTATCGGCAACGGGCGTACCAGTCGTGCGAACACGGATGCGCTTATGGAAGATTATTACTACGCCAACGGTAAGAATGGGACACTCGTTCTTGCCTTTGAGGGTCGCCCTAGCGATGGTCAGATTTATGCGGCGCAACTAGCTAAAGATAAGAATATCGACATCGTTGTATTTAACACAAAGCCCGATGCCCCGGGGTTACCTGCTTGCAGTGTTATTGAGAACGATAACCCCGTCGCGGGGGCAATCGACCACATCAAGGGTAAGAAGTCATCCGTGTTCTTCCTTTGGGACGGGTCAGACTCAGACGCCCTCAACCAATGCCTTGAGGCTAACATCCCAGCATTTGACCTAACAGAGGGTCTTAACTCCCTTAACGCGGTAGAGGCTCCTAAGTCGGAAGTACATAACCCTACAGTTAAGGAACTAGAGGATCTCTTTAGCGCACCAGTAACCCCCTCTACTGAATCAAGCGAACCTGATCTTGAGGACAAAATCCTTGAGATCGTCAGCAAACACCTTTTAACCCTCTCAGCCGTAATTACGGAAGAGGTGGTAGCCCTTATACATGCCTCTAAAACGCCTTCTAAGGGGGCTTAGAACGTGTTTACTGAGTTACACCTTAAAGTTCTTAAGGCTATGATCTACAGCCCCTCTGGTAGGGGCTCTAAAGCCATTGCTGGAAATGTGGGGTTGGGTATTAACAAGACCCAAGGTCTGATCAACGGGTTACGTGACATGGGATTAATTGAGACAGTCCGATACCAAGATCCGAGTAGCAGACAGCCTGTAGCCGCGATCAACATCACTAAAGCTGGTCTCGATGCCGCGGCAATAGACAAGACGGCTACTAGTTACAGTAGTCTAATAGACAGTAGTAACTTATTAAAATATACCGAATATATCGACTACGTCGATGAGAAAGATAAACCTATGACTTACTTCGAATTCGAGGAAGACCGCTTAGAGGCTGCGCGGAAAGCCCGTGAGGAGAAGCACCGCGCCAAGGAAGAGGCTCAGGCTAAGAAGTCCGAAGAGCAACGCATGAAGAAGCGCGACAAAACCGACCCGGCTAAGTGGACGGTCACAGATACCGCGTTTGAGTTTGCCGAACAGATGTACGAATACTGGCACATCAAGCCCTGGAAAGTTACCCGCAGCCCCTTCAGGGTTGCTTTGGCTAATGCTCAAAAAGAATTCGGCACCAGCGGACCTATTGAAAAAGTCATGATTGATCTATACTTTCAGCAGATTAAGCACAACACCTCGCTTAATGACCCCGACCTTATTTGGAAAATGTTCATTAAGCAGTACGGTAGTCTTATGATTCAAGCGCAAAGGCTTATGGTTACTCCTGAAGATATTCAGGCAGAGAAGCAAAAGTCAATGAAGTCCAGAGAGAGGTTTCGACGAGATGTATGACATTAAAGCAAAAGACTTTAAGCTCCGTCGTAGACACTGGATTCAAGCCGCCTGTATTCCAACAGCACGCATCGGCTGGACACTAGACGATTGTTCCGAGATCGAAGACGACATCATGCAGGACGTAAAAACATGGATCTCAGATGTACGCGACGGTAAAGTAATTCGCGCCATGGGTAAAAAGGATTGCGGTCTAGGTTTACTTCTTTGGGGTACGCCTGGTTTAGGAAAAACAACTTTTGCTTTATCCATCATTCAAGAGATGATGTTAACGTTCCCTATAGAATCTTTCGATGTTAGAGAAGGTAATACTGTTATTACACCCTGTTTCTTTTCTACATTTAACGACATTCTTAATTTGAAAGGTCGTACTATGGAAGAAGATGTAAATGAGTTAGATCTTAATCTTTACAACGGAATGTTAGGTGAATGCCGTAACGATGCCTTTAACATCCGTGTACTTATCATCGATGATCTCGGTAAAGAGCACGCAAGCTTAAGCGGATGGCAAAAGAATATGCTTCATCACATCTTAAGGACACGCTTTAACAATGGATTGCCTACCATTGTTACTACTAATATCAAGTTAGAAGATTGGGCTGGACTTTACGGTGACGCTACAGAAAGTTTTGCGCACGAGGCTTTTGCGTACTTACCCTTGGACACTGGCGGTAAAGACTTACGCAAATGAAGGACTTTACTGTGAGCGATAAGCGCCTTCTTCAGGTATTTTTACCCGAGGTTAAAGACTCGTATGAAATTGCAGAAGTGTTCTTAGATGAATCAGATAAGTTATTTTGTAACTGCTCTAACTACGCAAAGAGAAACTCCTGCAGACACACACGTCTTATCCAAGGCCGTATAGACGCTAATGACGGTCGTTATGTTCCAGAGATCCTACGCTCAGCCACGCCAGAAGAGGCAGAGTTGGCAAAAAGATCAAATGACGCATACAATCAATTCCTTAGAAGATACGGGAAAATAGAGGTCTACTGATGCGCAATGGGGATATAAGCAATGAACTTCCCCGCAGAGTGCTAGTAGTTACTGATGTCGTTTTAGATGTTCAGGTTGTAGTAAAAAAGAAACTTAAGTTTTTTAAAGTTCCAGAGCTTAATAAAAAACTAAGAAGAGATGTACTTAGCCGTCTGTACTTATACACCACTAGACGAGAAGTTACTTTAGAACTCATTTCTTATGATTTTGATAATGAACAACTTGGGTCTTTTATGGATTCTATTGACAACGCTGGGACTAATCCGTTTAGATACTACTCCTCGTATGAGTCCATTAATCATTTGATGAGTGAACTTCCATACAGACCTGAGGTAGTAGGTGTTATCGATGCACCGGATAAACTGTTAAGGTACGGGCACTGGGGATTGGACTTTAATCAATTATGAATAACGAAGCAAAGTTACTAAGCAAAATCATTGAGGATAGAATCCTCAGTGAAATCCTTGAAAAAGGTATTTCTGACCCATGGTTTGCTGACCCCTTTGATAAAAAGTTATTTTTATTTTTACGCGATCACTTTGTTAAGTACCAAGAGACCCCCAGTCTTTCTGTAGTCAAGGAAAACTTCCCTACTTATAAAACCCTTTCAGAACAAGGTTCCCCAGTAGAAGATTCTGTTGATTATTTAATCGACGACCTAATTACAAAACGTCGTAAGAAGTTTATTTCAGACACCATCGGTGACGCTATTGATTTTATCGACACACCTACTCCTGACCACGAGTCAGCGCTTCTAGCCCTCCAGCGAGGAATTCTTAAACTAGAAGATTCAGGTCTTAATAAGACAACCGACATTGAGATTAGAGAAGCGGCTAAGCGCGCTCTTGAAGAGTACGAGTTCCGTAAGAATAACCCAGGTCTTCTTGGTCTTCCTACAGGCTTTCCTACTATGGATAAGGCAACCTCAGGTCTTCAGCCTGAGCAGTTAATCGTTATTATCGCTCCCCCTAAGACTGGTAAGTCAACCCTTGCTTTACAGATTGCTATTAACGCTCACATGCAAGATAAGCGTCCTTTGTTTATATCTTTTGAGATGAGTAACAAAGAGCAACTTACTCGTTACTACGCTATGAAAGCTCGAATTTCTCATAAGCGCTTAATGACTGGAAGCCTTACAGATAAAGAAGAAGCTACATACGGCAGGATTGTTCAGGGTATCCAAGCCATGCGTGAAGAGTTTTGGCTTTCGGGTTCTGCAGAAGGATCTACCGTTAGCGCAATTGCTGCCAAGATTCAAGCAAAGCAACCAGACATTGTTTTCATTGACGGAACTTACTTAATGCTCGATGAACAGACTGGGGAATCTAACACTCCCCAAGCTATTACTAACATCACCCGGTCGCTAAAGCGTTTGGCGCAAAAGACTAAAATACCTATTGTCATTTCTACGCAGGTTCTTACGTGGAAGATGAAGGGCGGTAACGTTAGTGCTGACTCCATCGGTTACTCATCTTCCTTCCACCAAGATGCAGACGTTATCTTTGGTCTACAGCGCGAGAGTGAGAATGTTGACGACACCCGTCTTCTTCGCGTAGTGGCAAGTCGTAACGGCGGTCTTGTAGACGTGTCCCTTGTTTGGGATTGGGAGACAGGACAATTTAGAGAACTCGAGAGCAATGACCTATGACCAACGATGATATGGAAGAACTCCTCACTCGTTTAGGTATTGAGATTATTAGTTCTACGGGTTCTGAGGTAAAGGGGTCATGCCCAGCTCACCTAGAACGCACAGGTCACATTGATCATAATCCTTCATGGTTTATCAATGCAGATACCGGTGCTCACATCTGCTTTAGTTGTGGGTTTAAGGGCGGGTTGTATTCACTTATCAGCTATGTGCAGGGTATTGATTATGAAAAGGCTCGTGAGTGGATTGGTTCAGAAGAAGATTTAATTCTTAGATACGACAGGGCTGTTCGAGAGAAGAAAAATGAAATCCCTGAGCAGACTGTTATCACCGAGTCTATGCTCTCAGCCTTTGTCACCCCTCCTGAAGAGGCTTTGTTGTCTAGAGGTATCTCTGTTTCTGTTGCACAGAAGTATGAAATCCTTTGGGATCGTTTGCGCGAGTGCTGGATACTTCCTGTACGGGACGCGGTAACGGGCTCTCTTTGTGGCTGGCAAGAGAAGGGCTACAAGACCCGTCACTTTAATAACTACCCTAAGGGTATGAAGAAGAACATTGCCCTATTTGGGTTTCAGCAATATACGGGCGGGGATATGGTTGTCGTTGAATCCCCATTAGACGTGGCTAGATTGGCTTCAGTGGGTGTCACAGGGGGCGTTGCTACTTTTGGGTGCGCAATATCCACCTCTCAGATAAACGTCATCAGGGGGGCAGATAGGGTTGTTTTTGCCATGGATAACGACGATGCCGGTCATAAAGCCAGTAAAGAACTTCTTAAGGCTTGTAAGGATTACTGGTTTGAGGCGTGGTTCTTTGACTATTCCAAGACTGACTGCAAAGATGTAGGCGGTATGAGTAAGTCGGAGATCTTAGAAGGCATTAAAAACGCTAAGCACATGATTAGGGGAGAAAAGGCTTTAGTATGATTATTGGACTCACCGGATACGCCCGTTCAGGAAAAGACACAGTTGCTAAAGTTTTGGTCGATAACTACGGGTTTGAGCGTATTGCTTTTGCAGACCCAATAAGAGAACTACTACTGCGGATTAACCCAATACTTAACAACGGATACCACTTAAATGAGCACGTCCGCGAGTTTGGCTGGGAGCTAGCCAAGAGTCGTACAGAAGTTCGCCGTCTACTTCAAGACCTTGGTGTAGGGGCTAGAGATATTTTAGGTGCTGACATCTGGGTTACCACAGCTTTGAAAAAGATGTCTAATACAAATAAAAACTATGTTATTACTGATGTTCGTTTTCAAAATGAAGCTTCGACTATCAAAGTGGCCAATGGCGTCCTTTGGAGAGTTGAGCGTCCAAACGTATCTGCAGTAAATAACCATGTTTCTGAGTCAGAACTCTCTGAGCACCCTGTCGATATAACTTTATTAAATAATGGAACTATTGAAGATCTTGTTGCTTCCGTTAAAGCCCGCATGGTAGGTTTACTTGTATGACGTTTACAGGGACTCTTCTTCCCTATCAACCTGAAGCCGTGAACCGTATGTGCGAAGAAGGTCGCATGTTGGTTGCCTACGATTTAGGTCTCGGTAAGACAGTGTTAACTATTGCTGCTCTTGAAAAGTTGATGGATGAACGGAAAATTACCGAACCTGGACTTATCATTTGTTTATCTTCACTGAAGTATCAGTGGGCTAATCAGATTGAGAAGTTTACAGATGGCACTTCACGCGCTTTGGTCATTGACGGAACCCCAAAGAAAAGAGCAGAACAGTACGAGCAAGCCCTCGACTGGAGAAACTCTGGCGTTGATTACATCATTCTTAATTATGAACAAGTCGTCAATGATTGGGAAGCAATCAGAGACCTCCCACGAGGGTTTGTAGTACTTGATGAGGCTACAGCCATTAAGTCGTTTAAATCTAAAAGATCCCGCTCAGTAAAGCGCTTAAGTAACGCCCCTTATAAGTTTGCTCTTACCGGTACTCCTATTGAAAATGGTAAGCCTGAAGAGCTTTACAGCATTATGGAGTTCGTTGACCGCACCATTCTTGGTCGTTTTGATATCTTTGACTCTACCTTTATCCTACGTAATAGCTGGGGCGGGGTTCAGGGATACAGAAACTTAAAGACTTTACATGAGAAGATGAAGAGCGCCTCTGTGCGTAAATCCCAAAAAGATCCAGACGTGGCTCCATATCTTCCAGAATCTATTCATAATGACCCAATTAAGATCGTATTAGACCGCAAGGCTTCTAAGTTGTACTTTCGTATAGTTGATGATCTTCTTACGGAATTAGATGAGGCTCAGACTTTATTTGGCGGTTCTTTTAACCTTATGGCTCATTACGGGTTTGAGAATAAAGCAGGTGGTCCAGAGGACGAGATTCGTGGTCGGATTATGTCTAAGATCGGCTGCCTCAAGATGTTGTGCTCGCACCCAGACCTGTTGAGAATTAGCGCTAGTAAGTTCTCAGCTATGCAACAAGAAGTTCTGTACGAAGAAGAACTAGAAGACGATTCAGTGGTTCGGTTTAGCCAATTCACTCCCACTCTAGGTACTAAAGGAGGATCGCTGTATGCATACGGGTTGGTTGATAGTGGCGCTCTTGACGGGATTGACGGTTCACCTAAACTGGATTACCTTATCCAGTACGTCAAAGACTTTCTTGAACAAGATGAAGCAAACAAAGTAGTTATTTTTGCAACTTATGTAGACATGCTAGACATGATCGCAGAAGCATTAGGTAGAGAACAGTGCCGACTATATTCAGGGAAATTAGATGCTAAGACTAAAGAAGATAACAAAGTGGCTTTTAACACACAGCCTGATGTGCGCGTCCTTATTAGTAGCGATGCTGGTGGTTATGGCGTGGACCTTCCCGCGGCTAATCTTTTGGTCAACTATGACTTGCCTTGGTCTAGTGGCTCTGCTATTCAAAGAAATGGACGAATAAAAAGAGCATCCTCTACATGGCCAATGATCGTCATTCAAGACATCATCATTTCCGGTTCCATTGAACAGCGCCAATGGGAAGCGCTTCAGCATAAGAGTGCCGTAGCCAGCGCCGTCATTGATGGTGAGGGTATTGATGAAGATGGCGGAATTCCTATGACTATTGGCAGTTTAAAGCAGTTTTTAGAGCTTGTTAGCGTATAAAATATATGAATGCCTAACGCACCTAAGACACCAACGCGTACTATCCGCGTCCCTGACGACCTGTGGACATCCGTCCAAAAGAAGGCCGCTTCCGAGGGTGTAACCGTAACCAGCGTAATTATCAAGGCTTTAGAAGCGTATCTTGTAGAGGTTGACAACTAAGTAACCTCGTACTAGGTTCGCCTCATGGACCTAGATGATATTAAAAGAAACGTTCGTCAATATCTTTCCCTTAAAGGGGAGATTGATCTTCTTACTAAGCGCCAAGCTGAATTAAAAGCACGCCTTACCACTGTTCTAGACGCAGACGGTCAAGTTGATGACCGTGGACATGTTCGTCTTAAAGTTCTTGACGAGATAAAGGGCGAAGTAACCCTAGTAAAACAGCGTAAAGTATTTAAGAATTTGGATATGAGCATAGCCGACACGCTGTTAGAGGAACGCGGCATCAAAGACAAATGTATTAAAATGGTTCCTACATTAGACGAAGCCGCGATTATGGCTTCTTATTATGAAGGATTACTTACGGAAGAAGACATTGACGCTATGTTCCCAGAAAAAGTTGTTTACGCCTTTATTGTGGACACCAAGTGACCCAAGACTTCATTGATTCAACCTTTGCTGATTTGGATGAGTACTATCCAGGCAGTAAACGTAAGCGTAAAGCTGCCGTTGTTAAACAACCTGAGGTTGAGCCAGACGCTGCCTGGGACGTTCGTCCTTTTAAGAAACCTTTGCCTAATGGCAAAGTTATTGATATGTTTACCCTAGGTGCTCTTGCTAGTGCTCTAGGTCGTCCAATAATTACCGTTAGGGATTGGACTAAAAAGGGTTACATCCCAGCATCACCATACAGACTTCCTTCTAAGAAAAACATTAGAGGGGAAGACCACCAAGGTCGCCGACTTTACAGTCGAGCCATGGTGGAGGCAGCCGTCGAACTGTTCCATAAGTCTGGTGTTTTACACACTAGTCGTATAGAGTGGTCTGACTATCGTGAGCTCAGTGAAGAGATTGCGATGGCATGGACTAAAATCCGTGCAGAAGAAACTAAATAAACTAAACATACAAAATACATAAACACACACATACATACACACAAAGGAAACTACAATGGCAGTAAATCGAACAGAAGACTATCTACCATCAGAGGATAAGTTTGCTTCCTCTATTGATGATCGCCCAGCAGGTACACCAACTGCAACCGCCTCATCTGCTAACTCTGGTTGGGTTCAACCAAAAGAAATTAAGCAGGGTACAGGCGTATATGACAAGGAATTTAAGGTTCAAGAAGGACTTTTCCAAGTCATCAAGTTCTTTGGCGCGGGACCATTTATTCGTTACAAAGAGCACTACATCCGTCAGATTACACAGGGTAAGCGCTCATTTATCTGCCCTACCTCTATCGATCCAAGCATTAAGTGCCCTATTTGCGCAACTAATGCTGGCAAACTACCAGATGATCAAAACTACCCTTCAGAAAAGTACGCGTTCACTGTGTTGAACCTAAGCTGGCCTGAAGGACCAAAGCGTCAACAATGGATTGTTGGTGGTCAGATCTATAACATTCTTTACCCTCTAGAGCACAGCCCTCAAGGTCCTCTATCACGCAACTACTGGGCGGTCAGCCGTACCGGTCCTGCAGGACTTACCGCTAAGTACACAGTACAAGCAGTCAAGGGTCGAGATCTTGCAGAGGATTGGCAACTTAATGAAGAACTTGCTGAAAAGGCTGCTTCAGAGGTTGTCCCATTTACGGCATCTGATGTTGTGATGCCAACTCACGAACAACTCCTTGAAGCAGCTTCATACCTATAATCTGTTTCAACTTGATTTGGGGGGTCTACGTGCAGGCTCCCCATTTCCTTTAAGGAGTATTGATGAATATTATTACCACAGAAGAGCAACTTAATGAGATGGTTGCTTTTTATCTAAAGCAAGATGCATTTGCCTACGATGTTGAAACTGTAGGTGACCAGCGTGGTATCCCCGCTGTTAATGAAGTTTTATGGATAAGCCTTGCAACACATGGTCGCGGAGATGTTATCCCGCTCGGTCATCCTAATGGAGAGTTTATCTCTGAGTCTTTTCCGTTTACTCCAGCAGGAGAAAAAAGAGTAGCAAAAGGTAAAGCACCTACTGAGGCTGACTACTCTAAAGATAAAAAGAAGGCAGTTAAGACCTTCTCAGAACCTCCAGTACAACTCTTTCCAGCTCAGGTATTTAAGGCATTAAAGCCATTATTTTTTAAAGAAGATATCTTGACCATCGGTCACAACTTAGTATTTGACCTTTCCTCAGTAGCCAAGTACTACGGTGGAGAAATTCCTTCCGGTCCTTACTTTGACACTCTTATGGCTTCTTTCCTTTACGATAACAAGAATAAAGGCAAGTTGGGTCTAGACGATTGCCTTGAGCGTGAGCTCGGATTCAAGATGGTTAAGGGCATTGGCCACATGGTGGAGATTTACTCGTTTAGTGAAGTGGCTAAGTACGCCTATCTAGACGCTAAATACACATTTCTTCTTTGGAAAGTACTTGCCCCAAAGATTGAAGAGGCAGACGTCCAAAAGGTTATGAATTTGGAGATGGATGTTCTCCGTGTCCTTTGTGATATGAAGCTTACTGGCGCCTCAATTGATACTAAGGCTTTGCAGACACTTAACGACCACTTAGAGATTGAGATCGATAACGCAAAGGCTGAGATTTACCGTATCGCTGGTCGAGTCTTTAACATGAACTCTAATAACGAGAAGCAGTACATCTTGTACGGACCTAAAGAAGAAGGTTGCCGAGGTCTTCGAACAGGTGTTCTAACAGGTAAAGGCGAAGCACTAGCCCTTCAGCAAGGCCAGGAGGCGCTGACTTATAAAGAGTATTCCGTATCTGCTGAGGCTTTAGAGCCACTAAGAGAAAAAGACGAACTTGTTGGGGCGCTGCTTGATTATGCAGACTTAAGCAAGTTACAAAGTACTTACGTTATTCCTTACTTGGGTGGAGAAGTAACCAAGACGGTCAATGGTAAGTCTAAAGTTGAAGAGCGCGAAAGTATGCTGATCAACGGTAAGTTATACGGAGATTTTGTTCAATGGGGTGCTGAGACTGGTCGTTTTTCTAGCCGTAACCCAAACCTTCAAAACGTCCCAGCCCCCAGTAAGAACCTACCCCCAGAGAAGGATTACGGAACCCTTATTCGTAATCTATTCTGTGCCCCTGATAACTATAAGTTAGTGGTGGCTGACTACTCCCAGATTGAACCTCGTGTTCTAGCCGCGATGTCCAATGACCCTATTCTTATGAGTACCTACAATACTCCTGGCGTTAAGGGTGACATCTACACCACCATTGGCGAGACTATGGGCGTAGAGCGCAAGGCGGGTAAAGTTCTTGTTCTAGCTATGATGTACGGAGTAGGTCCGGATAAGATCGCTACTCAGATCCACTGTAGTGTTAAGGAAGCCCGAAATCTCTTGACTGACTTCTCTGAGAAGTTCCCAGACGTGGAGAAGTACAAGTCTAGGGTTATAGGGCTTGCTAGGAACTTAGGGTACGTAACCACCATTATGAACCGCAGACGCTACCTTCCTGATATTAACTCCCGCCAGACAGGATTCAGGGCTAGCGCTGAGCGACAAGCGTTCAACACGCGCATCCAAGGGTCTGCTGCAGATATCATCAAACTTGCTATGATTAGGGCTCACGATTACCTACCTAAAGAGGCAAAGTTGATACTAACGGTGCATGACGAACTCGTCACGCTGACACCTGACCATTTGGTAGATGAGAGCCACAACGCTATTCAAAAGGCTATGGAAGGCATTACCCTTCTTTCTGTCCCACTTCTTGCTGACATTAAAGTTGTCCAAAAGTGGGGCGAAGCTAAATGAATTGGTTTAGTCGATTATTTAACAGGGATGACGATGAGTACGTGGAAGACATCTCTGTCCCTTTATCTACTATTCTTCGTTGGTATTTGTTCGATACCGCTGTCTCCGACCACAGTGTGATTGGTGAACTTATTGGGTTAAGCCCGATTAGTGAAGAGGGTGAGAGCAAGGAACTGGAGGATAGCGAAGAGCGGTTGAGCAAACTCGCATTTATCCTTCCCTTTATTGACTCGATGTCCGACATCAGCGCTAACTTTATGACCGCCATCCACTGTAAAGAGGCTGGTAAGGTTCAGGGGATTGAGCTAGATGATGAGGATGTAGAAGCAATGATTAGCGTATATAAACTAGTTTCTATATCTACTTTAATAGGAACATTTTCTATTGCTTTGAATCTTGGCTTAATTCAACCAAATGGTGTAGCATCTGAGCACTACGATACCGAAGGGTTCTTTGATGAGCAGTTCTAATTGGTGGGCTAATAAACTAAACGGACAACAACCACAGCGTCCAGCTTCTACTCCGCAGTATGTAGCACCACAACCCGCTACATATGTGCAACCACAGCAACCTCAATATCCTCCTTCACAGCAAGCAACACCACAAGCGCCACGATGTCCTAACTGTGGTAGCGGTAATTATGGTGGCGCTACTCCTGAAGCACGTCCTCGCTGTTACGATTGTGGCTATCCAATTACTCAAAGTGGATCAGGCGCAGGTACAGGAATCATGGGAGGTCCAGTAGCATCAGGCCCAGCAACACCAGCAAAGCAAGTCCAAACAGGTGGTTGGAATCCCACAACAATTATCGGAAAGCTTGAATAATGGCAATTACAGGTGAGTTAGCAAAAGTATTTACCGCGATCAATAAGAAGATGGGCGCGGATACTATCGTCCTAGGTTCAGAGATTACAGAGACTGGCGGTCGTTTTACCACCGGTTCTGTTGCCGTAGATGTAGCCCTTGGTGGTGGCTGGCCAGTTAACCAATGGCATGAAATTATTGGTGAGGCAAGTAACGGTAAGACCGCCCTTGCTCTTAAGACTATTGCCGCCAACCAACGACGTGACCCAGAATTTACAACTGTATGGGTTGCTGCGGAGGAGTGGGTGTCTGAGTACGCAGAGATGTGCGGAGTAGACACGTCCCGCGTGTATATTGTTGCTACAAACATCATGGAGGAGGCATATGAAGCGGTTATTCAAATCACCGAAAGTAAAGCTGTTGATTGCATTGTTGTCGATAGTCTTCCTGCTTTGGTGCCGGTTTCAGAAGACGAAAAAGAAATGGAAGAGTCAACGGTAGGTCGATCAGCGTTGATGACCAACAAGTTCTTCCGTAAGGTGGGTAAGGCTTCTAAGCGGTCACTAACAACCCCAGAACGCCCTTTCATTGGTCTTATGATCAACCAATGGCGTTCAAAGATTGGCGTCATGTACGGAGACCCTAGAACCACCCCAGGCGGTTTAGGTAAGGACTACGCTTTCTTTACCCGTATTGAGGTAAAACGTGATGATTGGATCGAGGAAGGCACAGGACAAGAAAAACGTCGTGTCGGTCAGACCATTAAAGTCCGTGTCATCAAGAATAAGTCCGCCCCACCTACCCAGGTAGCCGTCGTAGACTTCTACTTCTCAGGGCAGAACGCTGGAGAATTTGACTTTGCCAAGGAAATCCTAGCCATCGGTATTATGAATAAAGTTATTACCAGAGCGGGAGCCTACTACCGGTATGGCGGTTCGCAATGGCAAGGACAAGATGGTATGCTTCAGGCTATACGAGAAGAGATTGATTTGAAAGAGACCCTTGAACGGGATGTCTTAGATTCTATTAAAGCAGGTTCTAAGCACGTTAATGAAGAGTGAGGGTCAAAAGCAGTCGCAGAAGCACGAGGCACGGTTAGCAAAAGCATTTGATGGTAAGCGCACAGCTGCCAGTGGTGCTTTTTGGAGCCGTAAGGGTGATGTCCGTTCACGCGATTATTTAATCGAACATAAGTGGACAGGCAAAACCTCCTTTACCGTTAAAGCAGCGGTTCTGGAGAAGATCGTTAAAGAAGCAATTCTTGATGGTCGTACACCCATCCTCGGTATTAGTTTAAATAATGAAAATTATTGTATTTTAACTGAGGATGACCTCTTAGAACTGCTCCATACTCTTCAGGAGCATACTTGTACGACGAAGACCTCGGACCAGAACCTTGGCGATACCGCGCAAAATGCCGCGGATTAGATACAGAACTTTGGTATCCCCCAAGAGATAAAAATCAATACAAAGATGTAGCCTCTATATCTAAAGCTGTATGCATGGGTAGAGATGGGTTGCCTGAGTGCCCTGTTCGTAAAGAGTGTTTGCTGTATGCAGACGCCAATGATGATACGCACGGTATCTGGGGTGGTATGAGTCACCGAGAGCGCAATGCGCTCAAGCGTAAAGCAAAAAAGTTAGGGCTCACGCTTAAGGAATGGGTAAATACTCGTAAGTGGTGATAAGGTGCTCCTATGGCAAAAGCACCTAAATTATCTGGAAACTTTAAGAGTTTTGTTGATGCGAGTAAGCGACCAACGCGTGCTCTTGGAGCATTAGAGCGTTACGTTCTTTCAATACCAGATGATAATCGCAGTCATACAGTTCTGCACCCATCAGATATGGTAAGCCCAGATTGGTGTTACAGAGCTTCATACTTCCACCTTCTAGGTGCTAAGCCTGTAAAAAAAGAAGTTAGTTTTAGGCTTCGTTCTGTTTTTGAACAAGGTCATGCTATCCACGCAAAGTACCAAAATTGGTTCGCTGGTATGGGTAACTTATACGGTAACTGGAAATGTACAGTGTGCGGTAAGTGGCAGAACATGACTTTATCTTCTGAATTAGATCCAGACTGTAAGTGGGAATACCGAGAGGTTTCTATCAATTATGAACCACTACGCATTGGCGGTAAATCTGACGGTTGGTTAGTAGGGTTAGGCGACCCACTTATGCTTGAGATTAAGTCTATAGGCCCAGGAACATTCAGTTGGGAAGACCGAGCAGGTTACCGTGAGTTTGACTATAACTTTGACAAGGCGTGGGATGCGCTTAGTAACCCTTTCCCTAAACACGTTAATCAGGTTCAGATTTATATGAAGATAGCAGAGCTTATAAGTTCTACTAATTCTGATTACGAGAATTTCCCACAGGAGGCTGTTCTTATCTATGAAAATAAATCTAATCAAGATGTCAAAGAGTTTGTTGTTCGTAAAAGCGATTTCGGCATAAGTCATATCTTAGACGCCGCAAAGAAGATCGTTGATGCGGTGGAAGCAAATACCCCATTGGCGTGTAATATAAGTTCCGAAGGTTGTTCCCGATGCAAGGAGTACACATATGGCAATTGAACTTCAAACCCGTAGCACCAGCGAAGAATCAATTCTTAAGTTAGAGAAACAAGGGCTTAAGGTAAAGAAGACTTTTAATGCAGATGTACCAGAACTGCCAAAAGACATTACATCTATTGATGATGAGAGTTTGATGGATCTGTATAGCCGTTATGTGGCGTATCTAGAGTTCATCAACCTTCAGGTGTGGTGCGCACAAACAGATGAAACCGAGGTTGCAAAAACCCTTCAGTTAGAAAAAGCAGCTCAGAAGTTAACTAGAGCGGCTAAGGGTAAGACTGCCGGTGCGATTGATGCAGAGATTGAAACTGATCCCACTTATCAAGGTATGTACATCAACCACCGTGAATTGTATAACTACCTTAAACTGTTGCAGTTATTATCAGATAACATTTCAGAAGACATTAAGTTGGTAAGCCGTGAACTTACACGCCGTACATCTACTAACAACTTTGTCTCGCGCTCGCGTAACTTTAACGCGTGAAGGTCTTTCACAGCGGAGCTGTTGATCCCGAAAAGCCCGTGTATCTTGGCATTGATCAGTCATACAGCGGATTCGCTACTACCGCAGTTCAAGGGGATGCTTTTTACACAGAGGTTTATAAGTCTGAAAAGCGTGGCATAGATCGTTTAAAAGATATCCAATCCCATGTTTATAACTGGTTGTATAAGTTTGACCACGTAGATGATGTGGCTATGGAGGGCTACGCCTTTGGGTCTCAGATGGCTAACATGTTGGGTGAACTTGGCGGGATGGTAAAACTTAGCCTTCTAGACTTTGGCATTTATCCCTTGATTGTTCCGCCAACCAATCTTAAGAAGTATGTAACAGGTAAGGGCAACGGCGTTCCTAAGAGCCAGATGCTCCTACAGGTGTACAAGGTATGGGGGATAGAATTCACAGACGATAACGCAGCAGACTCCTTTGCCCTAGCAAAACTAGTGTCGGGTGACTCACGGTATGCGTACCAAAAAGAGGTTTATGATAAACTTCAGGATCCAAAGTTTAGGGAGCGATGATGCCTAATTACGATTTTAAGTGTTCCATATGCGGAGGCGTCCAAGA
>Ga0164297_10001064_pt1 | contig 30469 bp, 29 predicted proteins | sample GEODES058metaG_FD_113539 | JGI IMG/M metagenome (GOLD analysis project Ga0164297, IMG submission 113539) | Dystrophic lake water microbial communities from Trout Bog Lake, Wisconsin, USA - GEODES058 metaG | ecosystem: Environmental > Aquatic > Freshwater > Lake | place: USA: Trout Bog Lake... | reverse complement strand
TAGCTAACTAATACAGCCACTAGCTATAGCTTTAAAAATTGTAGCTAGTGTTTTTTGAGATTTATACCGTTTCAGTATTAATCTAGATTAGTCTTCTCCCCAAAGACTAGATATGGGCACAGCCCAAATCCGATCTCCAACTGGCAGAGTTTCTGATCCGTCATACAGTAAAACTCCCATTTGAAAATTCTCACCACAAATTGTGGCAAGCTTTTTTAAACCTTTTAAATGCGTATCTTTGACTGTTGCAGTTGCTTTCACTTCAATTCCAACTACTTGACTACGTGCATTTTCAAGAACGAAGTCGACTTCTACTTTTTCTAAATCTCTGTAGAACATTACTTGATAGTCTTCGTTTGAAGTAGTGATATGTTTTAGTATTTCGCTGTAAACAAAACTCTCCAGCACATTACCAAAACGGCTTCGATCGATGAGGACTTCTTGTTTATTTAGGCCAATTAAGGTACTTAAAAGACCAGAGTCAATAAACTGTAATTTAGGAGTTTTCGTAATTCGGCCAAGTTGATTATTTGAAAAAACCTCAATTCTGCGCAAAAGATACATCTTTTCAAAAATACCTATGTATTTCGCTACAGTTTTACTATCCAATCCAACCTGTCCGCCTAATTGACTGTAGTTACAAATTTGTCCTGCAGTTTGCGCTAATCCCCTTAAAAATCTCGGTAATTGATCTAATTTTTCAATTTCTGCTATGTCACGCACATCGCGTTGGATGATTGAATCAATGTATTGCCTAAACCATGCCAATCTGCGATGGTCTTGTGACCTTGAGACGGCTTCAGGAAATCCACCATGTAATACACGATCTATTAGACTCTCGCCAATAGCAAGATTTCTAACTTTCAGAATTTGCTGAAGAAATAGGCGATCAACCCAATTTTCCTTCTGCCCCCCTAATTCACTTTGAGAGAGAGGTAACAAAACAAGTGTTTCCATTCGTCCAGCTAATGAATCAGCGACGGTAGGAAGTGTCATGATATTAGCCGAGCCAGTTAATAAAAATCTGCCTGGTCTGCGATCTTCGTCGACTGATTTTTTAATTGCTAATAGCAATTCCGGAGCACGCTGAATTTCATCAATGACCACATAATCTAAACTGCGAATAAGACCTTCGGGGTCTTCTTTTGCAGACAACCGGGTTAATTCATCATCCAATGTAAGAAAGCGTAATTTTTTTTCTTGTGTAACTTGCTTTACTAAGGTTGTTTTTCCAGCTTGCCTAGGTCCTGCAAGAAGCACAATAGGCGTATCCTGAAGAGCCTCTAAAAGCTTAGGTTCAATAGCTCGAGCAAAAAAATGTTGTGGATTCATAACCGTATTTTACTGTAAATTACGGAATTAATGTCAATAAATTACGGAATAAACGTCAATAAATTACGGAATTAAGGCGCTTAAATTACGGAATAAACATCCAAATATTGATATTTATTCAAGATACTTGCTAAGTAAAAGTGATTTTTACTTAGCAAGTTGAGATTCAATCAAGAGTAATGTTCGCAGCTTTAATTGCTGCTTTAGTTTCAACAATCTCTTTATTAAGCATTTCTGTCATCTTAGCTGGTGGTAAATAACGCAGTTCAATCCCAGCTAGTTCAGCACGTTTCTTTGTTTCAGGTAAAGCTAAGGCCTTCTCAACGCTACTAGACAAAGATTGAATTACATTTGCAGGCGTGCCTGCCGCAACGTATAGTGCAACCCATGATTCAAGCTCAAAGTTTCCACCGCCTGCTTCAGCCATGGTTGGGACATTCGGTAACATCGGGTGTCTTGTTTTACTCGTTACTGCTAAGGCCTTGAGTTTACCTGTTTGCACTGCGCCCATCACGGAAGGAGGTGTAGACATGAAGACTTGTACTTGACCAGCTAACACATCTGCCATAGCAGCTCCTGACCCTTTATAGGGTACATGGACCATTTCAATCCCTAACTTTTGCTTCAGAATTTCAGTGCCAATGTGTGAAACAGATCCATTGCCTTGCGAAGCATAGTTCAGTTTTTGTGGATTCGCTTTGGCATAAGCAATAAATTCTTTTAGATTATTTACTGGTATGGAAGGATGGATTGCAATGACGTTGGTGGACGTAGTAATTAAACCAATTGGGGTCAAAGACTGTAAATCCCATGGTAATTTATCCATCAAAATTGGATTAGATACATGGTAACCAGAGTAAGACACTAACACGGTATAGCCGTCTTTATTGCTTCTGGCAACTGCTTGATAGGCAATATTGCCACTACCGCCAGGTTTATTTTCAATAATGCTAGGCTGAGGCAAAATACTAGTTAAGGCATCTCCAATAATTCTGCCAGAGGTATCAACTAGGCCACCCGGAGGATTTGGGACTATAAAAGTAATCGGTTTACTCGGATAGTTTTGAGCGATCGAAAACGCACTCATCACCATATAAAGCCAAATTGCTAACAAGAATTTTTTTGAGTTCACTTTAGTGCCTTTACATGAATTATTAAACAAACAGTTTTAGTAAAAGATTATTGTATTTCAAATGCTATATTCATTGGGCTCTTGCTCAATGCTATGACTGGACGAGAGTGCTTGGTCTACTAATTTTTTATTTAGTGTAGGTGAGAATTGTTCAATGAAAAAATAGGTATAAGCCCTTAAGTAAGCATCCTTTTTAATGGCTAACTTTGTCGTATTCGTCCCAAATAAGTGACCGGCAGGTAACATCTCTAAATCCTTGTCACGATTCACATCGTAGGCCGCACCAGCGACGATACCAACCCCTAAACCCGTTTCAACATAAGTTTTGATCATATCTGCATCAATCGCCTCAAGAACGACGTCAGGAATTAGCCCTTTTCTGGCAAACGCTTCATTAATTTTTTTGCGACCCGCAAAAGCTACATCATAGGTAATAATCGGATACTGGACTAAATCTTCTAAAGCAAGTGGCTTTTTTTGAAGTAACGGATGGCCATGGGGTACAACCACAATATGCTGCCATTGATAGGCTGGCAAAGCAATAATCCCTGGCACCTTACTCAAACCCTCTGTAGCAATTGCAATATCCGCTTGATCATGCAAAATTAATTCAGCAAGATGTTCGGGGCTTCCTTGTTGGATGCTAACTCTGACTTTGGGAAACTTTTTAGTAAATTCAGAGATAACCTTAGGCAAAGCATATCTAGCCTGAGTATGTGTCGTTGCAATCACAAAATTTCCTTGGTCTGATGAAGCATACTCAGTACCAATCTTTTTGAGGTTTTCAATATCGCCCAAAATACGTTCAATCGCTTCAAGTATTTTTTTACCCGGTTCGGTTAAGTTACGGATTCTTTTACCGTGGCGGCGAAAAATCTCCACCCCTAGTTCATCTTCTAGCTCCAAAATTGCCTTAGAGACCCCTGGTTGTGATGTGAAGAGTGCTTTGGCAGCATCCGTGAGGTTGAAATTTTGACGAACTGCTTCTCTGACGAACCGAAATTGATGAAGATTCATGAGAAATACCTTTTCTTTATATTGATTTCGTTATATTAAAACGATTTTATATTATTTGTAAATCTAATTAAATGCCGTCAGAATGACGTCTATGGAAAATTCTCTCATTCAAACGATTCCTTACATCCTTTCTGGAGGACTTGTTGGCCTTTTAGTTGGGCTAACTGGGGTAGGTGGCGGGTCTTTAATGACGCCTTTATTAACCTTGATTTTTGGTATTTCACCCTCTGTGGCGGTCGGTACTGATTTAGCATTTGCCGCCATTACCAAAGGTGTTGGCACGATTGCTCATCGAATGCATGGTCATATTCGCTGGAATATTGTGAAGTTGTTGTGTCTAGGAAGTTTAACGACCGCATTGTTCACTTTATTAGTTTTAAAGCAAGTAGGTACTCTGAACGATCAATGGCAATCATTAATTAAAGTTTCGATTGGCATTTCAGTGATTTTGACCGCTCTATCCATCGTATTTAGAAAAAAAATGCTAGTTTGGTTAGATTCTCATCCCAAATGCCAACTTGAGGGGCATTCTTTACAGATAGCAACCATCATATTGGGTGCCGTGATTGGAGTATTAGTTACAATTTCATCTATTGGTGCTGGAGCAATTGGTGCAACAGGAATTTTGCTGTTATATCCAAAGCTAAAGCCTGCCGATGTAGCTGGAACTGATATTGCTTATGCTGTTCCCTTAACAGCGTTAGCAGGTTTAGGACACTGGTGGTTAGGGAATGTGAATTTTATGCTGCTTGGTGGACTACTGATTGGCTCAATACCTGCAATTTGGTTGGGCGCAAGGTTATCAAAACAATTGCCAGAGAGATATACGCGTACAGCTTTAGCGGTCGTGTTGACTTTGGTTGGTTTTAAATTAGTTATTTAATAGAATTTAGGATTTTTAATTTATGTATCAATATGACGCGATTGATCAACAACTAGTCGATGAGCGAGTTAACCAGTTTAAAGATCAGGTGCAAAGAAGAATAAGAGACGAAATCGCTGAGGATGACTTCAAACCTTTGCGTTTGCAAAATGGCTTGTACATGCAGCGCCATGCTTATATGCTAAGAGTAGCGATACCATATGGCATGTTGAGTAGTCGCCAACTCAGGAAATTAGCAGATATCAGTGATCGTTACGACCGTGGGTATGGTCACTTCACGACGCGTCAAAATATTCAATTTAACTGGGTGACTCTCGAAGAATCGCCCGCAATTTTGGCAGAATTAGCCAGTGTCGAAATGCACGCAATTCAGACTTCGGGTAACGTCGTGCGTAATATTACAAGTGACCCATTTGCGGGAGTTGCCAAAGATGAGCAAGTCGATCCAAGACCTATTTGTGAGTTGTTGCGTCAGTGGTCAACTTTACATCCTGAATTTGCCTTTTTACCAAGAAAATTTAAGATTGCGATTAATGGTGCGGACCATGATCGTGCCGTAATATTGGCACATGATGTTGGTTTACAACTTAAAAAAGATGCCAGCGGAGAAATCCTTGTTGATGTATATGTTGGTGGTGGCTTGGGTAGAACGCCTATACTAGGATCATTGATCAAAACGGACCTGCCATGGGCAAAATTACCTAGTTATTTATCAGCTATTTTACGCGTCTACAACCGCTTTGGTCGTAGAGATAATATTTATAAGGCACGCATTAAAATCTTAGTAAAAGCACTAGGTCCTGAAGAGTTTACTCGTCAAGTAGAAGCACAATGGCAAGATTGGCAGGACACGAGTGAAGACTTTTTACCAACGGAGTGGAACCGCGTCGCAAAATATTTTTCTGCGCCAAATTATTTAAAGCTTGCAGAAATTACTTCATCTTCCCTCATTGCGCTAGCCCCCGAAAAAGAACAAAAATCTTTTGGGCGTTGGTTAACAAGAAACGTTAAACATCATCAGCAGCCTGGTTATGCGAGTGTGACCTTGTCCTTAAAACCTCATGGAACGGCAGCAGCTGGGGACGCTAGTAGTTTGCAAATGCGTCAAGTTGCTGATCTGGCGGATGAGTATAGTTTTGGTGAGTTACGCGTTACTCATGAACAAAACTTAGTTCTAGCAGATGTTGAACAGTCAAGATTGTTTGAACTGTATCAAAAAGCGTCAGAGGCAAATTTAGTGATTCCAAATATTGGCTTATTGACTGATATGATTGTTTGTCCAGGCGGTGATTTTTGTTCCTTGGCGAATGCTAAATCTTTACCTATTGCCAGCGCCATCCAAGAACGTTTTGATAATTTGGATTATTTGTTTGATTTAGGCGAGATCTCTCTCAACATCTCTGGATGTATCAACTCTTGTGGTCATCATCACATTGGGAATATTGGTATTTTGGGCGTTGATAAAGATGGTTCAGAATGGTATCAAGTAACCCTAGGTGGTGCTCAAGGAAACCAAACCAGTATTGGTAAGGTCATCGGCCCGTCATTTGGCGCAGAACAAATGCCAGATGTAATTTCTGATGTGATTAATGTCTACGTCGAAAACCGTGAGCCTTCTGAAACTTTTGCTAGCACTGTAAGTCGAATTGGAATTACACCATTTAAAGAACGCGTTTATCCAGTTAAAAATATTGTGAATGAGGAATCAACTCATGCATAAAATTATTTCATATAAAAAGCTGGCAACACCCTCCATTCAAGATGATGTTTGGCAAGTTATCCGCTCTGATAAAGAGCAATTATCCGCGGACCTACCAGATGGAAAGCTGATTGTGCCATTTACGATGTGGCTTACTGAACAGCATAATCCAAAGTGGACCCAGCGTATCAAAGCAGGCGATATTGCCGTATGGTTTGGAGTTGAGGATGATGTCCAACTACAAGCAGATGTGATTCAGCAATCACTAGGTGTCTGGCCCCTGATAGCGATTGATTTTCCGATTTATAGAGATGGTCGAGGATTTAGTACGGCAGCAATACTACGCAAACGTTTTACTGCGGATAAAGAAATTCGTGCAATCGGTGATGTCCTAGTAGATCAATTAATCCAAATGGCTAGAGTTGGTTTTGATAGTTTCGATTTGCGCGCTGATCAATCGATTGAGGTTGGCTTGGCACAGTTTTCCATTTATCACGTGAGTATGCAAAATGATTGGCGTAGTGCTCGTTCACAATTAAAGACTGTGATCTCATGAAACCTGTTTTTTGGAAAATTCCAACTTCTCAACGAACACCAGCAAATATTCAGGAATTATTTGATAAGCTGGCGAAGCGATTACAGTTGATTACAACAGAGTATCAGCAGGTTAAGTTTGCAACGAGCTTAGCCGCTGAAGATATGGTCTTAACTGACGCCATTGCAGCTTTGTCGCTGCCGATTCAATTCTTTACCTTGAATACCGGTAGACTCCATGCCGTGACAGTGCAAATGGTTGAGCAAGTAAAAACTCACTATGGGATTCAAATTAAGTCTGTAATTCCAAATGAAGGGGATGTTAGTACATTCTTAGCACAATATGGTCTAAACGGCTTTTACGATTCTGAAGCTGCGAAAAAGGCCTGTTGTGGAGCACGTAAGGTGATTCCTTTGAATCAAGCTCTATCTGGAGCCGATGCATGGTTGTCTGGACAAAGAAGAGGGCAAGCGGTAACTAGGTCAGAACTTGATTTTCAAGAAGAAGATACAGATCGCAGCATGATGAAATTTAATCCTTTATTTGATTTTTCAGAAGAGGATGTTTGGGCTTACTTAACCCATCGAAATGTACCAATTCACCCATTACATTTTGAAGGTTATCCCAGTATTGGTTGTGAACCTTGTACTCGACCTGTCAAAGAGGGTGAGGATATTCGGGCTGGACGTTGGTGGTGGTTGCAAGGGGATAGTAAAGAGTGTGGCTTGCACGTAAAAGACGAAATAAATGAAATAGAAAATAATGACGAATCAACAATTACAAAATGAACACTTAGATTGGCTTGAAGCTGAGTCAATTTATATCATTCGTGAAGTGGCTGCACAATGTGCGAATCCGGCATTACTCTTTTCAGGTGGTAAGGATTCGATCGTGATGTATCACCTAGCGCGCAAAGCTTTTCAGTTTGGCACTCGTCCCATACAAATCCCTTTCCCTTTACTCCATGTAGATACCGGTCATAACTATCCAGAGGTCATCCAGTTTAGAGATGACATTGTCGCAAAGACGAATGCGAAGTTAATCGTTGCCCATGTGGAAGACTCGATCAAGAAGGGGACCGTTAAACTTCGCAAAGAAACGGATTCTCGTAACGCTGCGCAAGCCACGACCTTGCTTGAAGCGATTGAAGAATATGGTTTTGATGCCTTGATGGGCGGTGCAAGAAGAGATGAAGAAAAAGCGCGGGCCAAGGAACGCATCTTTTCATTTCGCGATGAGTTTGGTCAATGGGATCCTAAAGCACAACGCCCAGAATTATGGAATCTCTATAATGCCCGAATCCACAAGGGCGAAAATATGCGTGTTTTTCCCATTTCTAATTGGACAGAGTTGGATGTATGGCAATACATTGCCCGTGAAAATTTAGATTTACCAACCATTTACTTTACTCACCAACGTGAAGTGGTTCGACGAGGTGACTTATTATTTCCTGTGACGCCCTTAACGCCCAAAGCAAGTAATGATCATAGCGAGCTGTTGTCGGTTCGTTTTCGTACTGTAGGGGATATCAGTTGTACCTGTCCAGTGCTCAGTGTGGCGGATAATCTATTCGATATTATTGCCGAAACTGCCTTGTCGGAAATTACGGAGCGAGGTGCTACACGAACGGATGATCAAACTAGCGAAGCATCGATGGAACGTCGTAAAAAAGAAGGATATTTCTAATGAGTCAAGGTTTAATCAGGTTTATTACCGCGGGTAGTGTAGATGACGGAAAGAGTACGCTCATTGGTAGGATGTTGTTTGACTCAAAAGTAGTCTTAGCAGACCAGTTGTTGGCCGTCTCTAAGACGAAATACGCAAGAGTGACATCGAGTGATGCCGCCATTGACTTAGCCCTTTTAACGGATGGCCTCGAGGCAGAGCGTGAACAGGGAATTACAATTGATGTCGCATATCGTTATTTTGCGACAGCCAAGAGAAAATTTATTGTTGCCGATGCTCCTGGTCATGAGCAATACACTCGAAATTTAGTAACGGGTGCTTCCCAATCCGATGTGGCGGTAATATTGATCGATGCCACTCGCGTAGATCTTTCGACTACACCCCCAACATTGTTGGATCAGACGAAAAGACATAGTGCGATAGTGAAGTTGTTAGGTATTCGTCACATGATCTTTGCGATCAATAAGATGGATCTAATGGGGTTTGATGAAGTTGTTTTTCAACAAATTGAAACGGCTATTCAAGACCTTAAAAATACTTTATCTCTCGGTGAAATACAGTTAATTCCGATGTCAGCCTTATTAGGTGATAACGTTGTAACCCGAAGCGATCAAATGCCATGGTACTCTGGCCCAACTTTTATCGAGTATTTAGAAGACTTAGATATCTCTCAAGATTCCTACCTGACCGGTTTACGTTTGCCAGTGCAATATGTTGCTAGGCAGGATGGTAGTGCAAATGAAGACTTTAGAGGCTATCTTGGTCGAATCGAATCAGGAAAAATACAAAAAGGTCAGACTATTCAAGTTTTGCCAAGTGGACATGAAGCTAAAGTGACTGAAATCCATGTTGGGAATGACCACGCTAATAATATTTCGGAAAATAGCTCTGTGCAAGCAGTTGCTGGTCAGGTAGTGACAATTTGTTTGGATCGTGATGTGGATGTTTCAAGAGGCGATATGATTGTTGAGCTAATAAACCCTGGCTCAATTGAAACTTCCCAACCACATTTGGCCAAAAATATTATTGCTGACATTTGTTGGTTGGACCAGGATGCTTTATCCCTTGCTCGTAAATATATACTGCGTCATACTACTAATCAGGTATTTACAAAAATCAAATCGATTGAAACGGTGCTTGATGTGAAAACGTTGTCACATGGTTCACAAACGAATCACATGAAAATGAATGATATTGGAAAAGTGCAACTCACCTTACAAAAACCGATTGTGACGGATACTTTTATGCAAAATCCTTTGACGGGCGCCTTTGTACTCATCGACGAAAGTTCTAATCATACCGTCGCTGCAGGTATGATTCGAGAGATTTTACTTTGATTTCTTCCTCCGATTCTTCTCTACAAAAAACGACTGATTTTCAAGTAAACTCAGTTGGGAAAGTATATTTGATCGGTGCAGGGCCGGGTGCGGCAGACTTAATCACAGTGCGCGGAGCAAAACTTTTAGCAAAGGCCGACATTGTTTTTTATGATGCCTTGGTCGATCCTAGTATGCTAGAACTTTGTCCCCAGGCAAAATTAGTACTCGTTGGTAAGCGTTGCGGCAAACTATCTACTGCGCAAACTTTTATTTCGAAGCGACTTGTAGATGCGAGTGAACAGTTTGGTTTGGTTGTTCGACTCAAAGGGGGCGATCCAATGATTTTTGGTCGTGCAGATGAGGAAATTACTACTCTCCGAAAACATGGCGTTCCCTTTGAAATCGTGCCAGGTATTACTTCTGCTTTAGCTGCAGCTGCTAGTATTGAGCAGTCACTTACTTTAAGGGGCGTTTCGCGCAGTGTCGCGTTTGTAACCCTAGCTAAAGCAAAAGAAGAGGGGGACGAACCCAGCTCAAATCATCCTACTCTTTCAAACTTAGCAGATACGATGGTTTACTACATGGGCAAAAAGGATACTTCCACGATCGCTCATGGATTAATGCGTGCAGGTAAAGTTGCTGATACGCCTGCAGTAATCGTAGAGTCGATTAGTACCCCTGCTGAGCGGATTTTTAGAACGACCCTGTCAGAGCTAGCGAATGGCGTTGCACAGTCATGGTTGAGTGAAAACGCTCCTGCTATTTTGGTGATTGGTGAGGCGCTTCGCACCCATTCAATCGATTTGCTCGAAAGCGAAACCCAAGATGGCTTGCAAAATCAAATCACTTTCACCGACAGCGCAAGAAGCGCTTAATTCGATATTTGGGAATTTTAATTTCGCGTCATCTAGCAACACAGGGAAATCTTTGCGTAAATGACCCCCCTGGCCAAAAAAGACCGGAATAATTTTGATATTTTGGATACTTTGATCGACTAAGCTTTGAATTGCCTCCTCCAAGCTTGGATTCATCATTTCTAAAAAAGCTAACTCACAGGGTATATTAGGGTGAGCAGATTGCCAAAGTTCTTTTAAACGATCAAAGGGCTCGCGCCACCGAATATCTCTGGCACCATGCCCAAAATAAATAATTCCTGTTAGCGTCGAGATACCCATAATAAACCGCCGATTCCTAAAAGTAAGTAAATTGCAGGAGGAATAATGGCCGTGACCGGTGCTGTCCAGTCTACCAGTAAACCTAAGTGTGAAAATAAAGTATTAAATAATTGAAAGCTCATCCCGAGCATGATCCCACCAAACACTTTAATACTAATTCCACCAGATCTCGCATGCAGATAACCAAATGGTAGGGCGAGGCTTAGCATGACTAAAATAGTAAAGGGATAGATGATTTTTTTCCATAGCGCAATACTGTAATTTTTACTATCTTGTAAGTTCTCTTGAAGGTGATTGGTAAATTTAATCAAGCTACTAATGGACATTCTTTCAGGGCTAATTGATAAGACAGAAAGAATTTCAGGCGTGACTTCAGACTTAAGCCTTTGGGTGGGTAATTTAATGGAACTAGCCTTATAGCTGGTATCTAAATCGGTAGCACCAACCTGTTCTTTTACTCGTGTTTCTGTGACATCCACCAAATTCCAAAAACCTCTTTCATCGTAACTTCCTGAAGCAGCTTCTCGGATCACAATCAAATAACGATTTTCATCAAACTCGTACATCCTAATCCCCATGATTTCAGCCCGATTTTTAATCGTGTTGACATTCACAAAGCGCACACCCGGCAGAATGGGGCCTGGCCCATCAGGATCTTGTAATTTATCTTTTACCCAAGTGCCCGATTTGAAACTTAGCCCAGTTGCAGAGCCCACCGCATTGGCCCTTATTTCTTCAGCTTTGGTGTCACAGTAAGGGCCGACAACTTCACTTAACATCAAAGTAAAAAAAACAATTGGAATGCCAACTTTAAAAAGGGTCCAAAGTCCTTTGGGGATATTTAAACCTGCCATTCTTAAAATCGTAAACTCAGACTGACTTGCCATCTGAGCAAAAACATAGATCGAACCAATTAAGCCAGCAATTGGGATAATTTCAACCAATCTACCTGGCGCCTTGAGAATAATGTGAAGAAACGCCAAATAATTATTGTAGTTTCCCATTAGGGAATTAATTTCATTGAGGTAATCAAAGAAAATAAATAGGGTAATAAGGGCAAAAAGAATAAATGCAAAGATCTGATAGATCTGCCTCGCTAAATATTGCTCATAAATTTTAGGAAAAAGTAGGGAGAGCATTATATTTTTTTACCACCTGGAATTTGTCTTTTCCACCAGACAATTGAAGGATTTAAGCGGTGATTGACTAGAAGCATAGCAGTGATAAAAGCCAATAAATGAAGTGGCCAAACCGCATTCGTGAAGCTTTCTTTCGAATCTGAAACTAAAGTTTGTGAAATGTTTAATAAATTACTATAAATTAGGTAAATCAAAACCGCATAAAGGAGCGCAATGTAATTCCCCCTTCTTGGATTTACATAGGCTAAGGGGATGGCAATCAAAATTAGCCCCAAAGCCATTAAAGGCAGACCGATGCGCCACAATAACTCCCCATTGGCAATAGGGGTATGCGTTTTGAGTAGCTCTAAAGTGGGAGATTCTTTGGAACTTAAATTAACGGGTGATTGTGCCTTCTTTTCAATATCGACGGTATATTGTTTAAACTCCAAGATCTTAAAGTCCCCCTCAGTTGGCTTACCTTCATAACGGCGACCGTTAAAAATTTTTACCACTTTAGTACCGTCTGGTAAGTTTTCAATATAACCTGACTCCGACATGGCAACTGTTAGCCTTTGATTACGAAAGTCAGTAACAAAGACATTTTGAATTTCATTCGAAATACTATTGATTTTTTCAACAAAAAAGACTCTTCCTGAATTGGCTGATTCAAAAAACTGCCCAGGAACTATCATTGAGGCTTCATCACGCCCTTTAAATTTTTGCGTAATTTCGGTAGTTTTTGCGTTGGACCAAGGCCAAATGAAAAGTGACAGGGCAGTAATAATGATCAACCAAGGGAAAGCAAAGCGTAATACTGGGTAATAGAGCCTTTTGAGACTTAAGCCACTGGCATACCAAACTACCATTTCTGAATCTTTATGCCAGCGAATCAAGACAAAAATAATGGCAATAAAAATAGATACAGATAAAAGCACCGCAATATAACCAATCATTGCTAACATAATGAGTATGATGACATCTTTAGGACTGACAGAACCAGTTGCAGCGAAACCTAAGATACGAATGACTAAGGTGGTCATCATGATCGTGATTAAAACCAAAAAAACACCGCCCGTAGTATAGGTGAGTTCTTTTCTTAAGGCTTTTTCATAAATCATGGTGCTATTGAGTGGATAATATAATTTTAATTAAATGACTTTTAACGAACGGCAAAAGAGTATGCAAACAAAATTTAATACTAAAGTTTTCGCTGATGGCGCTAATCGCTTGCACTTGCAATTACAAACAACTGCAGATTGCATTGTAATTCCATTTGCATTAATTGATTTGGCAAAAAACAATAACCTTGGCCCCCATTTTAAACATTTAGATGAATCACTCGATGGTGCGATTTCTTTTGCCATGGAACGGCGCGACTTTACAGGTAAGTTAGGTGAGACTTTATTATTAAATCAACAACAGTCTTGGATTGCAGAAGGCATTAAAGTTCCTCGTATTTTATTAGTCGGTGCAGGTGATATTTCTGAAACGGATGAAGTTTCTGATGTGAAAATTTTGCAAGACTTCCTGAAAGCAAGTCGGGCAGCTATTAAAGCTTTACAAACCACCCAGGCGCAGTCTTGCTTATGGGTGTTAGATAGTGGCTTTAGCGCCGCATTCCCTTCATCCTCGATTGATTTTATTCGCCATTCTATTCTTCTATTTGAGGAAAATTATTATCGCTTTAGTCAACGCTTTGAACATCTCAAATCATTTAAATCGGATAGTTTTTCTCCTGCTTTGAAATCAGTTACATTTGCTTGTTCAAGTAAAAATGAAAAGCAAACGAAGGACGCTATTAAAGTCAGTGCAGCGATAGCGCTTGGAATGGGCTTGACTAAAGATTTAGCTAACTTGCCACCTAACGTTTGTAATCCATCCTATTTGGCAGAAATAGCAACTAATTTAGGGAAAGATTCCACGCTGAAGGTGCAAGTTTTAGAGAAGAAAGATTTAGAGAAACTTGGAATGGGTGCTTTTTTAGCAGTTACCCAAGGATCAGCGACTCCGCCAAAATTCATTATCATGCAACACCTTGGAGGAGTTACAAAAGAAGCCCCCATCGTCTTAGTTGGTAAAGGAATTACCTTTGATACGGGCGGAATTTCTCTGAAGCCTGGTGAGGGTATGGACGAGATGAAATATGATATGTGTGGCGCTGCTTCAGTACTTGGCACGATGCTCGCTATTACAGAAATGAAACTTAAAAAGAACGTGATCGGGGTGATTCCGACTTGCGAAAATATGCCCTCAGGGATTGCTACTAGACCTGGAGATATTGTGAAAACGATGTCTGGAAAAACCGTAGAGATTCTCAATACTGATGCAGAAGGTCGTTTGATTTTGTGTGATGCCCTTACTTATGTGGAGCGATTTAAGCCCCGTACTGTGATTGATATTGCCACTCTGACGGGAGCTTGTGTAATTGCTTTAGGTTCAGTTCATTCTGGGCTTTTCACGAAAGACGAGAAGGTTAGTCGAGATTTAGTTGAAGTTGGGAAATTGACTTTAGATACTGTTTGGCCGATGCCACTAGATGATGCTTATCAAGAGCAGTTGAAATCTAATTTTGCTGATATGGCAAACATCGGTGGTCGTCCCGCTGGAAGTGTTACGGCAGCATGTTTCTTAGCTAGATTTACCTCTGCTTACACCTGGGCGCATTTGGATATCGCCGGAACGGCTTGGAAGTCAGGAGCTAATAAAGGGGCTACAGGAAGACCAGTCCCATTGTTAACAGAATATTTATTACGTCATTAAGATTTATTGTGGCTAAAGTAGATTTTCATAGTCAAGTTAAAGACAAAGTTCATTATGCTTGTCGGTTAATCCGTAAGGTGATTTCACTATCGTCAGAAAATGAGCCTTTTCAGACGATAGTGGTGCTTGGAGAGCAGGAAGTTTTGCAGGATTTGAATGAGAGGTTGTGGACTTTTAGTGCGGATGATTTTTTGCCGCACGCTTTTCTGGATGATGATGCTTCCGAATTGTGTCCGATTATTTTGGTTGAACTTGCTGATGAAAATCGAATCGATCAATTACCTCACAAAGATGTATTAGTTCATTTAGGACAAAATTCTTTAGACCGCATTGAAGCATTTACCCATCGATTTCAACGTGTAGTAGAAGTGGTTTCAATGGAAAATACAGACTTACTAGCAGGACGAGAGAGATATAAAAAATATCGGGAACTCGGCCTTGAGTTGCAAAATTTTGATCAAAAAGGTGCTTGATGATTCACCCACAGTTTGACCCGATAGCAATTCAAATAGGTCCTTTAGCAGTTCATTGGTATGGCCTCATGTATTTGATGGCCTTTATGCAATATTTGTTGCTTGGACGCTTGCGCGTGAAGCAACCTCAAATGCAGGAAAAAGGATTCATTGCTCAAGATATTGAGGACCTGCTGTTTTATGCTGTTTTAGGAGTGATTTTAGGTGGACGTTTAGGCTATTGTTTTTTTTACCTACCTAGTTATTACTTTGCTAACCCACTTGATATTTTTAAGGTATGGCAAGGCGGGATGGCCTTTCATGGAGGTTTTTTAGGTGTCATTATCGCCATTGCTTGGTTCGCCAAAAAGCGTGGACTACAATTTTTTACGGTAGCAGATATGATTGCTCCCTTAGTGCCTTTTGGACTTGCCTTTGGTCGGATTGGCAACTTCATTAATGGTGAGTTGTGGGGGCGTCCAACAACAGTTTCTTGGGGAATGATTTTCCCTCAGGCTGGAGATCAACTTTTAAGACATCCATCCCAGTTATATCAATTTGCAGGTGAAGGTGTGCTACTGGGTCTATTACTCTGGTTCTATTCAAAGTATCCAAGGAAAACTGGACAAACTTCGGGTGTCTTTGCTTTAGGTTATGGCATATTTAGATTTTTAGTGGAGTTTACCCGAGAGCCAGATCGCTTTTTAGGGACCTTGTCATTAGGGTTATCCATGGGGCAATGGTTATCGATACCGATGATAGTGTTGGGAATTTATCTCTTATTCAGAAAAACTTCCTAGATTGTTGCAGTTTTATGTAAGATAGGCTGAATTAGATTCTTTTGTTGTAAATTCAACACCTATTTTAGAAAATACCAATGGCAATTTTGCAAAAATTAGCTCAAGTACGCTCACTCTCACGGGCAATTAACGCTGCGACAAAATTACTTACTGAAAGAGGTGAGGCAAACTCCGTCAGTATGGCGAATGAGATTTTAAGTCAATATAAATTATTGAGCGAAGACCAAAAGATTAGTTTTTATCAAGCCTTGGCTACTAAATTTAATCCCAATCCGGAATTAGTACTGAAGGTTGCGCAAGACTATGCAAAAGATCCGAATGCAAAAAATTTAATTCAATTAACGAAGGTGACCGAACCACCAAGACAGGAGTTACTCCGCAGAATAAATCGGGTCGAGGGTGCTACTAAAGAAATTGTGGTGATGCGACGTCATTTGATTAAAGTATTGGGTAAAAAGCCTGAGTTATACCCGCTTGATTTCGACATACATCACTTGTTTGTTTCATGGTTTAATCCTGGTTTTTTAAAAATGCACCGGGTCGATTGGAATTCACCAGCCCAGATCCTTGAAAAGATTATTCAGCATGAAGCGGTGCATGAAATTGATGGATGGGATGATTTAAGAAGACGTCTTCAACCTGATCGTCGGTGCTTTGCATTTTTTCATCCCCAATTAAAAGATGAACCACTAATCTTTGTGGAAGTTGCATTGGTTCCTGAAATTTCTGGAGCGATTGGCCCACTTGTCGATAAAAAATCAGAGCCAGTTAATCCTGCTCAATTTAAAACGGCCGTTTTTTATTCGATTAGTAATTGTGAACCAGGGCTAAAAGGCGTTTCCTTAGGTAACTTCTTAATCAAACGCGTTGCAAGTTATCTTAAAGAGGAATTTCCAAGTTTAAAAAACTTTGTTACCCTATCCCCATTGCCTGGCTTTATGGATTGGGTGATAGCTGGATGCAATGTTGGGGAGCCGGCAATTTCTGCTCAGGCGAGTGAAAAAATAAATCATGCTTTGCAAGTTCTTAACTTAAAGGAAAAGTCTTGGCCTGAACGAATCTCTAGCGGTTGGCATCCAACGACTGCTTCCGAGGAAGAGAAAAATGCCTTGATGCAATTATGTGCACATTATTTAACCACCCTAACAGTGCGCAAAGGCGGTAATGCAGTCGCTAAATTCCACCTAGGTAACGGTGCTAAACTGCACAGAATTAATTGGGCTGGAGACTTGTCTAAAAAAGGCTTAAAACAATCCGCAAGTCTTATGGTGAATTATCTATATGACTTAGAAAAAATCGAAGAGTTTCACGAACGCTTTGTTCAGGGTGAGGTTATTTATTCGAGACCTGTTGGTCAATTACTGTAAATTTAAAATTTAAGGAAGAAATTATGATTCGTAATCTTAAAAAAATCCCCTTCATAGCAGTGTTTTCATTAAGTGTATGTTTTTTATTCAGTCAAGTCTCTTGGGCAAATGATCCTAACTGGCCATCAAAGCCAATTAATATAATTGTTCCGTTTCCCGCTGGTGGTGGAACAGATGCATTTGCCAGACCACTATCTGCACAATTGACAAAGCAATTAGGTAAGCAAATCGTAATTGATAACCGAGGTGGAGCCGGTGGGACATTAGGAGCAAGTATTGCTGCTAAGGCCCCACCTGATGGCTATAATTTTTTCATGGGTGCCGCGCATCATGCAATTGCCCCGTCTGTTTATCCAAAGCTAGATTACGATATTGAAAAAAGTTTTATTCCGATCATGCTGATTGCAGCGCCACCTCAAGTGATTGTTGTAACACCAAAACTACCTGTTAATGATTTAAAAGGACTAGTTAGCTACATGAAGGTTAATCCAGGTAAACTAAATTACGCCAGTGCTGGTAATGGAAGCTCCCACCATTTAGCTGGTGAGCTATTTAAGATGCAAACTAAAACATTTATTACGCATATTCCCTACCGTGGGGCTGGACCTGCCTTGTCAGATCTGATGGCAGGGCAAGTAGACATTATGTTTGATGGCTTAGGATCTTCCGCCCAACATATTAAAAGTGGCAAGATTAAAGCTTTAGCTGTTGCCTCAGAGAAAAGAGTGCCAGCTTTTCCAAATCTTCCTACTGCGACAGAAGCAGGAGTGCCTGGTTATGTAGTGAGTACTTGGTACGGTCTGTGGGCCCCAAAAGATACCCCGAAAGAAATAATTGATAAAATGACGGCAGAAGTCACCAAAGCAATTAACTCCCCAGAGTTAAAAGAAATTTGGATGAATAACGGTTCAGAAACTCCGAATTTAACGGGTGATAATTTCGGTAAATTTGTTTCTGAAGATATTAAAAGATGGGCAGCCGTTGTAAAAGCATCTGGCGCTAAATTAGATTAAATAAATAAATTATGAATTTATATTCCATATTGGAAACAGGTTTTCCAAAAGATAAATCCGCATGTGCGATTGAAACTCCAGAGGGTCTTTTTTACTCATGGGATGATTTAGAAAAAGCCACTTCGAAACTTGCGAACCTGTTGTCATCCTTAGATCTTCCTAAGGGTTCAAGAGTTGCAGTGCAGGTTGAAAAATCGCCTGAGGCTTTATTTTTATATTTAGCCACGATTAAAGCTGGACTGGTTTATCTGCCATTAAATACAGCGTACCAATCCGCCGAAATTGAATATTTTCTGGATAATGCTAAGCCTGGGGTTGTGATTTGTAGTCCTAAAAATTTCGCATGGTTTTCTCAAATTGCATTTAAGGCGAATACCGAGTTTGTATTCACTTTAGGTGAGCATCGTGATGGTACTTTGATTGAGCGGGCCGCTGCACAGTCTGATCAATTTGAGACGGTTCCTAAGGAGGATGATGAATTAGCCGCTATTTTATATACCTCTGGAACCACAGGTAGGAGTAAAGGCGCAATGTTGTCGCACAAGAACCTAAGTAGTAATGCGAAGGTTTTAAAAGATTTCTGGCACTGGCAAAAAGGGGATGTGTTATTGCATGCATTACCAATTTTCCATGTTCACGGACTTTTTGTTGCATCACATGGCGCCTTAATTAACGGTAGCAAAATGATTTGGTTACCCAAATTAGATATCGCCCAGCTTCTCAAGTATTTACCTCAGAGTACGGTAATGATGGGGGTTCCAACCTTTTATACAAGACTTTTAGCAGAACCAAAATTTGACGCCAAAGTATGTGCAAATATGCGCTTGTTCATTGCTGGTTCAGCGCCGTTATTAACGGAAACCTTTAATGATTTTATTGCTCGTACAGGTCACACGATTTTAGAACGTTACGGTATGAGTGAAACAGCGATGTTGACTTCAAACTCCTATTCTGGCAAACGAGTTGCTGGCGCTGTTGGAGTTCCGCTACCTGGGGTCAAGGTTCGAGTTATCACTGATGACGCTAAATTATGCGGGGTTGATGAAGTTGGTAATGTTCAGGTTCAAGGTCCTAACGTGTTTTCAGGTTACTGGCAGATGCCTGAAAAAACTAAGGAAGAATTCACTGCGGATGGTTGGTTTAAGACCGGTGATGTAGGGCGTTGGGGTGGGAGTACTACTGCAGGACCGGTGCCTGATGATTACTTGTGCATTGTCGGTAGGAGTAAGGATTTGATTATCTCTGGCGGGTATAACATCTATCCAAAGGAAATTGAAAGTTTTGTTGATGAAATGGATGGTGTTGAAGAGAGTGCTGTCATTGGTATTCCTCACCCTGATTTCGGAGAAGCAGTATTGGCTGTTGTGGTTCCTAAAAAGGGAGCTGAGCTTGATCCAGCGCAAATTATTGCTGAATTAAAAGGTAAAATTGCAAACTTTAAGGTACCCAAGAAAGTCATTGTCGTGGCTGAGTTACCCCGCAATGCAATGGGTAAAGTACAAAAAAATATCTTGCGTCAGGAATATACGCCCGCCTAATTTTCTCTAAATTCTCTAATAAGTCATCGAATCTTTTACCTACCTTTTTTACAGAACATGGGCAAAGATTTCGATACTTTGAATAAGGTAGTAGATTTGTGGTAGATTAGTAGTTAATTTTAACTGTATTCAATCCGTTTTGTACTATTCTTTCGCATATCCACTGCAATGTTCTTCGTTTTATGCAATACGCTAACGAACTTTATTTTGCTATTGTTGCCACCATATTGTGGGGCATCGTTATTGGTGGAAAATCCTTAGTCGACCAAAGTAAAGTTTTCCAGCCTGAGGGCTATTGGTTCCTAGCCCTCATTCTGACAGCATGTAGTTTTACTATTTTTGCGATTGCATCAATTCTTTTCATAGGACTCCTCAACCCAGCAAATACCTTATTTGTGGGAGGTTATTTATATTTAGGAGCATATTATCGATCTCTTCATCAACCGCTGACAAAGCAATTTAATAAATTCATTCTACTAGCGATAGTACTATTTGCAGTGGTATATCAATACCTCATGCAATTCGGGACATTTACCCAAAGAGTCGGTTTGATAGGTGCGGTAATTTCTTTATGCCTTTTATGGCAATTAGTTGAATTAAGGCAATTGCAAAAACACCAGATAAGGATGCCCATCTTTTTGATTTTCACAATTATGGCTGAATTGAGTTTGACGGCGTTCAGGTTGATCATTCTTATTTATAGTGATACACCAAGTAATATCAACTTATATCAAGAGGCCTTTTTATCTTCGGTAGTTAGGTGGTTTTGGACTGCCTTCATAGTTCTTTCCTTTATAGCACTTGTTGGTTATAAGATAGAAAGAGTGAGTGCTGAGAGTCAAAAAAATAATATTCAGAATCATTTAATGAAGCTAGAGTTAGCGAATAAAAAAGCGGAACAATCCGAATTACAGCTATTGGCGTCCCTCAATGCTCTTGCTAAAGCTCGGGATAATGAAACAGGAAACCATATTATTCGTACACAAAATTACGTAAAAATATTAGCCTTGCGTCTAAGGAATGATGGGTATTACACGGAAAGCCTCTCTGATCAATCCGTTGATTTATTGTTTAAAGCTGCACCGTTACATGACCTTGGAAAAATTGGCATTCCGGATAAAATTTTGCTTAAGAATGGCCCTCTTACGGATGAAGAGTGGATCATTATGAAAACCCATACTTTGATTGGTGAGTCGGTATTAAATACTTCAGGTGTAGAGCTTGATTTTAATTCCGACTTGATTGCTAAGGCGATTAAGATTGCTGGAGGTCACCATGAGAAATGGGATGGCACTGGTTACCCTCGCGGATTAGAAGGGGTGGCAATTCCCTTGGAAGCTAGGATCATGTCTCTAGCGGATATGTATGACGCATTGGTTAGTGAGCGAGTGTATAAAAAAGCCTGGACACATGAGCAAGCAGTACAAGAGATTATTTCTAAGAGGGGAGCTAATTTTGACCCTTGGATTGTTGATGCGTTTATCGCTGAGCAAGACTCTTTTAGAGAAATTGCATATCTTCATAGAGATATTTAGCTTCAGATGTGCAACATTAGAAGTACTTTGCTTTGATTGACTTCCAGCTGTTCAATGAAAGTTAACTAATTACTCAACATAACCCAGTAATACTTTTTCTTATTATAGAAAGCCAAAAAGATGTAAGCTTTTATAAATCATAAAACTAGCAATCACCAACAATAGAAAAGCAAAGGTTTTTCTGAGTTGCATGGTATTCATTGAGTGTGCCAATTTCACACCCAATGGAGCAAACAGTACACTCGTAATTGAAATACATATCAGTGCTGGTAGATAAATATATCCCAAGGAATAGCTTGGAAGCCCGGGAAGGTCATAAGCGCCATAAATATAACCGATAGCACTTGCGATCGCGATCGGAAATCCTAAGGCTGAGGAGGTTGCCAGAGCAGCATGAATGGGCACGTTACACCACAACATAAATGGGACAGAAATAAAAGCACCTCCTGCACCAACCAAACTCGACATTAAACCAATCAATGTGCCAACGCTAAATAAACCGATGAAGCCAGGTAATTCCCGACTTGGCTTCGGCTTTTTATTGAGTAACATTTGGTAGGCAGAAAAAATTTGAAAACTGGCAAATATTAGAGTCAGCCAAGGCGTTTTGAGTAGATTAAAAACTTCACTGCCTCCTACAATGCCCCCAAACAAAATTCCGGGCACTAAGGCTTTGACAATATGCCAATGAATCATCTTCTTTTTCATTTGTGCCCGCACACTTGAAAGAGAAGTGAAGGTAATAGTAGTCATCGAAGTTGCGATAGCGATATGGAGAAGGTGCTCCTCTGAAAAATGTGCTTGAGTAAAAATAAAGCTTAGAAAAGGTACCATAATCATACCCCCACCGATCCCTAACAAACCTGCAATGACACCGGTAGCCATGCCAAGAACGAGCAAGGATAAAATTTGTAGAGTAGTCATGGAAGTATTTTCAAAAGGTGGGTCTCCGCCTTGGCCGCTAGGTCGTCATCCTGAACCCAGAGAGTTCAAGTCGGTGCGGTAACATCGTTTTGGGCACATCAGTATTACCAGGGAGAGAATCACTCGAGGTGAACTCTATAGTAACAAGGCGCGCACGCCCACAATATATACTTGGCACCATATGCGTTAGCATCGGTTCAAGGAACTATTGACCTTGGCGAACCAGGCAGAGATAGATATTCTAGTGCAATATTCACTTCTTGTTCTATTGCACTAATTTGTGTGGTTAATTGCTGTAATACGAGGCTATCCACTTCGGGATCGACAGTTCTAGCGAGTTGTTCTTGAAGTTCTTGAACTTGACCGGCTAATTTCAGGGCAGTCATGATTGCTGCTCTTTCGATACTGCGGTTCCCACTTGAAGTAATCGCTGCAATTTGTTCATTCACCATCTGACTAGCAGATCTCAATTTTGCTTCATCTTGAGGTGTGGTTGCCAAAATCATGCGTTGACTTGCAATTTCAACTTCAATTCTGACAGCGTCATTACTCATCTAAGGAGGTCTCCACATTACCATTGTCTAACAGATTCAGTTGTCGAGTATCCGTTGTTTGGGGTAATTTATTTAATATTTTCTGAATTCGTGTCTGTGCATCAGAGATTTTATTTTCCATCGTACGACGTTCAGTCATCAAGTCATTCAAATGAAAATTCAGAAGGGCGAGTTTGCGCTGCAAAATCTCCATGCGGGCAATCAGACCCTCAGGAGTTTGTGCTGCGGAATTTGAATTAATTTCTGTCATATTGTTTATTGTATATAATTATTGAAGCAAGGTGCTCACGAATTGAGTCAATCATTCGTAGTTAAACGGGAATCACGAGTAGATATTCGCAATAACAATGTTATTCGCAAAGTAAAAACGAACTGAGCTGCCCCCGCAACGGTCAACATTCGCCATTGAATTAATGGCAACTTTATTCATAAACCACTGGGTAAACTGGGAAGGTAAATAAAGTGAATGCCAGCCCGGATACCGGCCTGCTAAGCATGACTTTGTTACGGGGTAAGTAACGTAGCCATAAAGAATCCAGTGCCTGCGGGGGAACAGGTCAGAGATTGTTTTATCTGAAAGTACCAATGAAATCTTTGATTAGTAAGAACCGTCAATTCAAACACGGTAAGCAGTTCAATTCTTTTTCCATCTCTATTTTTGCCGCGGTTACTGGTTTTGTTACGCCTCATTTGGCACATGCACAAGTGAACCAAATCAATCCAATTGTTGTCAGCGGAAATACTTCTGATCAACCCTTATCTGAGGTCATGCCATCAGTAAGTGTCATCTCAAGAGAGGATATTGATCGTCTCAATCCTCAAGATATGATGTCAATATTACAAGGTGAGCCTGGCGTTGATGTGTTTCGCAATGGTTCAGTGGGTTCACCTATCTCAGTTTTTTTACGCGGTAGCTCAAGCTCGCAATTTTTACTCCTCATTGATGGAGTAAGGATGGGCGATGAAGGCACAGGAATTTCCGGCATTGAGTATATTCCGATTAGTCAAATTGACCATATTGAAATATTAAGAGGAAACGCCTCGGCGTTGTATGGTTCAAAAGCCTCTGGTGGAGTCATTCAAGTTTTTACTAAAGGTGCTAAAGGGCTGAATGGACCGAATGCAGAAGTGAGTTACGGTAGTAGAAATTCTATTAGTACTTCTGCTGGATATGGGGTAGCAAATGATGGTTGGAAGACGAGTCTTCAACTGACACATCAACAGGGAGATGGCTACTCATCCGTCAATTTGAATCAATATCCGGGCACGAATACTGAGAAGAATAACTACCAGTTCGATAGTATTAGTGCAAATATCTCTAAACAAATTGCTACTGGTCAAGAACTAGGTGCTAAGTTGTTTTACACCCAAAATAACTATAAGTACAACAATCCAGTTAGCGTCAACTCAGGAGGACCAGACACGGGCTTATATAGCGTGGAAAACAGAATGCAAACCGTCCAAGCCTATAGTCAAAATGAAATCACTAATAATTGGCTCTCGAAGTTAACGATTGCTAACTCTAGGATGAACTCTACAACCAATTACTTGACGAAAGATAACGATTTTTCACTCAACTATTATGGGGTTTCACCTTTTCCTAACCCTTACTTGAAGGGCCAAACCGAGAGTAATGATTATCAATGGCGAAATGAATTTCATTTAGGGCAAGCTCAGCAGATCACTGCAGGAGCAGAATTAAACACAATTCAATACAACTATCAATCGCTCTATGATCAGTCAATTGGTGATAGAAAACAGGTAAGCTTTTTTGGTGGTTACTCAGCAAAATATGACCGTATCGGTGTTCAGCTCAATGTCAGAAATGATCAGTTAAGTAACCAAGACCAAAAACAATCCGCCAATACAGGCTTGTTTGGACTCAGCTATGATTTGACATCCTCCTTAAAGTGGACAACTTCTGTATCCAACGCATTTAATGCCCCCACGGTTTACCAGCTCTATAGCTCTAATTATGGTAATCCGAGTTTGAAGCCTGAAAAGGCCAACTCAATGGAGACGGGGTTGCAATATTTACAAGATAATACCTTGTTAAAAGTCGTTGCATTTCAATCGAAATATCAAGATTTGATTACTTCCGACCCAGCTAATAATTTTCAATACATCAATGTGAGCCAAGCCTCGATTAAAGGGGTAGAGGCCTCTCTAAAATCCAAATGGATGGGCAACTACGTGCAGCTGGGTTTAACCTTTCAGAACCCAACAAACGATGAAGATGGTTCCCAATTGATTGGTCGGTCAAAAAGTTTCGGATCTGTGGATGTGAGTAGAAAAATTGAACAGTGGACTTTAGGCAGTCAAGTCATTGCAGTTAGTTCGAGGACTTACCCGGATGATTCTGGCAATCAAGTTACTTCAGGAGGATATGCCATCATGAATCTATATGGTGGCTATCAATTTGATTCAAATTGGTCCACCCGCTTGCGGATTGATAACCTATTCAATCGAGACTACCAAAATGCTTATGGGTATAACACGCCGAAATTCGGTGCATTTTTGACTTTAAGATACCAGCCTAGTTGAGTTTAGATTTCTAAATTATCAATTAAGCGTGTCTTACCTAGTTTAGCTGCTGCTAACATCACCAAGGGATCCTTTCGAGAAAGGTTCTCTTGGTTCGGCACATCAAGATTACTTTGTAGTCTTATCGCAGTGTAATCTGGATTCCAACCACGTTGCTTTAAAGCGCTCATTGCTTGTTGTTCAAAAGATTGAACAGTAGCCTCTGTGAGGTCTTTTGTATTGTGTAATTGATTTTGAATTTGACCTAATAGCTGATATAAATGCGGCGCTTCAGCGCGTTCTTCAACACTTAAGTAACCATTTCTAGAAGAAAGTGCTAGGCCATCTGAGGCCCGTATGGTTTCAGCAGGAACAATCGTCACCGGCAAGGCCAATTGATGAGCCATGCGACGAATAATCATAAGTTGTTGGTAATCTTTTTTGCCAAAGATTGCAGCACTAGGCTGGACGCAAGAAAACAACTTAAGAACAACCGTGCAGACCCCTTTAAAAAAGCCTGGTCTAAATTCTCCCTCAAGCATATTCCCTAGGTTCTTTGGTGGGTCAATTTGGTAATCTTGCGGCTCTGGATATAAATCTTTCTCAGTTGGTGCAAATAGAATATAAACACCTTCCTTCTCCAACTTTTCAATGTCGGCCTCAAAAGTACGGGGATAAGCCTCGAAATCTTCATTGGGTCCAAATTGCAGTCGATTGACAAAAATACTGGCAACAACTGGATCACCATGAAGTCGTGCTTGGCGCATCAGGGATAAATGGCCCTCATGTAAATTGCCCATTGTAGGGACAAATGAGGCTCTATTTTGACCTCTTAAATGGTTCCGTAATTCATGGATGTCACTAATAATTTTCATTCGGCAGGGGTGTAAGTTAAACGAACATAAATTGGAGCAAATGGCTCTGCTTGGGTAATCTCAACCAGAGATTCTCTGGATAACTCTAACAAGGCAATAAAGTTCACAACTAATACAGAGATACCTTGACCTGATTCAATTGCGTCTGAGAATAAATCAAAGAATTCGATGAATTTATGGTTTTGTAATCTACGTAAAATTTTTGTCATAAAGTCCCGCACTGACAAGGTTTCACGAGTAATAGTATGGTGTTGAGTTAGCTTGGCACGGGATACTAAATCACGCCATGCCTGTTGTAAATCAACTAGCTCAACCGTTGGTGGCACGATATTAATGGTTCGATCAATGAATGCATTCGCTTTCAGAAAGTCACGACCCAATTGCGGAATTTGGTCTAATTCCTGAGCTGCGAGTTTCATTTTTTCATATTCCAATAATCTTCTAACCAATTCCGCTCTAGGATCCTCAATAATCTCATCGCTATCCGCTTTTTTCATCGGCAATAACATACGAGATTTGATCTCAATTAGCATCGCAGCCATCAGCAAATAATCAGCAGCTAACTCTAAATTATGGTGACGAATTTGATCTACATAAGTCAAGTATTGATGAGTCACTTGTGCCATTGGAATATCTAGCACATTGAAATTTTGTTTGCGAATGAGATACAACAATAAATCTAATGGCCCTTCAAAGGCTTCTAGAAATATTTCTAGAGCATCCGGAGGGATATATAAATCGTTTGGTAAAGCAAAGAGAGGTTCGCCGTAAAGCTTGGCAAACGATTCAGACATTCCATCCATTAAAGATGGAGTGGAATCAGTCATTCGAGTAAACGTATGGTTTTTGAGCTACTCTAGCCAATTTGATACGCTTTTGTTCATCAAGTCGTATGGGTGCTTTATCCCAAAGTAGCGCACGACCTAATAATTGGCCCTTTTCGATTTCGGGGTTGCTTTTTTTAAGGTCATTCAGAAATTGTGTAATTTGTGATTGATAGTGAGCCATAAAATTCAATTCAAGAAGTTAAACAATTAAAATTTGTTTGCAGATGCCATTGCAAACATACATTTACCAATTGTAGATGAAAACCATTTACATGCTTGCTTTATTAGCCTCCAACAGACGGTCTATCATGTCACTTTCCACCCGAGACATCAAATGTTTGTAAGCGTTAATTGGCTGATCTTCACTCAGAGGGACTTGGACGCTTGCCCAGTTCATTTCAGGGATATTTAAAAACTCCTCCACACCCTTTGCTAAGGTTGGTAGAACCGGTTTTAAGTAGACAGAGAGAATTCTAAATGCCTCTAAAGTAACAGTACATACTGATTGCAGTTCATTCTTCAGCTCTAAGGACTCGGAAGTTTTGAGTTGCTTCGCTATATCCCAAGGCTTATTGGCATCTACGAAAATATTCACGGAATCTGCCATCTCCATAATGAGCCGGATGGTCTTAGCAAATTCTCGCTGTTCATAAAGCGTTGCAACTTCTTGACTTTTACCACGTAAGTTGATAAGTAATGGATTATTTAAGGCTGAGGAGAGTATCCGCCCGCCAAAGTTTTTCACTAAGAAACCAGCGCTTCTACTTGCTATATTGATATATTTTCCAAGTAAATCACTATTCACTCTAGCAACAAAATCTGTCAGATTTAAATCTAAATCTTCCAATGAGTTATTGAGTTTCGCGGCGAAATAGTAACGTAACCACTCAGGTGATAAGCCCACGTCAATAAAACTATGCGCCGTGATGAAAGTACCCCTAGACTTACTCATTTTTTCGCCATCCACAGTTAAAAAACCATGCGCAAAAACATTAGTCGGGGTCCTTAAATTGGCAAATTTAAGCATTGCTGGCCAAAAGAGGGTATGAAAGTAAAGAATATCTTTACCAATAAAATGGTACATATCAGTGGAAGTGTCTGGTCCTATCCATTCTTGAAAGTTCAAATTGTTTTTTTCACAAAAAGCTTTAAAACTTCCAAAGTAGCCGACTGGAGCATCTAACCAAACGTAAAAGTACTTACCCGGAGCATCTGGTATTTCGAATCCAAAGTAAGGCGCATCCCGAGAGATATCCCAGTCGCCTAATTTTGACTCACCAGGCTCCCCAACCCATTCCTTCATTTTATTTTTTGCTTCAGACTGCAAGGGGGTACTTACTTGTGTCCAGTCACGTAAAAAATTTTCACAGCGTGGATCTGATAGTTTGAAAAAGTAATGTTCCGAAACTTTTCGAATTGGAGTCGCCCCACTCACTGCAGAATAGGGGTTAATCAAGTCAGTTGGGCTATAGGTTGCGCCACACTTTTCACAGGAATCACCATATTGATCTTTGGCATGGCATTTTGGGCACTCACCTTTGATAAAACGGTCAGGTAAGAACATTTCCTTAACGGGATCATAAGCTTGCTCAATTGATTTTTTCTCAATGAGGGCATTTTCTTTTAAAGCGAGGTAAATCTTAGAAGAAAGTTCTTTGTTTTCTGGACTATCTGTAGAGCCGTAATGATCAAAGGAGATGTGAAAATCGTCAAAGTCTCTTTTGTGTTCTGCCCACACCCTATCAATCAATTCTTTGGGCGTAATGTTCTCAGCTTGAGCCCGAAGCATGATCGGGGTACCATGGGTATCATCAGCCCCTATATAATAGACTTCTTTTTGTTGCATTCTGAGGAATCTTACCCAAATGTCCGTTTGAATATATTCCACTAGGTGACCAATGTGAATTTGGCCATTGGCATAAGGAAGTGCAGAGGTAACTAATATTTGATTTGAGAGTGGTTTCATAAGTAGATTTTATCAAATAAGCTTGAAAATGCTTTGTTTTAAAGCATAAACTCTCCAATCACAGTAGAGTTATACATTATTTTGAAATAGGTTTTTAGGGAGAAAATTTTGCAATTATCAGAAAGTCAGATTCTTAGTCAGTTAAAGACAGTAATAGACCCCAATACTGGAGTCGATTTAGTCACGGCTAAAGCCATTAAAAATCTCAAAATTGATGCAAATGAGGTTATTTTTGAAGTGGTACTAGGCTACCCATCAAAAAGCCAATTTGATTTGATCAGAAAAGCTTGTGTCGCTGCGGTTAGACAAATTCCTGAGGTAGCTAATGTCAGTGTTACTGTTCGTATGGAAATTGCATCGCATGCGGTACAACGCGGCGTCAAACTGATTTCTGAAGTAAAGAATGTAATTGCGATCGCGAGTGGCAAAGGTGGGGTAGGTAAATCTACTACTGCAGTTAATTTAGCCTTAGCATTAGCCGCTGAGGGTGCTAATGTCGGCATTTTAGACGCGGATATTTATGGCCCTAGTTTGCCAACGATGTTAGGTATTACGGGACGTCCAGATTCTTATGCTGAAAATTCGATTGAACCAATGCACGGTCACGGCTTACAAGCTAGCTCGATTGGTTTTTTGATTGAAGCTGATAGTCCAATGGTTTGGAGAGGTCCAATGGTTACCTCTGCTCTTGAACAGCTATTGCGCCAAACTAATTGGCAAGGCCTAGATTATTTGATTGTTGATATGCCACCAGGTACCGGCGATATTCAATTGACACTCTCACAAAAAGTACCAGTTACTGGTGCAGTGATTGTTACAACGCCTCAAGATATTGCTTTACTAGATGCTAGAAAAGGTCTGAAAATGTTTGAAAAAGTAGGCATTCCAATTTTAGGTATTGTTGAGAATATGAGTGTTTATGTTTGCCCATCTTGCGGCCATTCTGAGCATATTTTTGGCTCTGGCGGCGGGCAGAAAATGTGTGATGATTATTCTGTTTCTTTTTTAGGCAGTTTGCCACTCAATTTATCGATTCGTGAACAAGCTGATTCGGGCAGACCTACTTTAGTCGCAGAGCCTGACAGTCCAATTAGTGAAATTTATAAGTCGATCGCTAGAAAAATTGCGATTCAGATTGCAGTAATGTCTAAAGACATGTCGAGCAAGTTTCCTAACATTGTGATTCAAAACACCTAATGGGTCTTGCACTAGCCATTGCTATGCGGTTGGAAGCCATGGATAATCCTTGGCAATCCCATCGTTGGGTTTTGGATAGCGTTGAGGCTGATCTGGGACAATTTAAAGAGCCAATGAAGTTTCAAGTTGCCATTGGTCGGGAAATTATTACCTCACATCACAGCAATGATGAAGATTCTGATCGGTGGATTTTTAAAGGGTTTAATCTCGACTTATTTGTTGATGAGGCTGAAGGTTAT
>Ga0164297_10001062_pt1 | contig 30493 bp, 28 predicted proteins | sample GEODES058metaG_FD_113539 | JGI IMG/M metagenome (GOLD analysis project Ga0164297, IMG submission 113539) | Dystrophic lake water microbial communities from Trout Bog Lake, Wisconsin, USA - GEODES058 metaG | ecosystem: Environmental > Aquatic > Freshwater > Lake | place: USA: Trout Bog Lake... | reverse complement strand
GGATCGGCCAGCGCTACGGCTTCTTCATCCGCGGCAGTTTCGGCCAGTTCGAGCACCTGCTCACCAAACCCGAAACCCAATCCCTCCTCGCCGAGCTCCCTCCCGAAGCCATCCGATCCCTCGGCCGCACCGTCCGCCCCCTCTGCCGCCTGTTCGGCATCACACCCCCCAAGCCCCTCCAGCGCGACACCCCCAAGCGCGTCCGCCCCCCGCGCCCGCGCAAGGAGCGCATGCCCCGGCCTCCCAGGTCCCGCCGCGCTCTCCTGCGCGCCCTCAAGTCCTGCCTGAAGCCCAAAGGCATGGCCATCTGGCCCGACCGCATCGCCGCCCGACGAAAAAGCGAATGAACGTCGGATACCCGAGGCTTGCCTATAATGTTGCGAATTAGAAACATCATTGCGAGCGCAGCGAAGCAATCCACCCTTCTCTCAGCGTCACTGCCTCCTTGTGACCCTTCTTCCTTCGGACACAAGCGCAGCGCTTTCGCGGTCCCAAGAGGTGCGGTTGTGGAGCAGAGCGCTATCGCGGTTCTAAGCAGAACCGCTGTCGCTCTCCTCGCCACTCCGCTTCGCTTCGTGTCTGGCTAGCCGCACCCATTCCCATGCATCCGCCACCCCGCCACCTTCCCCCCCGCGATTTCGAACGTCGTTTCGCAGCTTCGCTCGACGATTTCGTTCGGCAGCAGGTACATCGGATAACCCGGCCGCGGATAGCGTGTCATCGCGAAGGGGGGCGAGGGATGCACCGTCTCGCTGCGCGACTCCACATAGGCCAGGAATCGCGTGCCGTTGCTCTCCAGGGTGCGCGTCGGCACCCCGAGTTCGCGCACCAGCTGCTCCTCGGGCTGGCCGACGAGCTGCTGGTAATAGGCCTGCCGCTCCTCCAGCGCCTGATTGGCGCAGCCAGCCAGCACGAAAATGAACAGGACGAACGCGACGCGCATGGCACCCTCCGGCGCCGAGTCTACCTCAAAGCCTCACCCCGGCGGTAGCCAAAGCACCTGCTCGATCCGGTCCGCCCCCCCGGCGATCATCGCCAGCCGATCGAACCCCAGCGCGATGCCCGACGCCGCCGGCATGCCGAAGGCCAGCGCGGCGAGGAAATCCTCGTCCATCGCCCAGCCAACATCGCCATATAGCGCCGCCCGTCGCGCCCGATCCACCTCGAAGCGCCCCCGCTGCTCCGCGGCATCGGTCAGCTCCACGAACGCATTGGCCAGCTCAAGCCCGCAGACGAACAGCTCGAACCGTTCCGCGACCCGCGGATCGGCCGGATCGCGCCGCGCCAAAGCCGCCTGCGCCGCCGGCCAGTGCGTCAGGAAGGTCGGCCGCTCCTGACCGAGTCGCGGCTCGATCCGCTCCAGCAGCAGGCGGAAGAACAGATCCTCCCAGTCCTCCCCCTCGCGCAGCCGTACGCCCGCCTGCCCCGCCAGCGCCGCCGCGTCATCCGCCGTCCCCAGCACATCGGCGCCGACATAGCGCGCGAACGCCTCGGCGACGGTGATGATCTCGGCCTCCCGCAAGTCCGTCGTGATCCCCCGGCAGGTCACCACCGGCGGCAGGGTTGCCCGCAGCAGCGCATGCGTCTCGGCGATCAGCGACGCCATGTCCGCCCCCGGGCGATACCATTCCAGCATGGTGAACTCCGGGGCATGCCGATCGCTGCCCTCGGCGTTGCGCCACACCCGCGCCAGCTGAAAGATCGGCCCGGCGCCAGCGACCAGCAGCCGCTTCATGGCGAATTCCGGGCTCGTATGCAGCCACAAGGCATGCTTTTCCCCCGTCGGCATCACCCGCTCGGTGCGAAACGTCGCCAGGTGCACCTCCTCCCCCGGCGCCCGCACCGCGTACGGCGTCTCCACCTCGAGATATCCCCGCCCGGCGAAAAACGCCCGCGTCGCCGCGGTCAGCCGCCCCCGCCGCACGAGGAACGGCAGGCGGGCGGCGAGTTGCTCGGGATGCCAGGGGGGCTGGGCCATGCCCCTCCCTAGCAGGACACCGCCGCGCATTGCCAGCCGGCGACCGCCGCCATAACGTCACGCTCCGACACCGTGACCGCCGCCATGCGCCGCCTCACTCTCGTCGTCCTGCTCGCCATCGCCGGCTGCGCCAGCCCGCAACCCGGCACCCGCACCGCCGGCTTCTGCGGCGCCGCCCTGCCACCGCCAGCGAACCCCACCCCCTACAACCAGGCCGGCACCACTCCGCAGCCCACCGGCTACCAGGGCGCCAGCGCGCTCGCCGCCATCGTCTTCGAAGGCATCCGCACCGGCCTGTGCCGCGCCACCGGCTGACCCCGCGCCCTTCCGCCTTGCCCCTCTTGCGCGATCGGTCTAGACACCCCGCTTCCAACCGTTCCTCTTTGAAATTGCCCGAGAGAGTCAGATGAAGCAGCAGGCGAACCTCATCCGCGCCGGCCAGGTGATCGAGCACGACGGCCGACGCTGGACGGTGCTCAAGCAGCAGATCATCACCCCCGGCAAAGGCGGCGCGTTCATCCAGGTCGAAATGCGCGACCTCAAGACCGGCAACAAGACCAACGAGCGCTGGCGCACCGCCGACACCGTCGAGCGCCTGATGACCGACAACCGCGAATACACCTACTCCTACACGGACGGCGACAATCTCGTCCTGATGGATCCCGAGACCTTCGAGCAGACCATGGTCCCCGTCGCCCTCCTCGGCGAGCAGGCCCCCTTCCTGCAGGACAACATGACCATCGAGGCCGATCTCGTCGAAGGCGAGGTCGTCGGCGTCCACCTGCCCTCCACCGCCATCCTCGAAATCATCGAGGCCGACCCCGTCGTGAAGGGCCAGACCGCCGCCTCCTCCTACAAGCCGGCGCTGCTCTCCAACGGCGTCAAGACCATGGTGCCCCCCTTCGTCGAAGCCGGCGAAAAGATCGTCGTGAAGATCGAGGACGCCAGCTACGTGGAGCGTTTCCGGGGCTGATCCGATGGCCCTGCGCCTCTCCGCCCACATGACCGTCATGCAGAACGCGGCCGCCAAGGCCGCGAAACGCCTCCTGCGTGACTTCAACGAGGTCGAACAGCTCCAGGTCTCCATCAAGGGCCCCGGCGACTTCGTCTCCCAGGCGGATATCCGCGCCGAAGCCACGCTCCGCGAGGAACTCACCAAGGCCCGCCCCGGCTACGGCTTCCTCATGGAGGAAAGCGGCGCCTCCGGCGGCGACGGCTGGACCTGGCGCTGGGTCGTCGACCCGCTCGACGGCACGTCCAACTTCCTCCACGGCATCCCCCACTGGGCGATTTCCATCGGCCTCGAACGCCGCCTGCAGGACGGCACCATCGAGACCGCCGCGGGCCTCGTCTACAATCCCGTCAACGACGAGATGTTCTGGGCCGAGAAGGGCATGGGCGCCTATCTCAACGATCGCCGCCTGCGCGTCTCCGCCCGCCGCGACATGACCGAGGCGATGTTCGCCACCGGCATCCCCTTCGCCGCCGTCAGCCCGCGCAACCGCCTGGCCTTCGCCCGCACACTCGGTACCCTGATGCCCCAGGTCGCAGGGATCCGCCGCTTCGGCGCCGCCGCGCTCGACCTCGCCTGGGTCGCCGCCGGCCGCTACGACGGGTTCTGGGAACTCGGCCTCAAGCCGTGGGATTTCTGCTCCGGCCTGCTGATCGTGCGCGAAGCCGGCGGCTTCACCTCCGATCCCGCCGGCGGAACCGACTTCTCCACCGGCGAAGTCGTCGCCGCCAATCCGCACCTCCACGCCGCCCTTCTCACCGCGGTCGCCGATGGCGTCGCGGCGGCCACCCGTAGCTGATCAATCCTGCCGATATTTCATACGCTCATTGATTGAGCCGAACCGCGGGGTCTTGTAGGGTCCGCGCGGCATGCGAAATCCCCTGCGACTGACCACCGCCCTCCTCCTGGCACTCACCGGCGGCCTCACGGCGCTGCCGGCTCACGCGCAACCGACTCCCGCTCCCGCCAAACCACCAGCGGCCGCCAAGCCGGCGGCCAAGCCAGCCACATTGCCGCCTGTACCCGCCACCGCACCCGCGCCGGCCGTCATCCCGCCCACCCCATCCTCGGCCGCCACCACGCCGGCCCAGATGCCCAGCGTCCCTGCCGCCCCTCCGGCAGCCCCGGTCCTGCCGCCCACCACCGCCGTGCCCAGCCGCCCCTCTCCGGCCCCAGGCCCCGCCAACATCGCCGCCGACGCGCCCGGCGCCGCGACCACCCTGCCCGACGGCCTGCGCATCACCTTCGGCCCCGGCCGCGCCGACCTGAATCCCACCACGGCCGACGCCGTCCGCGCCCTCGCCCGCGCGCCGTCAACCACCACCTTCACCGTCACCACCTTCGCCTCCGGCGCCGCCGACGACCTCTCCTCCGCCCGCCGCGTCTCGCTCGCTCGCGGCCTCGCCATCCGCTCGCTGCTGATCAACGAAGGCATCGCCTCCACCCGCATCTACGTCAAAGCCCTCGGCGAAGGCACCGACGAGCCCCGCGACCGCGCCGACATCACCCTCCAAACTCCACCGAAACCCGCTCCATGACCCGTCCGACGCAATACCTCTACCGGATGATCGGCTTCCTGCTGGCGGTCATCATCCTCTGCGTCCTCCTCGGCGACATGCTCGTCACCGCCTTCACCGTGAACCCCTTCCTCAACGGCTTCATCGTCCTCGTCATGCTCCTCGGCGTCGGCTGGAACCTCCGCCAGGTCACCCGCCTCGCCCCCGAAGTCGCCTGGCTCGACGCCTTCCAGCACTCCCGCAACCGCAGCGCCGGCCTGCCCACCCCCCGGCTGCTCGCCCCCATGGCCAGCATGCTCGCCGCCCGCGCCGCCAAAACCCGCGACGGCCAGGACCGCTTCACCCTCTCCGCCCAGGCCACCCGCGCGCTGCTCGACACCATCGCCTCCCGCCTCGACGAAAGCCGCGAACTCTCGCGCTACATGACCGGCCTGCTGATCTTCCTCGGCCTGCTCGGCACCTTCTGGGGCCTGCTGCTCACCGTCCGCTCGGTCGGCGACGTCATCGCCGGCATGTCCGTCGGTTCCGGCGACATCAACGTCCTCTTCGAACAACTCAAATCCGGCCTTGCCCAGCCCCTCAAGGGCATGGGCACCGCGTTCTCGTCCTCCATGCTCGGCCTGGCCGGCGCCCTCGTCCTCGGCTTCCTCGACCTCACCGCCGGCCAGGCACAGAACCGCTTCTTCAACGAGCTCGAGGAATGGCTCGCCGGCCTCACCCGCCTCTCGTCGGGCGTCCTCGGCGCCGACGCCGACGGCAGCGGTTCCATCCCCGTCTACGTCCAGGCGCTCCTCGAGCAGACCGCCGAAAACATGGAATCGCTCCAGCGCACCCTCTCGCGCGGCGAGGACGAACGGCGCGAAACCAGCCAGGCCCTGCTCTCCCTCGTCGAACGCCTCGCCACCCTGTCCGACACCATGCGCACCAGCCAGCAACTCATGCTGCGCCTCGCCGAATCCCAGCAGGCCATCGTCCCCGCCCTCAACCGCCTCAGCGAAAACCGCGACGGCGACGACGTCGCCCGCGCCCACCTGCGCAACATCGAAATCTACCTGCAGCGCCTGCTCGCCGAATCCGAGCAAGGCCGCACCCAGTCCACCAACGACCTGCGCAACGAAATCAAAATCCTCACCCGCACCATCGCCGCCCTTGCCGAGGACCAGCCACGGTGAGGATGCGAACAGAAAGTAAGGCGAGGGCGCTGCCCTCGACCCGGCAGGGGCCTTGCCCCTGCACCCCTTCCCACAGCCGGAACTTCTGACCGTGGCACTGCGGCGGCGTGGTGGTGGGGGCGAGGGTCTGAATGCCTGGCCGGGCTATGTGGACGCGCTGTCTACGTTGCTCATGGTCATCATCTTTGTTCTCCTTGTCTTTGTCCTTGCGCAGGCCTTCCTCTCCGTGGCCCTCTCCGGCCGCGACCAGGCGCTCGACCGCCTCAACCGCCAGATGTCGGAACTCACCGACATGCTCGCCCTCGAACGCGGCCGCACCGGCGAGCTGCGCACCTCCATGGCCCAGCTCAACCGCGATCTCGTCGCCGCCAGTTCCGCCCGCGACACCTTGGCGCAACAACTCGCGGCCCTCCGCGGCGAACAGGCCCGGCTGCTGCAGGACCGCGACGCCCTCAAGTCCGAACGCGACCGCCTCGCCGCCCGCCTCGGCGACGGCGACCTCCAGCTGCAATCCGCCCAGGCCCGCAGCGAACAGGTGCAGGCCCAGCTGGCCGAAGCCGCGCGCCGCACCGAAGCCGCGAACCAGGCCGCCGCCACCTCCGCCGCCGCCCTGATCGAATCGCAGCGCCAGGCCGCAACAACCGCCGCCGAACTCGCCCAGGCCCGCCGCGACCTCGAGGCGACCCGCGCCCGCGTCGCCGAAATGCAGCGCCAGGCCGAGGAACTCGACCGCACCGTCCAGGCCGATAAGGCAACGATCGAGGCCCGTCTGTCCGACCTCGCGCGCATGACCGAGCAGATGCGGGCACTGACCGCGTTGCGCGACGATCTCGAGCGCCAGGTGCGCGACGCCGCCGCGCGGGCGACCACCGAGGAGCAGCGCCGCGCCGCCGCCGCCGCCCAGCTGGCCGACGAGCAGAAATTCGGCGAGAGCGCGCGGGCCCAGATCGCGTTGCTCAACCGCAACATCGAGGAGATGCGCGCCCAGCTCGCCCAGGTGAACGCGGCCTTGGAGGCCTCGGAGAAATCCGGCAAGGACAAGGACGTCCAGATCGTCAATCTCGGCTCCCGCCTCAATGCCGCGCTGGCCCAGAAGGTCGAGGAGTTGCAGCGCTACCGCAGCGATTTCTTCGGCCGCCTGCGCGAGGTGCTGGCCAACCGGCCGGGCATCCAGGTCGTCGGCGACCGGTTCGTATTCCAGAGCGAGGTGCTGTTTCCAACCGGCAGCGCCGACCTGACGGTGAATGGCTGGGAGCAGGTGCGCACCCTCGGCACCACGTTGCTCGAGGTCGCGCGCGACATTCCGCCCGACGTCAACTGGGTCCTGCGCGTCGACGGCCATGCCGATCGCCAGCCGGTGCAGAGCGCCCGCTTCCCCTCCAACTGGGAGCTCTCGGCGAGCCGCGCCATCACGGTAGTGAAACTTCTCATCGCCGTCGGCGTGCCACCGAACCGCCTTGCCGCAACCGGTTTCGGCGATAACCAGCCGATCGACCCCGGCACCACGCAAGAGGCCTATGCGCGCAATCGCCGCATCGAAATCCGCCTGACCGATCGTTGAGCCGCCGATGACCGACCCGCAGCCCCTCACCCTGCAATCCGGCGGCACCAGCCCCGGCATCAAGCGCACCCAGCTCGACGCCTTCACCGGCTGGAACCGCCCGCCGCCCGACTTCGTCGCCGATCTCTCGGGCGGTCAGGTCCAGCACAGCCTGTTCGATTCCCGCCGTTCCCGGCACGCGAAATTCCGTTCCACCTTTGGTGCCGTTCAGGTGTTCGGCAGCCACCATTTCCACGCCATCCTCGATCGCGAGGGCCGCCTCTCGGTGCAGGAAACCGATGTCGACCGCGTCCGCTTCCGCCTCGGCCTTCACCTCGACAACCCGCCCCCCGCGGACGCCGGCATGCCCCGCATCAGCATCCAGCACAACAGCCTCGCGGTCGATCGCACCGGTGTCGTGGCGCGGACCATCCCCGGCACCGCCTTCTTCGCTTCCCCCGTCGAGCCCGACAACTGGGGCATGTGGCTGCTGAACGTGCTGCCGAGCATCGAGGAGTACCGCACCCTCGGCCCCGGCACGCCCTTCATCTGCTGGGTCCGCTTCAACTGGCAGCGCCGCCTGCTCGCCTTCCTCGGCGTGCGCGACGAGGATCTGATGATCCAGCAGGAATGGGGCGTCTACGCGCCGTCCTCGTTGGTCATGCACCAGTACAGCAAGGTCGACCTGATCCCGACAGCGTCCGACCAGGCCGTCTTCCGCCGCGTCGCCGCCCAATGCGGCGCGACCACCGGGGCGGAAAAACTCTTCATCTCCCGCCGCGGCTTCAGCGCCCGCTTCCCGCACCGCCGCCTGCTCAACGAGGACGCCCTGAGCGCCGCTCTCGAGTCCCGCGGATTCAAAACCATCGAGCCGGAAACTCTGAGTTTCGCCGACCAGGTGCGCACCTTCCGCTCCGCCAAACTCATCGTCGGCCTCGGCGGCGCCGCCATGTTCGGCACCATCTTCTGCCCGCCGGAAACCCGCATCGTCAGCATCGAGTCATCAGCCACCTTCGCCGACAACCACGCCAGCCTCTTCGCCGCGATGAACCACCCCTACGGCTTCATCTTCGGCCAACAAGACCCGACCGATGAGACGCCGATCCATAAGCGATGGACACTCGATATCGAGACGACCCTGCAACAGATTGACGCGTTCAGTTGAAGGGCCGCCGGAGGCCCTTACGTCCCTTCCCCAAACGCCTTCCGCTTGAGGCTCTTCAGCCGCTCCTCGCCATCCGGCGTCCGCGGGCTGAGTTCTATCACTTTCTCCCACGCCGCCAGCGCGCCTTTCCAGTCCTCGCGCTCCTCGGCGATCCTTGAGAGGCTCTTGAACGCCGAGAAGTGCCGCGGCTCGCGTTTCAACGTTTCCTGGATATCCGCCAGCGCCCCCACGTAATCTCCGGCCGCCGCCCGCGCGAGCGCACGGCGGTGGAAGATTTCCGGCACTTCGGGATCGAGCGTCAGCGCCGCGTCGAAATCGTCGACCGCGTCGTCGGCCGCGTGGTTGCCGAGGTCGCGCATCCCGCGGCCCATCAGCAACTGCGCCGACGGAGAGGCGGCCTGCACCCAGAGTTCGCGCAGCCGGCCTTCGATTTTCGCCGCCAGTTCTTCGGAGGGCGCCGCTTTCAGCGCCGTCACCATCGCCTCGATCTCCGCCGCCCGCCCCGTCGGGCGCGGCTGTGCGGCCGCCGGCAGGGCGATCACCAGGACCAGGGCAAGGAGGCATCCGCGCATGGCCGCATGGTGGCGCGGTGCGCCCCTCGGGTGCAAGTCAAACCGTCGCGGCGAGCCCTTGCGGCGCCGGCCCGCCGGCCATCCAGTCGAGCAGCGCCACGGTATGCACCACGGGAACCCCATCACCCGAGAGTTGCGTCATGCAGCCGATATTCCCCGCCGCGATCACGTCGGGCTTCGTCGCCTTGAGATTGCCGAGCTTGCGCTCCCGCAGCCGTGTGGCGATCTCCGGCTGCAGCAGGTTGTAGGTGCCGGCGGAGCCACAGCAGAGATGCGGCTCGGCGGGTTCCTTGACGGTGAACCCGGCCTTGCGCAGCAGCACCTTCGGCGCCTCGGTGATCTTCTGGCCGTGTTGCAGGCTGCAGGCCGAATGATACGCGACCGTGACGCCGGGGGCGGCGCGGGTCGGCGCGTAGCCGATGCGCAGCAGATACTCGGTGATGTCGGCGGCGAGGCCTGAAACTTTCTCCGCCTGGCCCTTGATCGCGGCGTCCTCGTCGCGAAACATGAAGCCGTAGTCTTTCACCGTGGTGCCGCAGCCGGAGGTGTTGATGACGATGGCATCGAGCCCTTCGCCGGCGATCTCGCGCGACCAGGCCGCGATATTTGCCCGTGCCGCGGCCATCGCCGGATCGTGCCTGCCCATGTGATGCGTCACCGCGCCGCAGCAGCCGGCACCGGCGGCCACCACCACTTCGATGCCGAGGCGCGTCAGCAGGCGGATCGTCGTCTCGTTGATCCCGGGATCGAGCACGGTCTGCGCGCAGCCCGCCAGCAGCGCCACCCGGCCGCGCCGCGTGCCCACCGCCGGATGCACCCGCGCGCCGCCGGTCGCGCTCGGAGCCGGCAGACGTTGTGGCGCGAGCGCCAGCATGGCGCGGACCCGCCGGCCGAACACGCTGGTGCGCGGCACCAAGCCGGCCAGGGGCTTGGTGAGCTTGGCGCCCATCAGTGCGAGCCGCAGCAGGCCGGGCCGCGGCAGCACGGTCGCCAGCGTCGCGCGCAGGGCGCGGTCGGCGAGCGGGCGGCGATAGGTCGCTTCGATATACGTCCGCGCGTGATCGACCAGGTGCATGTAGTTCACGCCCGACGGGCAGGTGCTCATGCACGACAGGCAGGACAGGCAGCGGTCGACATGGCGCACCACCTCCTCGCTCGCGGGCCGGGCGTTCTCCAGCATGTCCTTGATGAGGTAGATACGGCCACGCGGGCTGTCGAGCTCGTCGCCGAGCAGCACGAAGGTCGGGCAGGTCGCGGTGCAGAACCCGCAATGGACGCAGGTGCGCAGGATCTGGTTGGCCACCGCCGTTCCGGAATCCTTCAGCTGCTCAGCGGTGAAATTCGTCTGCATCGCTCTACAACCCCGCGACCATGCGCCCGGGATTGAGAATCCCCTTCGGATCGAACGCCGCCTTCACGTTGCGCGCAATCCGCGCCAGCGGCGCCGGCTCCGGCGGCACCACGGCGACGGCCGCGCGCAGGGTTTCCGGGGCCCGCATCAGCGTCCACGCGCCCGTGCCGGCGGCCTGCACCACAGCGGCATGCGCTTCCTCCGTTGCCGGCCCGGCGATCCACAGCAGCCCGCCGCCCCAGTCCATGAACCAGGCCGCGTCGAACGCCCGCGCCACCGCCTCCGCCACCGCCGGCCCCGCCGACGGCCGCACCGAGACGCGCCACACCGCCCCCGCCTCGCTTACCAGCGGCACCACATCGCGAATCGCAGCCCACGCCGAGGTCGACGCCCCGTCATCGAGCAGCTCGGCGGCGCCATACCCGGCCAGCTCCACCTTCAGCCGCTCGGTGCGATAGGCCACCGCCGGCGCGAAATCCTCGATCCGCGCCAAGGTCACGCTCCCGCCCAGCCAGGCCAGCGCCGGCACCCGCGCCGCCATAGCCGCCGGCAGATGCGCCGCCCCCGACACCGCGTAGGGCGACCCCAGCGCGGCGGCCAGCGCCTTCACTGCGCGGCCAGGCTCCAGCCCCTTCAGCACCAGCGTCCCCCGCCGCTCCGGCACCGGCAGCACCTTCAGCGTGATCTCCGTCATGACAGCGAGCGTCCCGTAGCTGCCGGTCAGCAGCTTGCACAGATCGAGCCCGGTCACGTTCTTCAGCACCCGCCCGCCCGAGCGGATCGTCTCGCCCATGCCATTCACCGCGGTCACGCCGAGCACATGGTCCCGCGTCGCCCCCCACATCACCCGTCTTGGCCCCGACAGATTGGCCGCCACCATGCCCCCCAAAGTCGCCGGTCCGGACGTGCCATAGAACGCCGACAGATCCGGCGGCTCCGAAATGATATGCTGCCCCTTCGCCGCCGCCGCCGCCGCGATCTCCGCCACCGGCGTCCCGGCGCCCGCCGCCATCACCAGCTCCTGCGGCGAATACAGCGAAATCCCCGACAGCCCCCGCGTCGACAGCGTCCGCGCCGCCTGCACCGGCCGCAACAGCCCGGCCTTGCTCGCATTGCCCGCCACCGCGATCGGCGTCCCCGTCGCATAGGCCTCGGCCACGGCCGCCACCACGCCGGCGGCGTCGGTCGGAACGATCTCGCTCATGCGGCCTTCGGCAGTTCGGCCTTGAGCGGAAACACCTTCGACGGGTTCAGCAACCATCCGGGATCGAACGCCGACTTGATCCGCCGCTGCTGCTCCAGCTCGATCTCGGTGAACTGCACCCCCATCAGGTCGCGCTTCTCGATCCCCACCCCATGCTCCCCGGTCAGGCACCCGCCCACCTCGACGCACAGCTTCAGGATATCCGCGCCGAACGTCTCCGCCTTGTGGAAACTCGCGGGATCATTGGCATCGAACATGATCAGCGGATGCAGGTTGCCATCCCCGGCATGGAAGATGTTCGCCACCTGCAGCCCATAGGCCGCGCTCATCTCGCCGATCCGCCCCAGCACATCCGCGAGCCGCGACGTCGGGATCGTCCCGTCCATGCACAGATAATCCGGGGAAATCCGCCCCACCGCGCCGAACGCCCCCTTGCGCCCCTTCCAGATCGCCAAGCTCTCCTCGGCCGACTGCGACACCTTCATGCTCACCGGATCGAACCGCCCGCAGATCTCGCGGATACGATCGAGGTAGTAGTCCTGCTCCGTCAGGCTGCCCTCGACCTCGATGATCAGCAGCGCCTCGGCATCCAGCGGATACCCCGCATGGGCAAACGCCTCACAGGCATGGATCGCCGGCCGGTCCATGAACTCCAGCGCCACGGGAATGATGCCCGACCCGATGATCGCGTCCACACAGGCCCCGGCCACCTCGTTCGACTTGAACGCCGCCAGCATCGCCCGCGCCCCCTCCGGCCCGCGCAGAATCCGAACCGTCACCTCGGTGACCACCACCAGCTGCCCCTCGCTTCCCGTCAGCAGCCCCAGCCAGTCATACCCGGCGGCATCCATATGCGCCCCCCCGATCTCCATCACCTCGCCCTCGGCGGTCACCACCCTGAGCCCCAGCAGGTTGTTCGCCGTCACCCCGTAGCGCAGACAATGCGCGCCCCCGGAGTTCATGTTCACATTCCCCCCGATCATGCAGGCCAGCTGGCTCGACGGATCGGGCGCATAGAAGAACCCCTCCCCCTGCACCGCCTGCGTGATCCCGATATTCGTCACCCCCGCCTGCACCACCGCGCAGCGATCGGCATAGTCGATGTCGAGGATGCGATTCATGCGCATCAGCCCCAACACCACCGAGTCCTCCATCGGCAGCGCCCCGCCGGACAGCGACGTCCCCGCCCCCCGCGGCACCACCCGGACCCCCTCGTGATGACAGAACGCCATGACGGCAGCCACCTGCTCCGTCGTCTCCGGCAACACCACCGCGAGCGGCACCTGGCGATACGCCGACAGCCCGTCCGTCTCATACGGCTTCAGCCGGATCGCCTCGGCAATCACCCCCGTCTCCGGCAACAAATCCCTGAGCCCCGCGACAATAATGTCGCGCCTGGCCATGACAGTCCGCTTCGGCTCCGGCTGGGCGATCATCGCAACCTCCCCTTCAAGCCTTTGTTTTTACACGCGGTCCACAATACAGCAAGCGCCCCGGAGAAGTCTCCCCGGGGCGTGTTGCCGTCTCACGCAAGACATCCCGGCGCCCGCGGGCGAACCCGCGGCGGCACCGGCCGAAATCAGCCCTGGCGGGCCTTCATCCGGGGATTCTTCTTGTTGATGACATAGACGCGGCCACGGCGGCGAACCACGCGGCAGTTCTTGTCGCGCGTCTTGGCCGAGCGCAGGCTATTGCGGACTTTCATGGGATCAGGCCTTAGGTCTGGGCGAATTTGAGGGGCGGGAGTTAGAGGTGCGCCCCGCCCCTGTCAAGCATCCCAGACGTTTCGCATCGCGAAACGGCGACGAAAGCGTCAGCGATTGCCCTTGCAATCGCGAAAGCGCTCCCCTTCACAGCCACTCCACCAACCGCAATCTCGCTCCCCTTCACACCCCACCCCGCGTGCCACACCCCACCCCAACCCCGGAATCATCCCCAATGACCCCCGCCATCCTCGACGCCTTCGCCGCCGCCTGGAACGCCCACGACATCGACGCCCTGATGTCCTTCATGACCGACGACTGCGTCTTCGAAGCCTCCGCCGGCCCCGACGCCGCCGGCACCGTCTACCAGGGCCTTGAGGCCGTCCGCGCCGGCTACGCCAGCGTCTGGCAAACCTTCCCCGACGCCCAATGGAACACCCCCACCCACTTCATCGCCGGCGACCGCGGCGTCACCCAATGGACCTTCACCGGAACCCGCCGCGACGGCTCCCGCGTCGAAGTCACCGGCTGCGACATCTTCACCTTCCGGGGGGACAAGATCGTGGTGAAGAACTCCTATCGCAAGCAGCGGGGCTAACCCCGGGAAGGAAGGCCAGGGCGCTGCCCTGACCCGCCGGGGGCCGAGCCCCCGAACCCTCTTGATCAGCGCCTCTATGCCGGCTTGCGGCCGCCGATGACATGATACTGCGCAGGCGCCACCAATCCCTCGGGCGTCTCGAAACGGCGCAAGCCCTCCAGCACCTCCGCCCAGGCGGCCGCCTGCACGGCCTCCGGCTGGTCGCCGATGATCGCCCGCACCGCCCCAGCCGCCTCCTGGATTAACGCACGGCCCTCCTCGGCCGATGCCACCCGCAGCGACGACTCGACCGTCGTCACCTCGATCTCCACGAACCCCGCCCGGGCGAACAAGGCCCGCAACACCGTGGTATCAGCCAACGCGTAGAGCCCGGGCCCCGCGGCCGGCGCCGGTTTGCCCGCATGGCGCCGCAAGGTCGCAATCGCCCCCGCATAAAACGGATTGGCCGCCGGCGGCCCAATGACAACCGCCCCGAACCCGCCACCCGGACGCAGAACCCCATAGACCGCGGCCATCGCCGCATCCGGATCGGCCAACAACATCAGGCACAACCGACAAATCGCCGCATCGAAACCACCCCGGTCGCGCGGCAGGTCCTGCGCCCCGCACGCCAGCGTCTCAATGTTCCCGAGCCCCGACAGCCGCGCCGCCGCGGTCACATAGTCCAGCATCGCCGCCGCGATATCGGTCGCCAGCACCGATCCATCCGGCCCGACCCTGCGCGCCGCCGCCAGCGTCTGGTCCCCCGCTCCGCACGCGATATCGATCACCCGGCTTCCCGCCGTCACCCCGGCCCGTTCCAGCATCGCCACGGTCGCCGCCGCAAGCGAGTGGTTATGCACCGGCTCCCACTTCGCCCATCCAGCCGCAGCGCTGTTCCATTGCCGCAACGCTTCCGCCTGATCCATCGGTTCGTCCTCCGGTTGTTCTTTCTTCGGCAAGAAACGCTACCAACCGACAGGTAAATTGGCAAGATTCCGTCACTAGAGCGCGATCGCTTGAGGCCGGTCGGTCGGAAAGCGTGAATCGCGCTCTCCTTCAATAGATTGCTAGATCGTGATTCGTTTTACCTAAACCAATCACGATCTAAAGCGCCGTCTTACTGCACGGGCACGAGATCATCGCGCGCGACGCGGGAACATCACTATCGGGTCCGGGAAACCCCGCCCGCCACGGTTTCTCCCGCCAGCGGCACCCGCACCACCCGCGACCTATAATGGAGTTCACCCGGCGCCTTGATACCGGTTAGGAATCAAACCGCCGATCGTTTAAAATAGTGTCGATTGCTACGTCCGGAGCATCCGATAGAACCGCTCCGGCCCGTCGATCTCCTCGATCCGCCCGCGGTCGATCCCATCGATCCGTCCGCGGTCGATCAACAGAAACCGCGTCCCCACCGCCCCCACAAAACTCCGGTCATGCGACACCACCACGCAGGTCGGCGCCTGCGCCAGCATCTCCGCCTCCAGCCGCTCCTGCCCGGCGATGTCGACGTGGTTGGTCGGCTCGTCCAGGAGGTAAAAGTTCGGCTCCGTCAGCCTGAGCGCCAGCAGGCCCAGCCGCGACTTCTGCCCCGGCGACATGACGCCGATCTTCCGCCGCTGCATCTCCACCGAGAACCCCGCCCCGGCCAGCAGGCTCGTGCTCCGCTGATCCCCCAGCCGGAACACCCCGGCGATGAACCCATGCGGCGTCTCCCCCTCCGGCAGATGCGACATCAGCTGATCCGCATACCCCAGCACCACCGACTGGCTGGTCCGGATCCCCGCCACACTCCCCGGCTCCTCCAGCGCCCGCCGCAGCATCCGCATGAACACCGACTTGCCCACCCCATTCCGCCCCAGCAGCACCACCCGGTCGCCCTGGAACACGTCGAGCTTCTCGACGTTGAACAACACCCGCCCATCCGGCGCCGCCACCTTCAGCCCGGCGATCGCCAGCAACACCTTCGCATGCGTGCCCCGGTTGGTGAGCCGGATCTCGCCGGACTTCTCGACATGCCCCGCCTTCAGCGTCTGCTCCAGCGAGGCCGCCCGCTTGTTCAGCTGCATCGCCTTCTTCTGCAACAGATCGCTGCCGCTGTTGACGCCGACATTCTTCAATTCCGCCGCATTGCGCCTGAGGCGATCGACCTCCTTGGCATCCTTCGCCAGCTTCCGCTCGGCGGCCAGGTCGTCCTCGGCCAGCAACTCCCGCGCCACCGAATAGGGATGCGCGTAACTCGGACACCCCCCCACCGGCCGCAGAAACACGGTCCGGGTCGTGCAGGCATCGAGGAACGCCCGGTCGTGGCTGGCGATCACCATCGTGATCGGCCCGGCCTCCTCGCGGATCCATCGCTCCAGCAGCTGGATCTTCTCGAGATCGAGATGGTTCGTCGGCTCATCCAGCAGCAGCGCATCCGGCTCCGTCACCCAGGCCCGCGCGATCAGCGCCAGCCGCTGCCACCCCCCGCTGAGATCGCGCACCGCCCGCCCGTGCAGCTCCGCCGGCACCGCGAAGGCATCGAGCGCCACCCCCACCCGCCACTCATTGGCCTCCCGCTCGCCCACCGGCAATGCCCGCCTGATCGCATCCTCCATCGGCAGCGACAGCAGATTCTCCGCCATCTCCTGCTCGACATAGGCCACCCGCAGTCCCCGCGACCGCACGATATCCCCCTCCGTCGGCTCCGCGAGTCCGGCGAGGCAGCGCAGCAGCGTCGTCTTCCCCCCGCCATTCCCCGCCACCAGCCCGACCCGGTCCGTTCCCCCCACCACCAGGTTCAGATTCTCAAACAACACCCGCGGCGACACCACGCCGACACGCCGCAAACTGATCGATCCCATCGGAACAACTCTCACCCAAACGCGACCCCGCAGGGCCGCCACAACTCCCAAGGCGTCGTATCAGGCGCACGGCCTCGGGCCAGCGCACCCGGCGATCGGGGCAGGAGGATAAAACCTGCCCCGCGGCGACTTACCGCAGGGCGGCGCCAGGGCCGCGCGGATGATGCTGGTTGTAAGCGCGCACGCAGCCCTCCTGCGGCTTGGGTTTCACGTCGATATCCTACATAGCCTGGATCAGCGCCAGCAAGGCCGGCGGCGCCGCACGCCTCCCCTAACCCAACTCCGCCCGCAGCGCCGCCGCGAACCGGCCGACATCCCGCTCGTCGTTGTAGACATGCGGGCTCACCCGCAGCACGCCCTGCCGCTCCGCCACATGCACGTCCCGCGCCGCCAGCCGCTCGACGATGCCCGCCGGCAAACCGCCGGCAAACCGCAGCCCCAGCACATGCGGCACCCGCAGATCCCGCCGCACCATCGCCACCCCCGGCACATCCGCGATCGCCTCCGCCAACGCATCCGTCAGCCCGCGCAGCCGCGCCTGCAGCGCCCCCCGATCCCAACCCTGCACCAGTTCCAACCCCACGGCCGCCATCGGCAACCCGATCGGGTCATTGCGCTCCCCGCGATCGAACCGCCGCGCCGTCGGAATATACCGCTCCGGCGCATTGCCCACCCGCACCGAGCCATACTCCTCGAACGGCACCCCCTCCTGCCAACGCGGCGCCACATACAAAAACGCCAGGCTATACGGCCCACACACCCATTTATACGTCGGGTACGCCAGGAAATCCGGCCGCAACGCCGCCACGTCGATATCCAGCACCCCCGCCGCCTGCGTCGCATCGATCACCACCCGCGCATCCTGCGCCCTGAGCGCCGGCATCAGCCGCGCCAGGTCGATCGCCGACCCATCGCTCCAATGCGACGGCGTCAGCAACGCCAGCCCCACCCGCCGCGCCCCCGGCCGCTCGATCGCCTCCAGCAACGCCGCCGTCCAATCCCCATCCGCCGGCCGCGCCACCACCTCGACCACCGCCCCCGCCGCCTTCGCCCGCTCGCCCCACACCAACGCCAGCGACGGAAACTCCCCCTCGATCATCAATACCCGCGACCCCGCCGCGATCGGCAAATTTTTCGCCGCCGTCGCAATCCCGTAACTCACCGCCCCGGTGATCGCGACATCATCCGCCGCCGCCCCGATCATCCGCGCCGCCGCCACCCGCGTCCGCTCGGCCGCCGCATTGCCCTGCTCACGCCCCATGTTCCACGGATGACTCTTCGTCAGGACACCCTTCTCGCCCGCCTCCCGCACCGCAATCGGCAATGGCACATAAGCGGCGGCATTGAGGTAGGCGACATGCTCGGGGATCTCAAACAGATCACGCTGGCAGTCGAGCGGTGCAGGCATGACGATCCCCTTGCTATGCGACCGCCTCCATATACCAACCCGGGCCGGAGTCCGAGCCCAGGAGAAGCAAGGCCAGGGCTCTGCCCTGGACCCGGCAGGGGGCAGCGCCCCCTGCACCCGGCGACCAGGTAAGGAATGGTTTGGTCTTGAGAGGGGGGCCAACCGCGCTGTTGCAACGCCCGAGGTGGCCCCCCTCTCAAGACCAAACCCTCTTAATTGATGGCAGGTCTAGGAGGCCCCGCCTCCTGGTGGGGTCCAGGGGCAAAGCCCCTGGCCTTGCCTTCCCTTGCGCCCGACCCGACCCGGATTGGTAATGCAACCGCCGCGCAGGACGCATCGCAGCCCAGATGTCCTTATTCGTCACCGAACTTTGCTTGCGTCCATCGTCTCGCGTCGCTATGTGGAGCCGCCAAGGTTACGGAAAGGTCCCCGGCCATGGCACCCCAAGACAACGCTCACGCCAACGCCTCCGCCCGCGCGCTCGAAGCGACCTCGCGGATCATGGAGGCGCTTGCCTTCGACGATGTGCTCCTCGTGCCCGCCTATTCGCAGGTCCTGCCCAGCTCGACCAGCACCCGCACCAGGCTCACCCGCACCATTTCGCTCAACATTCCGCTCGTCTCCTCGGCGATGGACACCGTCACCGAAGCGCCCATGGCCATCGCGCTGGCGCAGCATGGCGGCATGGGCGTCATCCACAAGAACCTCGACATCGACGAGCAGGCCGCCCAGGTCCGCCGGGTGAAGAAGTTCGAGTCGGGCATGGTGGTGAACCCCCTGACCATCCACCCCGACCAGACCCTTGCCGACGCCCGCGCCCTGATGAACAACCACCACATCAGCGGCATCCCCGTCGTCGAGCGCGACACCGGCCGCCTCGTCGGCATCCTCACCAACCGCGACGTCCGCTTCGCCACCGACCCATCGCTCAAGGTCTACGAGCTGATGACGCGCGAAAACCTCATCACCGTCTCCTCCGACGTCGACCGCGACGAAGCCCGCCGCCTGCTCCATCGCCACCGCATCGAAAAACTTCTCGTCGTCGATGACGCCTACCGCTGCACCGGCCTCATCACGGTGAAGGACATGGACAAGGCCCAGGCCCACCCCAACGCCGACAAGGATGAGCTGGGGCGCCTCCGCGTCGCGGCCGCCACCGGCGTCGGCGATGACGGCCACGCCCGCGCCGCTGCCCTGATCGACGCCGACGTCGACATCATCGTCGTCGACACCGCCCACGGCCACTCCGCCGGCGTCCTCGCCGCCGTCGAGCGCATCAAGAAGCTCTCCAACGCCGTCCAGGTCATCGCCGGCAACGTCGCCACCCCCGAAGGCGCCGCCGCCCTCATCGCCGCCGGCGCCGACGCGGTGAAGATCGGCATCGGCCCCGGCTCCATCTGCACCACCCGCGTCGTCGCCGGCGTAGGGGTGCCGCAGTTCACCGCCGTCCTCGAAACCGCCGCCATGTGCCACGAGCACGGCGTGCCCGCCATCGCCGACGGCGGCATCCGCACCTCCGGCGACATGGTGAAAGCCATCGGCGCCGGCGCCGACTGCGTCATGGTCGGCAGCCTCCTCGCCGGCACCGACGAAGCCCCCGGCGAAGTGTTCCTCTACCAGGGCCGCAGCTACAAATCCTACCGCGGCATGGGCTCCATCGGCGCCATGGCCCGTGGTTCCGCCGACCGCTACTTCCAGCAGGAAATCAAGGACACGATGAAATTCGTGCCCGAGGGCATCGAAGGCCGCGTCGGCTACAAGGGCCCCGCCTCCGCCGTCATCCACCAGCTCGTCGGCGGCCTCCGCGCCGGCATGGGCTACCTCGGCGCCGCCACCGTCGAAGACCTGCAACGCAACGCCCGCTTCCGCCGCATCACCGGCGCCGGCCTGCGCGAAAGCCACGTCCACGACGTCGCGATCACCCGCGAAGCCCCGAACTACCGGCAGGAGGGGTGATCGGCGCATTCCGCGGGAAGGAGCGGGGGCTTGGCCCCCAGCGCGCCCAGCAGGGCGCTGCCCTGCACCCGCCAAGGCCCGAGAGGCCCTTGGAACCCACCCAATCTCTTGGCTGGATCACCAGCCATCGGTCGCACCCCTCCGATCTCGCCGTAATCGCTGGCGAAGCCCAGAAAGCCGGTGTGACCACACCGACGTCAGGGCGCGGTCAAGGATCGATTGCCTGCGGCGCCAAGAAGGCGCCGCGCAGCCGAGGGCCGATGATCCAGCCAAGAAATTGGATGGGGTTCTCAGGGCCTCCAGGCCCTGAGCCGGCGGAGCCTTGCCTGCCTTCATGGGTGGGTCTTTACCAGGTCCGGTGTAACCCATGACCCCCGCCGCCCGCATTGAAGCCGCCATCGCGCTGATCGCGGCCATCGACGGCGCGCCCCGCAAACCCGCGGACGCCGTCGCCAACGCCTTCTTCCGCGAACGCCGCTACATCGGCTCCGGCGACCGCCGCGCCGTTTCCGACCGCGCCTGGGGCGTCATCCGCGCCCGCCGCCGCCTCAGCTGGTGGGTCGAGCGCTGCCGCGGCCACGTCTCGCCCCGCATGCTCGTCGCCGCCTCCCTGATGCACGACGGCTGGACCGTCGACGGCCTTCTGCAAAGCTTCACCGCCGGCCGCTTCGCCCCGGAGAAACTCTCGGTCGACGAGCGCAAAACCCTCACCTCCATGACCGGCTGCCCCCTCCTCCACCCCGACATGCCCATGGCCGTCCGCATCGAGGCGCCCGACTGGGTCGTCCCCCACCTCGCCGCCCGCTTCGGCGACGCGCTCGAGGCGGAAATGACCGCCATGGACAAGCCCGCCCCCGTCGATCTCCGCGTGAACCTGTTGAAGGGCACCCGCGACGAAGCCCTCGCCGCCATGGCCGAGGCCGGCCTCCCCGCCGAGCCCACGCCCTACTCCCCCTGGGGCCTGCGTGTCTCCAACCGCCAGCCCGTCGTCGGCCTCAAACCCTTCCAGGACGGCCTGGTCGAAATCCAGGACGAAGGCAGCCAGCTCATCGCCCTCATGGTCGGCGCCGCCCCCGAAATGCGCGTCGCCGACTGGTGCGCCGGCGCCGGCGGCAAAACCCTGGCGCTCGCCATGACCATGGCCAACCGCGGCCACATCGTCGCCTCCGACGTCTCCACCATCCGCCTCGACGCCGCCGTCAAACGCCTCCGCCGCGCCGGCGTCCACAACGTCGAACGCCACGTCCCCGAAGCCGGCGACAAATGGATCAAACGCCGCGCCGCCACCTTCGACCGCGTCCTCGTCGACGCCCCCTGCACCGGCACCGGCACCTGGCGCCGCAACCCCGACGCCCGCCCCCGCCTCACCGATCGCGACCTCACCGAACTCGTCGCCAAGCAGGCCATGATCCTCGACCAGGCGTCAAAACTCGTGCGCAAAGGCGGCCGCGTGGTCTACGCTACCTGCTCGGTCCTGCTGGAAGAGAACGAGGCCCAGGTGCAATCCTTCCTCTCCACCCACCCCGACTTCGCCGTCGTCCCGGTCGCGCAAGCCTGGCCGCTCCCCACCCCCACGCCCTGCGACGGCGACTTCCTCTCCCTCACCCCACTGCGCCACGGCACCGACGGCTTCTTCGCCGCGGTCATCGAGCGCCGGGGATGATCGCGATCCGCCGCGCGCGTCCCCAGGATGCCGCGGCCATCGGCGCCGTCCACGTCTCCGCCTGGCGCAGCGCCTATGCCGGCATCCTCCCCGACACCTACCTCGCCAACCTCTCCTCCCCGCGCACCGCCGCCCGCTACCTCAAAGGCATCGAAGCCGGCGGCGGCATCTTCGTCGCCACCATCTCCGGCCAGGACGCCGGCCCGCCCGGCACCCCACCCCGCATCGTCGGCTTCACCACCGCCTCCCCCGTCACCACCCCCAACCCCATCGCGGACGGCGAAATCGAAACCATCTACGTCCTCGACGACTTCCGCGACCGCGGCCTCGGCCGCAAACTCATGCGCGGCGCCGCCGCCTACCTCGTCGCCGCCGGCTGCACCTCCGCCTTCGTCTGGGTCCTCCGCGACAACCCCAGCCGCTGGTTCTACCAACGCCTCGGCGGCCGCCCCACCATGGAACAACCCATCCAATTCGCCGGCCGCGACCTCATCCAAACAGCCTACCTCTGGTCCCCCATCGAAACACTCACCAAGGCCGTGACGCCACAAGCGTAAAGGCGAGCAAGGCTCCGCCGGCTCAGGGCCACGGGCCCTGAGAACCCGTTCACTTACGCGGCTAGATCATCTTTCTTCAGCTGCTAACTTCTTCCTTAGCGCCGCAGGCAATCATCCCTTCGCCCCGCACCATCATCGTGCAGTCGCAATGATTCCATAGGCTTCGCCACTCTCCCCATCGAGACCGTGGGATTGCGACTGAAGGCATTCGCCACAGCCAAGAGAGTCAGAGGGGTCCAGGGGCCTCGGGGCCCCTGGCCGGCGGAGCCTCTTCCTTGCTTACGTCAGCTCCTTCTCAAAGATCGGCTTGAACGCCGCCGTCGCCTTGGCGAACTCCGTCTTCGGATCCCCGCCCGAGATCATGTTCGTCAGCGCGATCCCGAACACGTCGCGGAACTCCGTCACCGCCACGATCTCCGGCAGCCCCGGCCGCACGATCTGCTGGCATTCGATCGCCGTATCGAACCACTCGCCCGGAAACGCCGACGACTTCCGCACCTCGGCGTCGCTGAACGGGCTCGCCCGCCCCGGCATGCCCGCCCCCTTGCCGAGGATTTCCGTCGACAGCGCCTTGTTCGTCATCCACTGCATGTAGAGCCAGGCGCCGATCTTGTTCTTGCTCGCCGCCGGCATGCACAGCCCCGAGCAGAACATCGCGGAGTGATGCGCCTTCGGCCCCGCCGGCATGGTGGCGAACCCGATGTCCTTCACGATCTTCGATTTCGTCGGATCCACCAGCGGCGCCGAGAACCCGATCCCGTCCACCCACATCGCCGCCCGCCCCTGCATGAACGTCGTCTGGCATTCGTTCCAGTTGAACCCCACCGCGCCCGGCGGCGCGCACTCCTTCATCAGCTTCGTGTAAAGCTCCGCCGCCCAGATCGCCTCCGGCGTCTCCATCTGCAACGACTTCCCGTCCGCCGACAGCGTCTCCTTGTCGAGCCCCAGCATGATCTGCGTGAACAGCGGCACGTTCGCGTTCTTCTGCCCGCGGCCGACGAACCCATACACACCCTTCGCCGGATCGTTCAGCGTGCGCGCCGCCGCCAGCATCTCGTCCATCGTCTTCGGGAACGCGAGCCCCTTCTCCGCGAACAGCGCCTTGTTCCAGTACACCATCCAGAAATCCGGCAGATGCGGCAGCGTATGCAGCTTGCCATTCGCCGCCGTCCCGTAGCGCAGCGCCCCCTTGCTCCAGTCCGCGAAGTCGAACGCCGGATTGGTCTTCCCCGCATCCGCGATATACGGCCGCAGGTCCTCCATCCAGTTCGCCTTCTCGATCAGCTTCTTCTGCACATGCAGCGAGATCGACACCACATCGAACGTCGGCCGCCCCGTCGACAGCTCCATCGCCACCTTCGGCCGCTGCTGCTGCTCCGGGATCTGCTCCGAGCCGACCTTCATCCCCGTCAGCTCCTCGAACTCCTTCTGATGCGCCTGCTGGATATCGGCCGAGGGATGCTTGCCGAAATTCACCTCCAGCTTCGTCCCCTTCGCCTGCTTCCAGTCGAACTTCGACTGCGCGTTGGCGGTCTCCACGATCGAGAACAGCGGCAGCATCCCCGCGGACGCGCCCAGCACCTGACGGCGGCGGATCATGGTCATTCTCCCTGATACCGGGGGTTCCTCCCCCTTCGCCCCACGCTACCGCCCTCCCTCCCCCCGCCGCAAACGAAATGGACCCCAGCCACCCCCATTTCCGCCTTGCAGTCCCCCGCCCGCCGTGCTGCAAGGGCGCGCACCGCAGACCCAAGAGGTGCCCCCATGACCGAGTCCGCCGACGCCCCCATCTCCAAGGCACACGACCGCGTCCTGATCCTCGATTTCGGCAGCCAGGTCACCCAGCTCATCGCCCGCCGCGTCCGCGAAAGCGGCGTCTACTGCGAAATCTGGCCCTACAACACCGACCCCGCCCGCATCACCGCCTACGCCCCCCGCGCCATCATCCTCTCCGGCGGCCCCGCCTCCGTCCCCGAGGGCAACTCCCCCCGCGCCCCCCAGATGGTCTTCGAGCAAGGCGTCCCCGTCCTCGGCATCTGCTACGGCCAGATGACCATGTGCGAACAGCTCGGCGGCGCCGTCGCCTCCTCCGACCACCGCGAATTCGGCCGCGCCTTCGTCGACGTCCTCGAACCCTGCGACCTCTTCCACGGCGTCTGGTCCCCCGGCGCCCGCGAACAGGTCTGGATGAGCCACGGCGACCGCGTCACCCGCCTCCCCGACGGCTTCCGCGTCGTCGGCACCTCCGAAGGCGCCCCCTTCGCCGCCTTCGCCGACGACCGCCGCAAGTTCTACGGCCTCATGTTCCACCCCGAAGTCGTCCACACCCCCCACGGCGCCCAACTCCTCCGCAACTTCACCCATGACGTCGCCGGCTGCCGCGGCGACTGGACCATGGGCGGCTTCCGCGCCGCCGAGATCGCCAAGATCCGCGCCCAGGTCGGCACCGGCCGCGTCATCTGCGGCCTCTCCGGTGGCGTCGACAGCTCCGTCGCCGCCGTCCTCATCCACGAAGCCATCGGCGACCAGCTCACCTGCATCTTCGTCGACCACGGCCTGCTCCGCGCCGGCGAAGCCGACGACGTCGTCGCCACCTTCCGCGACCGCTTCAACATCAAGCTCGTCCACCGCGACGCGAGTGACCTCTTCCTCGGCCAGCTCGACGGCGTCACCGACCCCGAGCTCAAGCGCAAAACCATCGGCCGCCTCTTCATCGAAGTCTTCGAGGAAGAAGCCAAAAAGATCGGCGGCGCCGACTTCCTCGCCCAAGGCACCCTCTACCCCGACGTCATCGAAAGCGTCTCCTTCACCGGCGGCCCCTCCGTCACCATCAAGTCCCACCACAACGTCGGCGGCCTCCCCGACCGCATGCGCATGAAACTCGTCGAGCCGCTGCGCGAACTCTTCAAGGACGAAGTCCGCGCCCTCGGCCGCGAACTCGGCATCCCCGAAATCATCGTCGGCCGCCACCCCTTCCCCGGCCCCGGCCTCGCCATCCGCATCCCCGGCGCCATCACCCGCGAGAAGGCAGACCTCCTCCGCCGCGCCGACGCCATCTACCTCGAGGAAATCCGCAACGCCGGCCTCTACGACGCCATCTGGCAAGCCTTCGCCGTCCTCCTCCCCGTCCGCACCGTCGGCGTCATGGGCGACGGCCGCACCTACGACATGGCCTGCGCCCTACGCGCCGTCACCAGCACCGACGGCATGACCGCCGACATCTACCCCTTCTCCATGGAATTCCTCAGCCGCGTCGCCAACCGCATCGTCAACGAAGCCCGCGGCATCAACCGCGTCACCTACGACATCACCAGCAAACCGCCAGGCACGATTGAGTGGGAGTGACAGGAAATCCCACAAACCACTGAATTAAATGGGTATTTTTCAGCGTAACTTATGAGAGTTGCGGGGCTAAGCCATTGTCCTCGTTGTTATTCCGGAACTAAAACTCCCATGCAGCCGCACGTTCCTGCCACCGTGGCATTTCGTAGCGGCCCAGCATGGACGGGCGGGGATGAGGAGGCAGGAGTTCGGCGAGGACGAGATCGCCATCTACGACGGCGCGGTGATCTACCTCAGGGGTGAGCACTGGCAGTTCCGCATGTGGCTGCCCGGCGAAAAAAAATATGCCCGGCGCAGCCTCAACACCCGCCACCAGGGCACCGCCATCGAGCGCGGGCGCGATCTCTACCTCGACATCATGGCCCGGCTCCGGCAGGGCAAGCGCTACTTCTCCATCAACGCCAAGCAGGCCGCGGAGCGCTACCTCGCCCATCGCCAGCGCGACGTTGCCGCCGGGCTCATCGTTCCGGGCAGATTGGCAACGATGCGAGCCCATCTCAACCACTGGCAGGACTTCGTTGGTCGTGACACCCGGCTCAGCGAGCTGGATCGCGGCAGCTGCGAGGACTACCACCGCAGCCGGCTACTTGGTGCGCGTGGCGTTGCCGCCCGGCAGGTTACCATCGCCAACGAGCAGAGCACCATCAACGCCATGATGCTGTGGCTGTTCCGGCAGGGCGACAGCCGCATCGACGGCTTCGACTTCCCGCGCATGCCCCGGCTGGATAGGAACGACGAGGCCGTACGGCGCTCAACCTTCGAGGCCGAGGAGGTTGTGGCATTTGGTCATGCCGTGGAGCGCTGGTGCGACAGGGTGGCCAACCGGCTGGATGAGGATGAATGGCGGCAGCGCAGCCTCGCCGGCCACTACTTCCTGATCTCGGCGGCAACCGGGCTGCGGACCGGCGAGCAACTGCAACTGCGCTGGAGCGATGTGCGCTGGCTCAGGCATCATTCCCGGCGGCATGGCGGCGACGTTGAGCTGGTGGAGATCAGGGTCAGGGCCGAGACATCCAAGGTCAGGACCAGCCGGCGGTTCTTCTGCCGGGATGGTGGCCTGCTCCGCGCATGGGAGGCCATCGCGCTGGCCTGCCTCGGTGACGCGGCATCGCAGGAAGCCCTGGTGTTCAGCCTGGATGGCCTGCATGCCATGAGCAAGCGGGCGCTGCACTACCACTTCGGCAAGCTCATGGACCTTGCAGGTGTCTCCCGCGAGGGGCGGAACCTGGTTGCCACGCGTTGATTATAATTGATCTGCGGCGCGAAAAAGTCTCGCCAGAGTATCTCGTGCAGCATCTAAATAGCCCGACTGGGCGTCGGCGTATGCGTGGACTTCATGTGGGCTCGTCGATGCTCCACATTAACACGTCTGAGCTGGCTGCATATCGGTTGCCATTTCCAACGCTTACCGAACAGCAGAAGATCGCCGAAATCCTGCGAACCTGGGATGTGGCGATCGAGAAGCTGGAGGCGCTCCGTTCGGCGAAGGAGCGGCGCGCCTCGGCAACCAAGCTTCGGATGTTTGAAGCAGATTATGCGTCAAGCAATCGACTGATGCGGGCGCGCGACCTGTTCGAGCCTGTGTCCGAGCGGGCGAGGCCGGACCTCCCATTACTCGCCGTTATGCAAGAAGTTGGGATTGTCCGACGCGACGAGCTTGATCGCCGCGTCACGATGCCGGATGGCGATACCTCTAGTTACAAGGTTGTTCGCCCAGGCGATTTTGTGATCAGCTTGCGTTCATTCGAAGGCGGCCTGGAACATTCCTCAATCACCGGCTTGGTGAGCCCGGCCTACACCGTTCTGCGGCCGAAAGCCGAGATCGATGGCCACTACTACCGGACCTTCTTCAAGTCGCGGAGCTTCATCGGGCGTCTGGACAAGCTGATCTTCGGCATCCGCGATGGAAAGCAGATCGCGTTCCGCGACTTCGGTGACATGTACATTCCGGCGCCACCACTGGAAGAGCAGCGGGCGCACGCAGCATCGGTGTTGCTGCTTGAAGCCGACATCAATCTCGAAAAGCAGCGGATTGATGCGCTCATGCGGCAAAAGCGCGGCCTGATGCAGAAGCTCCTCACTGGTGAATGGCGGGTGAAGGTGAACGAGGAGGCAGCCACATGACCATCGCAACCCAGAAGCTCTCGATCCGCCTCCTGCGCGATGGCGTTGAGCCGGCCGACGCAGTCCGTGATGGTGTTGATCTCACCGACTGGCCGCAGCTTGAAGGCTCCAAGATTACCCTGGGAACCATGGGGGGTAATCCGGCGAAGTGGGCCAAGCTCCTTCAGCTGGCCGAGACGGAAAAGGCGTCGGTTATCAATCATACCGCCTTTGGCTTGTTGTTCCTGAAGGCGTCAGGCCGCTGGTTTGCCCTGTGCTTCGGAATGGGTCACGTCAAGCTGGACCCAGCGAAGATCGAGCAAGACTTCGGCTTGAAGGTGGTGCTCAGGCAAAGAGCAGGACGATGATCTGGATGAAGTTCTCGAAGAACGAGACGTAGCCCATCAGGCCTGAGATCGAATCGAGAATGGGGCGGCCTGCATCGAGGCCGATCTGGGCGATCCGGCCGGGCCGCAGAAAATCCGCCTCGGCGAGCCCGGTGCCCGAGGCCTTCAGGCCAAGACCCGCGAAGCTCTCGAAGATGATGCGGGCGAGGTTGTTCCAGTTGCCGATGAGATAGGCGAAAACGCCGACGAACAGCGTCTTCTTGACGAGGCGGGCGATGATGTCGTCGTCGGCGCCCCACGACCAGAAGAGCGCGGCCAGCGTCACGTCGATCACGATCAGCGTGGTGGCGACGAAGGCGACTTCGCCGCCGAGCAGGCCGAAGCCTGAGTCGATGTATTGGGTGAAGACCGCGAGGAATCGATCAATGACGCCGGTGCCGCCCATAGGGTCACTCGCCTTTTGGGGTTGGTTGGTGCGGTGATGCGTCACCGGTCGCGTCATCGCGGCTTGGCGCGCGTGGGAACATCGCAACAGGCGGGGATTGCGGCGTCGGCGCGGGGAGATGCAGGAACCGGCGTCGGTTCTCTGCCCAGGCGCGCAAGCAGTCGTCGTCGTGAGCCCCAGCCTCGCCGAGAAGCTGGCACCGTTTCAGCTCTGCGCGCAGAGGATCATCCTCAACAGCGGCGGTGGACGAAGCTGAAGAGGCTGCCGTTTTCGGATCGCCGTGTCTGATCTGCACAGCAGTCGCCGCGATCGCGAGGATGACGAAGGCCATGGCCGCCACCCGCGCCGCCATTTCTGGCGTGATGCGCGGTATCATTGATGGAACATCGTGATGGTCGTGGGCTGATAGCCCGCGCCGGGCGTCAGGAACCGCCGAAGCTGCTCCTTCCCCTGATCCTGGGCGGCGGCTTGCTGGGCGGCCTGAAGACTCTGCGCCCGTCCTTGGGCGGCGACGGCTGCGGTGAGATCGGCAAGCTGCTGGGCCTGAAGCGCAAGGATCTGATTGCCGGCCTGGGCCGCCTGGAGCGCGCCGGTGGCCGATTGGCTGGACGACACGAGCGCCGACATCTGCGTGCGGTTGGTATCGAGATTGCCGACGACGCCAGCCTGCACCCGCATGGCGTCCTGCAGAGCGCCGACGGAGTTCTGCCACCGCGCCTGCGCGTTGGCGATCAGCGCCTGATTGGACTGGCTGGCGTTCGCGCTGCCGTAGGTCGTCTGGAACGCGCTGTCGATCTGCTGAACATTGTAGGCGATGTTCTGCGCCTGGGAGAGGAGTTGCTGGGTGCGCTGGATCGACGACTGAAGCTGCTGCAGCGAGGAATACGGCAGGCTCGCGAGATTGCGCGCCTGGTTGATCAGCATCTGCGCTTCGTTCTGAAGCGATGTGATCTGGTTGGTGATCTGCTGAAGCTCGCGCGCGGCGGTCAGCACATTCTGCGAGAAGTTGTTCGGGTCGAAGACGATCCATTGCGCCGACGCTGGCGGCACTGCCACGACCAGCGACAGTGCGAGCGCGGTCGACGCCGCGAAATGGCGAAAACGGAGTCGCGTCATGGCTCAGGTCTCCAGGTTGCGAAGAGTGGGGATGAGGTCGGCCGCCCAGCCGGCGTCGCGCAGGCGCAGCCAGGCGGGCACGAAGTTGTCGCGGCCATGCTCGACGAGCAGGCGCTCGATGGCGGCCTGGTCGGATTTCGAGGACGTGGCGGTGAAGGCCAAGGCGACGTCACCGAGGCCCAATTCGAACAGGCGATTGCCGCGTCGCGACTGGCAGTAATAGTCGCGCTTGGGCGTGGCGCGCGCGAGGATCTCGATCTGGCGATCATTGAGGCCGAAGCGCCGGTAGATGGCGGTGATCTGCGGCTCGATCGCGCGCTCATTCGGCAAGAAGAGGCGCGTCGGGCAGCTTTCAATGATGGCGGGCGCGATGGCGCTGCCGTCGATGTCGGAGAGCGATTGCGTGGCGAAGATGACGCTGGCGTTCTTCTTGCGAAGGGTCTTCAGCCATTCGCGGAGCTGTCCGGCGAAGCCTTCGTCGTCGAGGGCGAGCCAGCCTTCATCGACGATGAGCAGTGTTGGGCGTCCGTCGAGCCGGCCCTCGATACGGTGGAAGAGATAGGCCAGCACCGCGGGGGCGGCGCCTGTGCCGATCAACCCCTCGGTCTCAAAGGCTTGGACGCTCGATCCGCCAAGACGCTCGGCCTCTGCGTCGAGCAGACGCCCGTAGGGGCCGCCCAGACAGTAGGATTGCAAGGCGCGCTTCAGGGACTGCGATTGCAGCAGCACCGATAGTCCGGTCAGGGTGCGTTCGGTGACGGGCGCGCTGGCGAGTGAAGAGAGCGCCGACCAAAGAAGGTCTTTGACTTCCGGCGTCACGCTGATCTTTTCGCGCGCCAGGATCGCGCCGATCCATTCCGCCGCCCAGCCGCGTTCGGCGGCGTTGTCGATCAGGGCCAGCGGCTGCAGCGCGACG
>Ga0164297_10001061_pt1 | contig 30500 bp, 26 predicted proteins | sample GEODES058metaG_FD_113539 | JGI IMG/M metagenome (GOLD analysis project Ga0164297, IMG submission 113539) | Dystrophic lake water microbial communities from Trout Bog Lake, Wisconsin, USA - GEODES058 metaG | ecosystem: Environmental > Aquatic > Freshwater > Lake | place: USA: Trout Bog Lake... | reverse complement strand
CAATGCAAGCTTTACTTCTACTGAATATAATAGTAGTGCAAGTACAAAACAAAAATTTACTACTTTACTAATATCTCCCGCAATTGGATATTTTATTGCAGATAAATTTGCAGCAGGATTAAAACTGTCTTTCAATAGTGTCGATCAAATTACTTTTTCGAACCTTAAACAGCAGTATTTTAGCGTTGGCCCTTATTGCAGATATTATTTCCTGCCAACAGAAAAACAAGCCAATTTATTTGTAGAGGGAAATTATCAATATGCTATAAATATTAGTCCATCTGTACCAAATCAAAGCTCAAGCATATATTCATTTTCAAGTGGGGCAGCAGTATTTTTTAATTCAAGCGTTGCAATTGAGTTTACTATTGGTTATTCTGCAATTTCTTTTCATGGATATTCAGGTGTTAATTCAAGTTTAATTGCTGGAATTGGCTTTCAATTTCATTTGCACAAATAGAGAGCTATTTAAAATTATTAAATAAATTTTATTAACCATATCTACAGTTTTATTTAAATCAAAGTATTGGGACAGAATTTACAATAGGTAATTCACTAACAAAATATATTACCAATACTAATGTAACAGGAGCAAACAGCAATGTTATTCAAATTGGTATTGGGCTCCAGGTACATTTAGAAGAGTTAATTATAAAACTGTTTTTTATTTTAAAATAAAAATGCGGCTTTTTATTTTTTAATACATATTCATTAGAGAACAAGAAAGAGGAGTTTTTTCACAATTCCCTTAATTATAGACCCTACTATAAATAAAAAGCCATGAAATGTTTATCTATCATGGCTTTAAATGTGATTTTCAGAGTTACCCGACTAGGATTCGAACCTAGACAATCAGAACCAGAATCTGAGGTACTACCGTTATACTATCGGGCAATACAATAAATTTCAGTCAAAAATAAGTATTAAAACTTACACATCTATTCTTGCATATTTGGCATGGGTTTCAATAAATTCTCTTCTTGGCGCAACCTCATCTCCCATTAACATGCTAAAAATCCTATCTGCTTCCGCAGCACTTTCTATGGTTACCTGCTTTAATGTTCTTCTGGCAGGATCCATGGTGGTTTCCCATAATTGATCGGCATTCATCTCACCTAACCCTTTGTAGCGTTGGGTTGTAACGCTGTCTTCTTTTCCTGCACCGATTTTCTCTATCAATAATTTTCTTTGCTCTTCGTTATAAGCATAGGCTTGTTCTTTTCCTTTCTTCACCAAATACAAAGGCGGCTGCGCCAAATACACACAACCTTGCTCTACCAATTCTTTCATGTATCTGAAAATGAATGTTAGAATTAAAGTAGCAATATGCGAACCATCCACATCTGCATCAGTCATGATGATCAATTTATGATAGCGCAGCTTAGAAGTATTCAATGCTTTGGGGTCATCCGGTGTTCCAATGGTAACACCCATGGCTGTGAATATGTTTCTGATTTCTTCGTTTTCATAGATCTTATGCTCCATCGCTTTTTCCACGTTCAATATCTTACCCCGCAAAGGAAGGATGGCCTGATAACCTCTGTCGCGGCCTTGTTTTGCAGTCCCGCCTGCACTATCTCCTTCTACCAAATACAATTCACATTTTTCTGCATTGCGTTCACTGCAATCTGCTAATTTACCCGGCAATCCGCCGCCACTCAATACTGTTTTTCTTTGAACTAACTCTCTTGCTTTTTTTGCCGCCACACGAGCTTGTGCAGCCAATACTATTTTAGAAATTACATTCTTTGCTTCTCTTGGATTTTCTTCCAGATAAGCTTGTAATGCTTTACTCACCGTTGTTTGAACCGTTCCTGCTACATCACTGTTTCCTAATTTTGTTTTTGTTTGTCCTTCAAATTGAGGTTCCGGGACTTTCACCGAAATAATTGCACTTAATCCTTCTCTGAAATCATCTCCTTCTACTTCTACTTTAGCCCTTTCAAATAAGCCTTCTTTATCACCATATGATTTAAACACCCTTGTTAATGCCTGCCTGAATCCCGTTACATGTGTTCCGCCTTCAATGGTATTGATATTATTAACGTACGAAAAAATATGTTCTTTAAAATCATCATTGTAAGTCATCGCCACTTCTACCGCAACGTTGCTTGCTTCATCTAATCCTTCAAAATATAAAGTAGTAGAGATTAACGGGGCGCGATTGCTTGTTTTATCCAACATTTCTACAAACTCAACAATACCACCTTCGCTGTAAAAACTTTTAGAATACGCATTTCCGTTCTCATCTTTTTCACGCAAATCATTCAACACAATATTGATGCGTTTATTTAAATAAGATAATTCACGTAAACGACCTTCTAAAATTTCTTTCTTATACACCGTTTCCTGAAAGATTGAAGCATCGGGCCAGAAATGAACAGTGGTACCTGTTTTGGTTGATTCACCAATTTCCCGAACAGGGTATTGCGGAATACCGGTATGATATTCCTGCTCAAATATTTTTCCTTCGCGATGAACAGTTACTTTCAAAACGGTACTTAGCGCATTCACGCAACTTACCCCCACACCATGCAAACCACCAGACACTTTGTAAGTGTTTTTATCAAACTTACCACCGGCATGTAATACCGTCATTACCACTTCTAATGCACTTCGTTTCTCTTTGGTATGCATGGCAGTTGGAATACCGCGGCCATCGTCCTGAACACTGATAGAATTGTCTTCATGAATAGTGACAATAATATTTTTACAGTATCCTGCCAATGCTTCATCTATTGAGTTATCTACCACTTCATACACCAAATGATGTAGCCCTTTTATACTCACATCGCCTATGTACATGGCAGGCCTTTTACGCACTGCTTCTAACCCTTCTAAAACCTGAATACTGTCTGCACCATAGTTCTTGTTTTGTGCATCGTTACTTTTCTTTTGTTCTTCGCTCATAATACTTGTCTGGCTTGAATTTGATTAAATTTTACCGGGTGGGCGAAAATAAGGAAAATACATCCTCCAATAACATATTTCCGTATCTATTTTTCCACTGTTGAAAGATAGTTTTTTGTGTTTGATTTTACCAATTTTAACACTCCAAATTAAGCTTTACAATCTTATGACTTGGAAATTACATGTAGATACATTAATTTTACATTTGCAAAAATGTTACAGACCTTAGACATATTAAAAACTACTTTCAGAAATGGCATAGAACCCAGTATGGATTTGTTGTATGAAAAACAACAAAATATTCCGGGTTCCATTAATTATAATATCCGCCGTTACTATGCACAACATCCCTGGGTATCTGATGATGGCGGTATGATGGTTTATCATTATAATGCAAACAAGCCTAAAGAAAATTATTTAGAATTGAGGTTTTGCATTGCAGGAAACAGATATTGTGAAGATAAAGTGTGTGTGCATTGCGGAAAGCTTCCTCAAACCTGTAATGGACAACATCAAACAGTAGATGTATTTGTTTTCCATTTTACTTCTACTTTTTTGCATCAGTTTACACATAATGTAAAATTAAGCAGCAGAAAAGATGAAGTATTGGCATTCAAACATCCCAATGCATTCACTAAAGTATTTACACTCTGCAACAAAAAAAGAAATGTATTGGATGGATTGCTGAACCATAGCTATACAGGCGCACTTGAAAATATTTATGTGAATGCCAAAGTGCATGAATTGTTGTTGTATAGTTTGGATTGTTTGATTGATGAAAAAGAAGAAGGCTTTACTTGTAAATTTTTAGAAGATGAACGCAGCAGAGAAGGCATTCATCAGGCAAGAGAAATATTGTTACAACATATAGGCGACCCCATTACCATAAAAGAGTTAAGCAGAAAGGTAGCCATGAATGAATGTTATCTGAAGAAAGGGTTTAAAGAAATTTTCGGCACTACTATTTTCGATTTCTATCAACAACAGAGAATGGAACATGCCAAATATTTGCTGTACGAAAAAAGTTTGAGTGTAACTGATGTATCCGCGTTATTGGGTTATTCATCCATCTCACATTTTTCTGCCGCCTTTAAAAAACATACAGGTTTAAAACCTTGTGATTTATTGAAATAACGAATTAATTTTATAAAAAAAGCCACTCACTTGAGTGGCTTTTTTTATAAAATCTCTTTTAAACTTTCCCAAGAACAGTTTATCGTTTTATCCAAATCTTCTTTGGTCAAAGCATTATTCAAGAACCAACTTTCAAATGCAGACGGCGGTAAATAAATTCCACGTTTTAACATTGCATGAAAATATTTACTGAAGAATTGATTGTTTGCAGCTGCCGCACTTGCAAAATCTGTGACAGGCAATTTACTGAAATGAATACTGATCATTGAACCGAATTGATTAATTACATAGTCAATGCCGGAATCATTCAACACTTTATCTAATCCATCTTTTAAATAAATCGTTTTTTCTTCCAGCTCCTGATAAATAGCCGGATGATCTTTTAAGATGTTCAAAGTAGTATAGCCGGCAATCATTGCAATAGGGTTACCGCTTAAAGTGCCCGCCTGGTAAACATTTCCGAGCGGCGCCACACATTCCATTATTTTTCTTTTACCCCCAAATGCACCAACCGGCAATCCACCGCCAATTACTTTTCCATAAGTTACTATGTCTGCATCAATATTTAATTTTTGTTGTGCCCCGCCGGTAGCTAAACGAAAACCCGTCATTACTTCATCAAAAACAAACACTATATTCTCTTCATCACAAATTTTTCTGATGCCCTCTAAAAATCCGGGCTTGGGCAAAATACATCCCATATTGCCTGCAACCGGTTCAACAAAAATTGCTGCTATCTCATTTTTATTTTCTGCCACTAATTTTTTTACAGCATCTAAATCATTATATGCACAAGTCAATGTATCATTGGCAACGCCTGCCGTTACACCGGGTACTGTTTGAATATTAAATGTTGCCACACCGCTTCCTGCTTTTACTAAAAAAGCATCTGCATGTCCGTGATAACAACCTTCAAACTTGATGAATTTATTTTTTCCTGTATACCCCCTTGCCACACGCAATGCACTCATACATGCTTCGGTTCCGCTACTTACCATCCTGATTAAATCAACATTAGGGCATAAACCAATAATCAATTCAGCCATTTCAATTTCCAATTGCGTAGGTGCGCCGTAAGAAGTTGAATGAAATGTTTGTTCCTGTATAGCTTTAATCACTGCATCATGCGCATGACCTAATATCATCGGTCCCCATGAAGCGATATAATCTATATATTGATTGCCATCTGCATCATATAAATAAGCACCTTTTGCTTTGCTCATAAACAAGGGTGTGCCACCAACACTTTTAAATGCACGTACCGGAGAATTTACTCCACCCGGAATAGACTGCTGAGCCCGGGAAAAAAGTTCTTTGCTATGATCAATCGAATACATGTTTATGAATTTTGTTTTTGTTGCTTTTCAATTTTATCCACTCTCTGTACCAATGCATCCAAATTGCGAAAATGAATAAATGCTTTTCTATACTTGCCTGCTTCAAATGCAGGGGAGCCCATATAAACTTCTCCTTTTTTGGTAATGCTTTTTGAAATGCCGGATTGTGCAGTGATGATGGTATTATCTGCAATTTCTAAATGGCCAACAATTCCAACCTGTCCACTGAACATACAATTCTTTCCAATTTTGGTTGATCCTGCAACAACACCATGTGCAGCAAAATAAGTATTCTCCCCTATTTCCACATTATGTGCAATGTGAATCAGATTATCAAATTTCACACCTTTGCGTAAAATGGTAGAACCCAATGTAGCTCTGTCAATGGCACAATTGGCGCCTATTTCCACATCATCTTCAATGATCACATTACCAATTTGAGGAACTTTCTGGTTATTGTTTTCCGGATTAAAACGAAAACCATCACTTCCAATAACAGTACCGGAATGAATGATGCAATTTTTTCCGATAACAGATTCAGAATAAATTTTTACTCCTGCAAATAAAGTCGTGTTATCACCAATCACTGCGTTATCTCCGATGTATACCTGCGGATAAATTTTTACATTGTTTCCAATGGTTGCATTTTCTCCGATAAAAGAAAACTCACCTGCATAAATATTATTTCCAACAGTAGCCGTTTCTGAAATAAAAGCAAGTTTTGAAATACCCGCTTTATTCAGCTTAACCTGATTATACATTTCCAATAATTTCGCAAAAGCATGTTCAGCTTTTTCTACTCTTATTAATGTAGAAGCTACCGGTGATGTTAAAACAAAATCTTTATTTACAATTACAATGGATGCTTTGGTAGAATATATATAAGGGGTATACAATGGATTGGAAAGAAATGAAATAGACCCGGGTACCCCCTCTTCAATTTTAGATAATTTATTAACACTGGCATTGGCATCGCCTTCTATTTGACCTTGCAAAAGATCGGCTATTTGTAGAGCGGTAAATTGCATTGTATGAAATTAAAGATTATGATTGATTAACTCGATTGAACTTTATTGATTCAATAATTTCACTACATCTTTTGCAAAATAAGTAGCAATCAAATCTGCACCCGCACGTTTGATAGATCCTAAACTTTCCAGGATGGCTTTGTCTTCATTTAACCAACCCATTTTCGCTGCAGCCTTAATCATAGCATATTCACCGCTTACATGATATGCACTTACCGGAACATCCACGGTATTTTTTATTTCACGAATAATATCTAAATAAGCCATCGCAGGTTTTACCATTACAATATCTGCACCTTCTGCAATATCCATCAATGTTTCTCTGATCGCTTCTTTGCGATTGGCATAATCCATTTGATAGGTTTTCTTATCTCCGAATCCCGGTGCACTATCCAATGCATCACGGAATGGCCCGTAAAAACATGATGCATATTTTGCACTGTAACTCATGATCCCTGTTTTGGTAAATCCTTCGTGTTCCAATGCTTCGCGAATGGCACCAATTCTTCCATCCATCATGTCACTGGGTGCAACAAAATCTGCTCCGGCTTTTGCATGACTCACACTCATTTGCACCAATGCTTCAACGGTTTCATCATTTACAATTTCACCATCTTTTACAATTCCATCATGGCCATAGACAGAATAGGGATCCAGTGCAACATCAGTCATCACAAGCATTTCAGGCACTGCCTCTTTAATAGCTTTAATGGTTCTTTGCATTAACCCATCCGGATTCCATGCTTCTTTTCCGGTATTATCTTTTGTTTCATCTTTTGCTTTTACAAATAATAAAACCGATTTAATTCCCAAACTCCATAAGTGTTTTACTTCTTTGATTGTGAGATAAACTGAGTAACGAAAATAATTAGGCATGGATGGAATTTCATACGCTACATTAGTTCCTTCATCAATAAATAAGGGCGCAATAAAATCATTTGGCGTTAATACTGATTCTGCAACCAAACTTCTGATGGCAGGTGTTGCTCTTAAAATTCTGTTTCTTCTTTGTAAATACATAAAAATATCTGATGTATGATTTAATGATGTCTGATTTTTGATTTATTGATGTTTGGTTTTCGTTGAAAATCAGACATCGGATATCAATGCATCAGACATTCTTTTTTTTGTTTGCTTTAGCAGTTTTATCTGTTGCAGCGAATATGGCTGTTAATTCATTGGCTTCAGCAATTAATCTTTCTACCTCTTTTCCTATTTTAATTTCAGCATCTCGTATTATTTCAAGCCAATAATGGCTTTCATCGGCTTCTTCCAAAACAACTTCAATCTTATATATAAAATCAGCAGCTGATTTCGCTCTAACACTTGCTCTATAATTAGAGCCAACAGAACCAGCTGCTCTTATTAATTGCTTTGCAGTTTCAAAACCTGCCGCATTTCTTGGAAATTCACTACAAAGTTTAATAATATCAATATGAAATTTCTTTGTTCTGTTTTGTAAATCTTTCTGTCCATAAGAAATAATTTATCTTAAAATTAAACCTTATATCAGAATTTCACAAATCCGACATCGATACATCTGACATCCTACATATTTACTTCTGTTCAACAACTGTTTACTTTTTTAGCCCATTCATCTCCATCCATTTCATTTTCAATAATCCAGTTACGCGGATGCAAACAAACTTCCTCCATTTTATATTCTGCCGTTCCGAATAAAGGATGATAATTGTAATCAAACCTTACTGTTGGCGGCAGGCTCATTAAAATACTTTCTGGTCTGCCATTTGTTTTTAATCCGAATATGGTTCCTCGGTCGTGCAATAAATTAAACTCTACATATCTTCCTCTTCTTATTTCCTGCCAATATTTATGCTCATTGGTAAAAGATATGTCTTTTCTTTTTGCTACAATGGGAATATAGGCATCCACAAATGCATGTCCGCATGCCTTTGAAAAATTAAACCAAAAATTTATATCTCTTTTTTCATCAGGCCTTTGATGATCATAAAAAATACCGCCGATACCTCTTCTTTCGTTATTGCGATGTACGTTTACAAAATAATCATCACAAGTTTTCTTAAACGTCGAATAAAAACTTCCATCAAACTGGTCACATGCATCTTTATAAGTTTGATGAAAATGAACAGCATCCTCTTCAAACAAATAATAGGGAGTCAGGTCTGTTCCTCCGCCAAACCACCGATCGATCACTTCATCATTTTCATACAACTCAAAATACCGATAATTGCAGTGCACTGTTGGCACAAAAGGATTTAATGGATGAATGACTAAACTTAATCCGCAGGCAAACCATTTCTCACCATTTATTTTTAATTGCCTGCGCATTGTATCCGTCACATTTCCAAAAACAACAGAGGTATTCACACCACCTTTTTCGAAAACATTTCCATTGCTGATCACTCTGGTTTTACCACCCCCGCCTTCATTTCGCTGCCATTCTTCTTCTATAAATTTCGCCTTGCCATCAACAGCTTCTAATGCAGTGCAGATATGGTTTTGCAGCGATTGAATAAAATCAACCCATTCATTTTTAAACAATTTCTTCGTTGTATCAATATTGGTTAATGACATGCGTTCTATGCGTGTTGAAATTCTTTTACTGTATCAACAAATGCCCTTGCATGATCTACCGGGACATTCGGCAAAATACCATGACCTAAATTAGCGATATGATTTTTGTCACCAAATGCAGCTAACATTTGTTTCACTTCTTTTTTTATTTCAGGGATGGGAGATAATAATTTAGCCGGATCAAAATTTCCCTGCAGCGTAATACTATTTCCTGCAAATTGCCTTGCCATTTGCGGAGTAATACACCAATCAATGCCTAAACCCGCTGCACCGGTATCAGCCATTTCTTTTAAACTATACCAGGCGCCTTTCGCAAAAATGATCACCGGTACATCCTCTTTTAAAGCAGCTACAATTTGTTTTATGTAACGCAAAGAAATATTTTCAAAATCATCTTTGCTTAATAAACCACCCCAACTATCAAATATTTGCACCGTATCTGCACCGGCTTTCACCTGTTCTTTTAAATATGCAATCGTGGTATCAGTAATCATTTGCAATAACTGATGCGCCAACAAAGGTTGCGTATAACAAAATGCTTTGGCTTCATCAAAGGTTTTAGAACCTTTTCCCTGTACCATATAACAGAGTATCGTCCATGGGGCACCGGCAAAACCAATTAACGGCACACGACCATTCAATTCCTGTTTAATTAATTTAATCGCATCAAACACATAACCCAATGTTTCATTCACATCGGGCACACGAACACGTTGCATGTCTGCATTTGTTTTTATCGGATCGGGTAATACGGGTCCTCTGCTTTCAATCAATTGTACTTCTAAACCCATGGCTTGCGGTACTACCAAAATATCTGAAAACAAAATAGCGGCATCCACCCCTATAATATCAACAGGCTGTAGTGTAATGGCAGCAGCTAATTCAGGTGTTTGGCATCTTTCAAAAAATCCATATTGCTCTCTCAACACCATATATTCGGGTAAATATCTGCCTGCCTGACGCATCATCCAAACAGGTGTTCTTTCTGTAGACTCTCCTCTTAATGTTCTTAATAACAAATCGTTTTTTAATGCACGCATGCTTATATTTTTATTTGCTCGAAATATTCAATCGCTGTCTGTAATAGAGATTCTTTATCCGGTTGACCGCTGATTACAACAGGATTGCTGCAAAATTCTTTTATGGAAAAAGCTGTTGTATTACCAATGGCAAATACCACAGTTTGATCAGGTAATTGATTGACTGAAAAAAAACTGTTTACTGCACTCGGACTAAAAAATAAAATACCATCATAATTTTTTTTGATGAACTGTGCGGTTTCAATTGTTTCATATACCACAATCTCCTCAGCAGTTATATGATGCGCTTTGAATTTAATGGGTAATTCCTCTCTTCTGATATTTCCGCAGAAAAAAATAACCGATGTTTGTTTATCAGCAATAATTTTTTCTGCCAGATCATTTGCATTGTTTGCAACACTGCTAATTTTATTTGCTCCAAAATAATCAGCGATAATTTTTCTGGTAGTACCACCCAAACAATAAAAACCCCAATCGGGTTGTAATTGATTTTTTTTAAGTTGATGAATTACCGCTTCGGCTGCATTCATACTGGTAAAAACAATGACTGCTTTCTGTTGCGCTATTTCATTTATTCTTTTTGCAACAGAAGCGTCGATAATATTTTTTGTTTGAATGAAGGAAACTTCATCCACATTTACTTTATCCGCCACTACATTAATTGTACGGGCAGATAAGGGCCTGGTAGATAATATGGCTATTTTACTTTCCCGCATTTCGAATAGATGCTACAATTTTATCGCCCCCCTGTAATAAAATTTCCTTTGCTGCCGTGATACCCAAATCAGCCGCCATATTAAGCGAATAGCCGCCGAAAGAAGTTTCAACCTTTTCTTTTCCATCCAAAGAAAGAATATTACACTTAAAATAAAGTTTGTCATTTTGTATTTCAGCTAAAGCACTGATAGGTGTTGAGCAACCGCCCATTAAATATTTCAAATAATCTCTTTCAATTTTTGTACAAATAGCTGTTGCTTCATCATTCAATAAAAAAGATTTCTCTTTTGCTTCTCGATCATTTTCTCTGCATACTATCATTATTGCTCCCTGAGCAGGTGCCGGTAACATCCAATCTAATTCAATGGAATTTTCCGGACGAAGACCAATACGTTCTAATCCTGCTGCTGCGAATATCGCTCCAAGCCAACCACTTTCTTTTAATTTTCTTAATCGCGTATTTACGTTTCCTCGTAAGTTATCTATAATACTATCGGGGTATTGATTTTTCCATTGCGCAATTCTGCGAACAGAGCTTGTAGCTATAAATATTTTTTCAGGCTTAGCCGGATTGGAGGCGTCTTCAGAAATTGGAAGGCTCCATTCTTTTTCTTCAATTACTCTATCCCCAGTTGCAGTATGTGAAAATAAAGTACGGGCAAACTGAATATTTCTTTTATGAATATCAGGATGAAAAACTAACAGATCTTTATAATTCGCTCTCTTTAAAACAGCCGATTGAACAATTCCCTTTGCTAATTGCGTCGGCACATCTTTCATGGAATGAACGGCAATATCAATGCGGCCACTTAATAAAGCCGCATCTAAGGTTTTGGTAAATACCCCTTGCACGCCCATTGCATATAGCGGAGTAACTAAATCAATATCGCCATCACTTTTTATCAATACCAATTCTGCCGGAATACCTTGTTTGGCCAATTCGTCTTTTACCAGCGTAGCTTGCCAAACAGCCAGCTGGCTGTCTCTTGTTCCGATTCGTAAAACTTTTTCCATTAAATAAAATTAAGCAAATACAGGCTGCTCAATATACTCATTTATTGCCTGAATGTAATTACAACCGGGTGTGTGCAGGCGGCGCATTTTTAAAGCTAAATTATTCACCCCTTTTTGAATCATTTCTTTATCGGCTTCTATCTCATCAAAACAAAATTCATGCAAATCTTGCAATGTTTGTTTGAATGATTTTAATACAGATGCATGTTTGCGCATACAATGCCATTCGCAGAATTCGCCAATATGTTCTTTAATAATGGCTCTTGCTTTGGGCACTTCTGCCATTCTTTTTTGTAAAGTAATATCATTGATCTTAGAAAGATCATCCACATTCACTAAAGTAATGCCGGGTATTTTTTTACAAGCGGGATCTATATTATTGGGTATAGACAAATCAATCAATATCTGATCCTTTGTTTGTGGCAATAAATTTTTTGTAATAACCGGTTGATCGGAATTGGTTGCAACAATAATCACATCTGCTGCAGTGATCTCTTCATTCAATAATTCCATTCCAACAGATCTCAGGCCTAATTCTTTTGCCAATTCAATCGCTTTTTCTTCTGAACGGTTAATCAGGGTAATATCGGTAGCACCTAAATAATCCACCAGATTCTTACAGGTATTCCTGCCGATCTTTCCAATACCAAGTAAAACGATCTTTTTATTTTGAAAATCAGTGAGATGATCTTTTAAAAACTGAATCGCTGCAAATGAAACAGAAACTGTTCCGCCGCTTAATTCGGTATTGGTTTTAACCGCTTTGGAAGATTGTAAAACCGTATTGAACAATCTTTCGGTAAATGCGCCGATCATCTGTCTTTCTTTGGCAAATTTTATAGCGATCTTCATCTGCCCTACAATTTCATAATCACCTAAAATTTGAGAATCCAATCCGGCAGCAACAGAAAACAAATGATCAATTGCCTGCAAACCCTGTTTAATATAGCAACGATCAATAAAAGTATTTTTTTCTCCGGTAGTAACAGAACATAGCAAATCAATCAACTCATCCGCACTATTCGCTAATCCGTAAATTTCTGTTCTGTTGCAGGTGCTTACTATAAAAACCTCATTTAAACCTTGTTTAGCAGCAGTTGCTAAAATGGAAGCATATTGGTCTTGGTTTACAGCAAATAACCCTCTGATAGCGGCATCTGTTTTTCTGTAATTAACCCCGGCGATGAAGAATTGCTGAATGGAACTGTTCATTGTTTTAATTGTATCATCAATAACTACGCAAAGTTATCTTCATCAGATTGCGTAAAAACATGACGATAGTCATTCGTGTGTCATTTCTGTGTCATGTTTTGTAAATCAACCTCTTATCAAAATCTGAATCATGATTTTTAGCGAATGTTTTACAGAACTGTAACGGGCAATTTTTGTTACTGTACTTTTGCAATCACTTAAATATATATGCAAACAAAAAAAGGAATCATTTTAATGAATTTGGGTTCACCCGACTCAACTTCAGTTAAAGATGTAAGAAAATACCTGAATGAATTTTTAATGGATGAGAAAGTGATTGATATTCCACTCATTCCAAGAACAGTATTGGTGAAAGGGATTATTGTTCCGTTTAGATCTCCTAAATCGGCCAAAGCCTATCAATCTATTTGGTGGGAAGAAGGTTCACCCTTAATTGTTTTAACGAAACAATTACAAAAAGCCGTTCAGCAAAAATTTGCCGAACCTGTTGAAATTGCCATGCGATATGGTAATCCGGATCCTGCCACTGCATTTAATAACTTATTGAAACAAGTACCTGATCTGGAAGAAGTGATTTTATTTCCATTGTATCCGCATTATGCCATGAGCAGTTATGAAACAGCAGTTGAATACATGTATGCCGTTCATAAAAAAAATAAGTACTCTTTTAAATTAAAAACAGTTGCGCCTTATTATAAAGATGCCAATTATATTGAATCATTGGCAGCAAGTATTCAACCTTATTTACAAAATGATTTTGATAAATTGCTGTTCAGTTATCATGGTGTTCCGGAAAGGCATATTAAAAAAGGAGATACCACCAACTGTCATTGTTTGCGAGTGAATGATTGCTGCCGGGTTGCTGCTGCTGCTCATGCGCAATGTTATCGCCATCAAACTTTTGTAACGACTCAATTAACAACCGATGCATTGAAATTGCCGAAAGAAAAAGTTGAGCAGACTTTTCAATCAAGATTAGGTCAGGATAAATGGCTAACACCTTACACTGCCAAGCGTTTGAGCGAATTATCCAAAGAAGGAATTAAAAAATTAGTAGTGGCTTGCCCTGCTTTTGTAAGCGATTGTTTGGAAACCCTGGAAGAAATTGCAGAAGAAGGAAAACATATATTTTTAGAAGCCGGGGGCGAAAGTTTTACGATGGTACCCTGCCTAAACACCAATGAACGATGGGTAGAAACCATTGCAGGTTTAGTAAGACAGGAAATGCAGAGAATGAAATAAAACCGTAAGTCGTATCTTGTACATTATAAATTATTTCATGTATCTCTATTTAAAAGCATTGCATATTATTTTCGTGGTTACCTGGTTTGCGGGTTTATTTTATATGCCCCGATTATTTATTTATAACACAGAAGCCAACGAAAAAAATGAAACGGAGAAAAAAATATTACAGGATCAATTTACTGTAATGATGAAACGTTTATGGTATGGCATTACCTGGCCTTCTGCCATCATTACTTTAATATTTGGCGTTACCGTTTTATTTGATGGCAATTGGAATGCCTCTTTATTTACTGCAGGAGGAAGATGGTTATTGATAAAGTTGATTTTTGTTATTTTTTTATACCTCTATCATTTTTCCTTACAGGTTATCGTCAATCAGGAAATAAAAGGTGTATTCAAATACAGTTCTCAACAACTGAGAATGTATAATGAAGTAGCTACGGTATTTTTATTTGCCATTATCTTTCTTGCAGTAGTAAAAGAAAGCATCAGCTTTGTTTGGGGATTGATTGGCATTATGATATTCATAGCCATCTTACTCATTGCTATCAATATCTATAAAAAATTAAGAAATAAAAAGTAAACAGCAATTAAATTGCTTTACTGAATAAGTTCTTGTCTGCACGTTGTTCCGTTCTTAACAAATGAAGATCGAACGCTTTACAAATATTACGGATAAAATGATCTCCCAATGCTGTAACGCTTACGCCATTGGTATCCCATTCAATCAATCCATCGGCTTCCAACTTTCGTAATTCAGGAAAACTGTATTGCATCAATGTATCCAGATGTTTTGTTTTAAAGATCGTTTCACCATGACAACTGATATCTAATATATATTGCCTGAATGCCTCATCTTCTTCATTCAAAAAAAATCCTTTTGTTACAGAGAGTTCATTATTATTGACAGATGCATAATAATCATGAATGGTTTTTTGATTTTGTGCAAATGCATTGCCTGTATCGCTGATACTGGAAACTCCCAATCCCAACAAAATGCCCGTATGCTGTGTGGTATACCCCATGAAATTTCTGTGCAATCCGCCATTTTGACGAGCCGTAAATAAAGTATCATTACTTAAAGCAAAATGATCCATTCCAATATCATGGTATCCGTTTGCAGCAAACATTTCTTTGCCCAATTGATACAATTTCATTTTGGTTTCTGTTGAGGGTAAATCATTTTCATCAAACAACCGTTGCCCGCGACTGGTCCAGGGCACATGTGCATAACTGTAAAACGCCACACGATCGGGTTGTAGAGAAATGGATTGTTCGATTGTTTTTTTCATGCTCTCCATGGTTTGCAAAGGCAGGCCATAAATCAAATCAAAATTCACAGATTCATATCCAACTGCTCTTGCATTTTCTACCGCAGCTTTTACATTTTCGAATGGTTGAATACGATTGATTACATGTTGCACTTTTTCATCATGATCCTGCACTCCATAACTCACTCTTCTAAAACCCAATCTGTACAAGGCTTTCAAATGATCGAGGGTGGTATTGTTGGGATGGCCTTCAAAACTGAATTCATGTTCGTCATGAATAATCGCTAATTCAAAAACTGCATTCAATAATCTTTTTAAATTCTCCGGCGTAAAGAATGTAGGAGTGCCGCCACCTAAATGCAGTTCGCGAATAATGGGCTTCTCATTCATTAAGGCAACATATAATTTCCACTCTTTAATCAATGCTTGCATGTATTCTTCTTCTACACTGTGTTGCGTAGTAATTTTTTTATTGCAACCGCAATAGGTACAAAGCGATTCACAAAAAGGCAAATGAATATACAGACTGATACCTTGTTGTTGATTCAGTTTTTGAAACTGTTGCTGAAAAGTTTCTTTCCATTTGGTTGCATCAATATTTTCTTTCCAGAATGGCACAGTGGGGTAACTGGTATAACGTGGCACTTGCACATTGTATTGATTCAACAAATCGAGTGATACTTGCATGACGAAGAATTTTTACAAAGCTATTTTTACCTAAATTGTAAAACATGACAACCGTTAGTTTTTGCTGATGCATTGTCATACAAGTTTCATTTTTTGAAAACGTACATTTGATTTTTTAAATCCCCGTTATGAAAAAATATCATTTTCTTGTTCTGTCCATCGCAGTTATTTTCTTTTCCTGCACTTCATCTGAAACAGTTGATCTGATTGTAGATCATGCCACTATTTATACTGTTGATTCATCATTTTCAACCGCAGAAGCAATGGCTGTAAAAGATGGAAAAATTATTGCCACAGGCAGCAATGATTTCATTCATCAGCATTACCAATCAAAAGAAACTATGGATGCGCAGGGCAAGGCTGTTTATCCGGGTTTTATAGATGCACATGCACATTTTGTTGGCTACGCTCAATCATTATTTGTTGCCAATTTATACGATACCAAAAGTTTTGATGAAGTATTAGACAGACTGAAAGCCTTTGCTGCTCAACATCCTGATGAGCAGTGGATTTTGGGAAGAGGATGGGATCAAAACAAATGGCCGGGTAAAACATATCCCACCAATGAAAAATTAAATGCCTTATTTCCTGATAAACCTGTTTACATTACCCGTGTTGACGGGCATGCAGCTATATGTAATCAAAAAGCATTTGATATTGCTCATGCGCAAGCAGGCATCACTATCCGTGGAGGCGAAGCTGAAACAAAAAACGGGAAATTAACCGGTGTATTAATTGATAATGCAAAAGAAATTGTGAGCAAGTTTATTCCTGCTTTATCTAAGGATGATTATGCCAAAAGATTATCGGCTGCAGAAAAAAATTGTTTCGAAGTTGGATTAACAACGATTACCGATTGCGGCTTAAGTTATCAGGATGTAAATGCCATTGATACTTTGCAAAAAGAAGGAAAACTAAACATGCGTTTGTATGTGATGTTGAGTGATAACAAAGAGAATATGGACTATTTTTTACCTAAAGGTCCGTATAAAACAGATAAGCTTTTTGTACATGGTTTTAAATTTTATGCAGATGGCGCATTAGGCAGCCGGGGTGCTTGTTTATTAGAGCCTTACAGTGACAGAAAAGATTGGAGCGGGTTTTTATTAAGCAGTATAGCGCATTTTGATTCATCTGCGCAAATACTCGCCAATACCGAGTTTCAGATGTGCACACATGCCATTGGCGATAGCGGCAACAGAATGATTTTAACGGTTTACAATAAAGTATTAAAAGGGAAAAATGATAAACGCTGGAGAATAGAACATGCACAGGTAATTAATAAAAATGATTTTAATTTATTTGGCCAGTCATCGATCATTCCATCAGTTCAGCCAACACATGCTACCAGCGATATGTATTGGGCGGAAGAACGTTTGGGCAAAGAAAGGATTAAGGGTGCGTATGCTTACAAACAATTGTTACAGCAGAATGGTTGGTTGCCCCTGGGAACAGATTTTCCTGTGGAAGATATTTCTCCTTTCAAAACTTTTTTAGCAGCCGTTGCAAGAAAAGATGCCAAAGGTTTTCCTGAAACGGGTTTTCAAAAAGAGAATGGTTTAAGCAGGCAAGAAACCATTCGCGGTATGACCATCTGGGCTGCCAAAGCAGATTTTGCAGAAAAAGAAGTGGGTAGTTTGGAAAAAGGCAAGAAAGCAGATTTTATTGTTTTGGATAATGACCTGATGAAGGTGGATGAAAAAAATATTCTCAGCACAAAAGTGATCGCCACTTATTTGGGCGGGAAGAAAATGTTCGGGAAATAATGCTCCGCCTTGCTGATATCCAACTAATACTTTCAGATATACCTTCTTCGGGACTGCTTCGGGGTAAGTCCACTAATTAGTGGACTTACCCCGAACAAACTATGAATCAGACAGGAAGAAGAAAGCACTTTGAATTATGCAACCTACCCTGTAAAAGATACCCAAACACAGCCCTTTTTTTCCTGTTTGAATTCCTTACCTTCGCTGACTTTAAAAATCAGACAGGACGGTGTTTTATGAGTGTTAAATACAAAGAATTTTCAGGACTGAATTTACCCGCAATAGAAAAAGAAATTTTGCAAAAGTGGGAAGATGGCCATGCATTTGAAAAAAGTGTAAGTCTGCGTGAAGGTGCTAAACCTTTTGTATTTTATGAAGGTCCGCCAAGTGCAAATGGTATGCCGGGTATTCACCATGTAATTTCCCGAACATTGAAAGATATGGTTTGCCGTTATAAAACCATGCAGGGCTTTCAGGTAAAAAGAAAAGGTGGATGGGATACACATGGATTGCCTGTTGAATTAGGGGTAGAAAAAGAATTGGGCATTACCAAAGAAGATATCGGCAAAAAAATTTCGGTTGAAGAATACAATCAAAAATGCCGCGAGGCAGTATTGCGTTATAAAGACAAGTGGGATGAGCTAACAAAGAAGATGGGGTATTGGGTTGATTTGAATAATCCTTATATCACGTTCGAAAATAATTACATTGAAACCTTGTGGTGGCTGCTTAAAAAATTATACGATAAAAATTTATTGTATGAAAGTGTGAGCATTCAACCTTATTCACCCGCAGCAGGAACAGGATTAAGTTCGCATGAATTAAATCAGCCCGGCACTTATAAAGATGTGAAAGATACCAGTGCTGTTGCAATGTTCCGTGCAGTGCAGGATAAAAAAAATAAATTCCTGCATGATGCTGTGCATGGTGCGGAAGTTTTCTTTTTAGCCTGGACCACTACCCCATGGACATTACCATCTAATCTTGGTTTGACTGTTGGAGCGAATATTGGTTATGTTTTAGTAAAGACATTCAATCCATATACACATATTCCGGTAAATGTTATTCTTGCAAAAGCATTGCTGCATAAGTACTTTAAAGAAGAAGGGAAAGATGGTGATTTTGAAAATTACAATGAGAAAGCAAAGATTTTGCCCTGGTCAATTTTACATGAATTCAAAGGAAGTGAATTAGAACATTGTCGCTACGAACAATTACTTCCATACGAAGCCAACAAAACAGATAACCCGAATGCATTTAAAATTTTGTTGGGCGATTTTGTTACCACAGAAGATGGAACAGGTATTGTACATACTGCTCCTGCTTTTGGTGCGGATGATTATCGCGTTGGAAAAAAATATGATATTGGTATTTTAACGATGGTTGACAGGCAAGGAAAATTTGTGGATGGTTTAGGTGAATTCAGCAATCGCTATGTAAAAAATTATAAAGACGAAAAAGATTATGTGGATGTGAATGTAGATATCTGCGTAAAACTAAAAAAAGAAAACAGAGCATTTAAAGTAGAAAAGTACGAACACAGTTACCCCCATTGCTGGAGAACTGATAAACCCATTTTATATTATCCTTTAGATGCATGGTTTATTAAAACCACTGCATTAAAAGACAGAATGGTAGAATTAAATAAAACCATTAACTGGAAACCAAAATCAACCGGTGAAGGTCGTTTTGGCAATTGGCTGGAAAATATGGTGGATTGGAATTTAAGTCGTTCCCGTTATTGGGGAACACCATTGCCTGTTTGGAGAACAGAAGATGGCAATGAAGAAATTTGTATCGGAAGCATTGATGAATTAACGAAAGAATATCAAAAAGCAGTTGAAGCAGGTTTCAATAAAAATTCAAAACTTAAAATATCAAATAACAAATTAGAAATCGATTTACATAAACCATTTGTTGATGATATTGAATTGGTAAGTGCATCAGGCAAAATAATGCAACGCGTTCCCGATCTAATTGATGTTTGGTTCGACAGTGGTGCCATGCCTTACGCACAATGGCATTATCCATTTGAAAATAAAGACCTGGTTGATAAAGGTTCTGCTTTTCCTGCCGATTTTATTGCGGAAGGGGTAGATCAAACGCGTGGTTGGTTTTATACTTTACATGCATTGGGTGTTTTATTGTTTGACAGTGTAGCCTACAAAACTGTTGTATCCAACGGATTGGTATTGGATAAGAATGGCAACAAGATGAGTAAGCGTTTGGGCAATGTGGTAAATCCTTTTGAAACCATTGAAAAATATGGTGCTGATGCTACCCGCTGGTATCTTATAACCAATGCATCTCCCTGGGATAATTTAAAATTTGATCTGGAAGGAATAAAAGAAGTACAAAGAAAATTCTTTGGCACTTTATACAATACCTATCAATTTTTTGTATTGTATGCCAATGTAGATGGATTTGCCTTTACAGAAAAATACATCGATTTAAAAGATCGCCCTGAAATTGATCGCTGGATATTATCATCTCTCAATACACTCATTAAAAAAGTAACTGCTGCTTTTGATGATTACGAACCTACCATTGCCGGAAGATTGATGGAAGAATTTGTGGATGAACATTTAAGCAACTGGTATGTGCGTTTATGCAGAAGAAGATTTTGGAAAGGTGAATATGAAGCAGATAAAATATCCGCTTATCAAACCTTATACGAATGCTTGGAAACATTGGTAAGATTAATGGCGCCTGTTTCACCCTTCTTCAGTGATGCGGTGTTTAGAAACATGGAAGAAACAACGAATCGATTTAAGGTTGCATCAGTGCACCATGCTGCATTTCCGTCAGTGAATGAAAAAGCCATAGATACTGCGTTGGAAGAAAGAATGCAATTGGCGCAGGATGTTTGTTCATTGGCTTTATCGCTTCGCAAAAAAGTGAATATTAAAGTCCGTCAGCCTTTGCAAAAAATATTGATCCCGGTTCTTACTGCAACTATGAAAGATCATTTGCAAAAAGTTGAAGACCTGATTAAGAGTGAAGTGAACGTAAAAGAAGTTGAATATATTACCGAAACAGAAGGCATCATCAAGAAAAAAGTAAAAGCCAATTTTAAAACATTGGGCAGCAAATTAGGTGCGAATATGAAAGAGGCAGCAAACATGATTGCCAATTTCTCACAACATCAAATTGCGGAATTAGAAAGCAAAGGTGTAATTGATTTACAATTGTCAACGATCAATTGTCAATTGTCAATTGCCGATGTAGAAATAACCGCCGAAGATATTCCCGGATGGAGCGTTGCCTCAAAAGGAAGTTTAACGGTGGCTTTAGACATAACCATCTCCGAGCAACTGAAAAAAGAAGGAGAAGCGAGAGAATTTGTGAATCGGATACAAAATATCAGAAAAGAGAGCGGATTTGAATTGACAGACCGTATATTCGTGGATGTGCTTGACCATACCGAAATCAAGCCTTCTTTAATTGAATTTAAAAACTATATTTGCGGCGAAATTTTGGCAGACAATATTCATTGGATGCCTGAAATGAGCGACGGCATTGAAATTGAGGTGAATGATATTCTGCTAAAAGTGGCAGTAACAAAAAAAGGATAAGCTATGGCTACCAAAAAACCCGCTCCTAAAAAATCGGTAAAACCGGTTAAAAAAGCGGCTCCTGCTAAGAAAGCAACAAAGCCTGCTCCTAAAAAAGCAGCTAAACCGGCACCTAAAAAGGCAGCGCCCAAACCTGCTCCAAAAAAAGCAGTGAAAACCGCTCCTAAAAAGGCAGCACCTAAACCGGCTCCAAAAAAAGCAGTGCCTGTAAAAAAAGTAGTTGCACCTGTAAAAAAAGAAACGAAGCCCGCTGCAAAACCGGTTAGTAAACCTGTGGTTGCTGCTAAGCCAAAAGCTGCAGCCCCACCTCCAAAGCCTGTAAAAAAACCACAAGAGCCCATGAAAGAAGTGAAAGTTCCTAAGACGAGCGTTAAAACAAGTGTTCCTTACAACCCGGGTTATACCCCATTAGAAAAAAGGGTGGAAACTGCAAGACCTAATGAGCCGATTGTAAGATACAGTGATGCTGATTTGAATGAATTCAGAGATTTGATCAATAAAAAACTGGATGCTGCTAAAAAAGAATTGGCTTATTTGCAGGGATTGATTACCCGTAAAGATGAAATGGGCGGCGATAATGATGATGCACGTTATATGACCATGGAAGATGGCAGTGTAAGCATGGAAAGAGAACAATTGAGCCAGATGGCGAGCAGACAAATTACTTATATAGACCATTTGGAAAAAGCCATTCGCAGAATTGAAAACAAGACTTATGGTATTTGCAGAGTAACCGGCAAATTGATAGATAAAGCCAGATTACGTGCCGTACCACACGCAACATTAAGCTTAGAAGCGAAGTTGGGTTTGGTTAAACCTGCAAACAACGAATAAGAATATTTTAAAGAAAGTAAAATACAAACAGAGAGCCGTTGAAATTTCAACGGCTCTCTGTTTGTATTTTACTTTACCTCCTGCATTTCCACCAATCGTTGATACCTGCCGTTGTTTTGCATCAATACATCATGGGTTCCGCGTTCAACAATCTCTCCTTTTTGTAATACAATAATTTCATCGGCATGGCGAATGGTTGACAAGCGATGCGCAATTACAATACTGGTGCGGTTTTGCATCATATTATTGATGGCATCCTGTACCAAACGTTCGCTTTCAGTATCTAATGAAGAAGTGGCTTCATCTAAAATTAAGATGGGCGGGTTTTTCAATACAGCTCTTGCAATGGTTAAACGTTGTTTTTCACCACCGCTTAATTTATTTCCTCTGTCGCCGATATTGGTGGCAAAGCCTTCTTCTTTTTGTTGAATAAAATTAAACGCATTCGCCACTTTGGCTGCCTGTTCAATATCGGCTAATGATGCATTGGGTTTACCTAATGAAATATTGTTGGCAATGGTATCATTAAATAAAATAGGCTCTTGTGTTACAATGCTGATCTGTTCTCTTAAACTATTCAAAGCATAATTTTTAATGTTTACACCATCAATCAATAATTCTCCGGTTGATACATCATGAAAACGCGGAACCAGATCAGCCAATGTACTTTTACCTGCACCACTGCTTCCCACCAATGCAATGGTTTTTCCTTTTTCAATTTTTAAATTAATGTTCTTCAGTATTGTTACATCGTCATAAGAAAAACTAACGTTCTTAAACTCAATAGATTCTTTAAAGGAGATCATCTCTAACCCCTGTTCATTCTCATCAACCTTTACATTGGCATGCAATATTTGTTCAATTCTTTCAATGGCAGCACTGCCCTTTTGCATATTATAGAAAGAAGTGGACAATGATTTGGCAGGTTGAATAATTTGTGAGAATAAAATAATGTACATGATAAATCCATCTGCCTCCAAATTGCCTGAATGATGTGCCAGCACTAACTTTCCGCCAAACCAAAGAATACCGCATAAAACCACTACACCTAAAAATTCGCTGAGGGGTGATGCCAAATCCCTTCGTATTTGCATTTTATTCCTGGTATAAAATAATGCATCATTGGTGCCCATAAATTTCTCTTTCAATATCTTTTCTGCATTAAATGCTTTGATTACTCTTAAGCCGGTTAATGTTTCTTCTAAAGTAGATAATAACTCACCCAATTTAATAGCTGAAATATTGGATTGTTTTTTTAAGCTTCTGCTGATTCTTCCAATTATAATTCCTGTAATGGGAAGAAAAATGAATAAGAATAGAGAAAGTGTTGGACTGATCCATACCAATGCAACCAAAATTACCAACACATTTAACGGATCTTTTAAAAACCCTTCTAATGTACCTACTACCGATAATTCAATTTCGGCAATATCATTGGTCATTCTGCTCATAATATCACCTTTGCGTTGCTCGGTAAAATAGCCGATAGGCAATTGCAATAATTTATTAAACAACTCTGCACGTAACCTGGTGATTACATTCATTTTAATGGGAGACGATACATAAAATGACAAATAATAAAACAGATTTTTCAGAAATACGGAAGTGATGATAATAATACAAATTAATCCCAATGCATTCAGTGTTCCGTAAGATTGTATGAATAATCCAATCTGATAATTCATATATTTCAAAACATCAAACATGCTTTCCGGCTTAACCAATTCCAGTTTTTCTTTTTTAAAAATAATATTCAAAAAGGGAATCAATCCGGCAAAAGAAATTAAAGAGAAAACGATAGATAAAACCGAAAAAATAAAATATAAGACAATGTTGGTTTTATGATATTTCAGGTATTTAACAAGCCTCGAATATTTTTTCATTAGTATTATTTATGCGATTATAACAACAAATTGCATGCTGCTATAAACATTACTGTTAATTTTGCAGGGAACAAAGGTAAAGATTATGGAAGAAGGAAAGCGGCAAAAACAAGTAGCATCATTGTTACAAGAAGAATTAAATGATATTTTCAGGAGATTGAATTTAACCATGATGGATGGCGGCATGGTTTCTATATCTTCTGTTAAAATCACACCCGATCTGCTAGAAGCAAGGATTTACATCAGTTTGTTTCAGGTAAAAGATCAGTCGGAAGTGATGAAAAAAATACAAGACAAAGCCTGGGATATAAAAAAACATTTAGCCGATAAAGTAAAACATCAGTTAAGAAGGATTCCGATTTTACAATTTTATTTGGATGATACATTAGACCATGTTTTTAAAATGGAAGAATTGTTCAAACAAATAAAAAATTCCAATCCTAAAGAGGAGTAAAAACTTAGAGTAGCAAGTGATGAAACTTGAAACTCGAAACCTGAAACCTGAAACTTTGAACTTCTTATTTGCCTGGCGATATTTTAAATCAAAGAAAAGTACCAATGCAGTAAATATTATTGCATGGACCAGTGTGATTGCCATTGCGGTAGGAACTTCTGCTTTGATTATTGTATTGAGTGTGTTCAATGGTTTTGAAGGATTGGTAAAAAGTTTGTACTCCGATTTTTATGCAGACATAAGAATAGCTCCTGCCAAAGGAAAGACGATCACTTTATCAGCTGAACAAATTTCTTCTATTGAAAAAACGCCTGGTGTTGTTGCGATGAGTTTAGTGGCTGAAGAAAAATCATTATTAATGAATGATGATGCGCAAACCATTGTATCTATTAAAGGGGTAGATGAAAATTATTTACATGTTACTGCATTGAGTAACCATATTGTTCGCGGGAAATTTGATGTGGGCAATACTTTGAATCCTAAATTAATTGTGGGTGCAGGTGTGGAAGATGCCATTAATATAGATGTAGAAAAAAGTGTACGTCCTTTATTGATGTATATGCCCGGCAGAAAAGCAGGTGCATTGAATTCAATTGAAGGCCTTCATTCTTATAATGCCTATGCAGCCGGAACATTTTTGGTGCAGCAGGATTTTGATAATAAATATGTATTCACCAATTTGGCGTTCGTGCAATACATGTTAGACATGAAAGCAGACGAATACTCTTCTGTTGAAATAAAATTATCTGCACATGCCAATACCGATCTTGTTCAGCAATCGCTGAAAACCTTATTGGGCAATGGTTTTAATATTCAAACCAGATACCAGCAAAATCAAAGTTTGTACACAGTGATGCAAGTGGAGCGCTGGGTGATCTATGCAATACTTTCCTTGATATTAATTGTTGCAGCATTTAATATGATTGGTGCATTAACGATGCTTGTATTAGAAAAACAAAAAGACATTGCCGTTTTAAAAGCAATGGGTGCTGACAATCGTTTGATTCAAAAAATATTTTTAAGTGAAGGGTTTGTGTTGACAGGCATTGGCGGTGGCAGCGGACTAATTTTAGCAACCTTCATTTGTTTGATTCAAATTAAATTTCATTTGATCAAATTAGGCGGTGGCAGTTTTATCATTGATTATTATCCGGTACAATTATCGTTATTTGATTTTATATTGGTGTTCTTCACTGTTTTGGTTATTACTGTATTGGCTGCCTGGGTTCCATCCCGCAAAGCAAGCTTGCAGGAATTTTCTTTAAAATCATAAAAAAAGAGAAGTCTGACAACTTCTCTTTTCAAATCAATCAAAAATTTATCTGTTTAGTAGTCACCCAATGTTTCGGGCAACTGTGCCAATGCTTTTGCTAATTGATCATCATTAGGAGCAATACCATGCCATTCGTGATGGCCTTCCATAAAATCAACACCTTTACCCATAATGGTTTTCATTAAAACACAAACTGGTTTTCCTTTCCCCGTTAATGTTTTTGCTTTTGCTAAACCTGCAATCACACTATCCATATCATTGCCATTCATATCCATCACTTCCCAATTAAAAGCAAGAAATTTTTCTTTCAAACTTTCCAATCCCATTACATCTTTGGTAGTACCATCAATTTGTTGTCCGTTATAATCAATAGTAGAAATTAAATTATCTACTTTATGATGTGCTGCAAACATAATGGCTTCCCAATTCTGGCCTTCATCCAATTCGCCATCACCATGCAAGGAATAAACCAAATGAGCATCCTTATTTAATTTTTTGGCCAATGCTGCACCAATGGCATTACTCATACCCTGACCCAAAGATCCGCTTGCCATTCTTACACCAGGCAAATGTTCATGTGTAGTGGGATGCCCTTGCAAACGAGAATTTATTTTTCTGAAAGTGGACAATTCTTTAACATCAAAATAGCCGGCTCTTGCCAAAACAGAATAGAATGCCGGAGAGATATGTCCGTTTGATAAAAAGAATACATCTTCATTCATTCCATCCATGGAGAAATTAGTATTGAATTCCATTACGCGGAAATACAGTGCTGTTAAAAAATCGGCGCAACCCAATGAGCCGCCGGGGTGACCGCTTTGTACCGCATGAACCATTCTAACAATATCTCTGCGAACCTGTGTTGCAGTGGCTTTTAGTTGATCGACTGAATTCATATATTAATTTTCAGGCAGCGAAGTTAAGAGATTAAAGCTCTTTAAGATGTTATACAGGATAGATAAATAAGCAAAAATTAAATTTTTCTTAGTTTGATAGCAGAGAAAGCATCCAATTCAAAGAAAAAATGTATTTTGCTAGTACAAAAGCCCCTAAACACTATTGATTGAAGCCTGTTTCGTCTTCTTAAAAAGATGTTACAGTGCATGTATTGTAATGCAAACAACATAAAAATAAAATGGAAAACATTCTATTAGGCGGCTTGATTTCTTTTGTAATAACATTTTATGCTATACCGATTGTAATTTATATAGCAGACAAAAAAAAGTTGTATGATGAGCCTGATGAAAGAAAAATTCATTTTCATCCCATCTCACCTTTAGGCGGTGTAGGTATTTTTTCCGGTTTTATTTTGGGATTATTGATTGCTGCAGATATTTCCTCAGTGGCAGGTTCTGTTCAGTTTATTCTCGCAGCGTTAATGGTGGTATACTTTGTCGGAATTAAGGATGATGTGCTGATTCTTTTACCAATGAAAAAATTTATCGGTCAATTAATTGTTGCTTTTCTATTAATGTGGAAAGGAAATTTATTGATCAATGATATGCATGGATTTTTATACATCAATAAAATTGATACTACTTACAGTTATGCTTTAACCTTGTTTACCATTGTGGTTATAATGAATGCATTTAATTTAATTGATGGTATTGATGGTTTGGCCAGCAGTTTGGGTATTATTACCGCTTCAATTTTTACCGTTTTCTTTTACTTAAACGGTGATATTTTCTTTGCCTGTTTAGGTTTTTGTTTAGCTGCCAGTTTATTTTCATTCTTAATTTATAATTTCAGTCCTGCAAAAATATTTATGGGTGATGCAGGTTCAATGCTGATTGGAACGGTCAATTCAATTTTAGTCATTCGTTTTATTGAAACAGCCGAAGGTTCTAATATATTACCCTTATTTGCATCGCCGGCTATGGGATTTGGTATTTTATTAATTCCTTTAATGGATACTTTACGCGTATTTACGATTAGAATATTCCATGGCAGGTCTCCTTTCTTTGCCGAAAAAAATCATTTGCATCATTTGTTATTAGAGAAGGGGTTTACACATAAACAAATCATGTTCTACTTATCCATTAGCAGTATTTTAATCATTCTGCTTAGTTATGTAGCTTTACCACTCGGAACTACCAAAGTAATTTTATTGCAGATTATTAGCTTTTTCTTAGGCGTTTGGTTAATAAAAAAATACAAATCGAAAAAACAAAAAATGCATTTGATTATTGATGAAGAATCGATACCAATTAAAGTGCGCAATATGGTTAGCATGATGAGATCCGGTGTTACAGCAGAAAAAGATTAGTGCAAAAAATTGTTTTATATAAAGCCTCATTGCCTGAGGCTTTTTTTTATTCATTCAATCTTCCCGTCATTTTATTAGTTTTGCTGCACTTAAAAATTATGATTGTATGACTGAAGAATTAGAATTGATAGCAGAGGATGCAAAAGATTCCATGAAAAAAGCCATCCTTCATTTGGAAACGGAATTAACAAAAATCAGAGCAGGAAAAGCAAGTCCATCTATGTTAGATGGCATATCAGTTGATTATTACGGTGCTCCAACAGCCATTAATCAGGTGGCAAATATTTCAGTATTAGATGCCAGAACCATCAGTATTCAGCCGTGGGAAAAAAACATGTTGGCAGCTATTGAACGTGCCATCTTAATGGCGAATATTGGCATCACACCGCAAAATGATGGCAGCCAAATTCGTTTATTTATGCCGCCCTTGACAGAAGAAAGAAGAAAAGAATTATTTAAAAAAGCAAGTGGCGAAGGAGAACATTCTAAAGTAGCTATCAGAAACATCAGAAGAGATTCAATTGAACAAATTAAAAAACTACAAAAAGATGGCTTGAGTGAAGATGCAGGGAAAGATGCAGAAAAATCTATACAGGAATTAACAGATAGTTATATTTCCCTGGTTGAAAAACATTTAGCTGCGAAAGAAAAAGAAATGATGAGTGTTTAAAAAAAAGTAAGTCCGTTAAGTATCCTGATTGAATTAAATTTATTGAATCAGGATTTTTTTTGCCGGTATGCAATATAAACACCGGATAAAATAATCAGTAAGCTGATTACCTGGAGCAAATTAATTTTTTCTCCATAATAAATTCCCCAACCAATTGCTACTAAGGGAACGCCATATGTAACCAATGAAGCAAGCAAACCTCCTGCCCTTTTTATCAGCATATAAAATAATACAGAAGCAACAGTTGTATTTACAATTCCTAATACTGAACCGGCAACAGAACTAATCAAATATTTTTTGTCTGATAAAGGCAATTGAAAATAACCTGTTATCCATAATACAATTAAGGCAGGAATAATTAATCCTGTAAAAGCAACAGTTGCAATTTGCATGGAAGAAACACCAGACAATTTTTTATATACCATATTTACATTAATGCCATATAAAACAGTTGCTAAAATAATAAAGCCCGAATAGCCAATATCTCCAAAAGATTTTATTTCATCTGCTTTAGCCAGCGTTAATAAAACACAGCCTGATAAACCAACCACAACACCAATAATTTTTTGTTTGGTGGTATCAATTTTAAAAAAAATTATACCTGTAACAATTACAAATAAAGGTGTGAGCGAATTTAAGCTTCCTGCAACAGCGCCATCGATTTTAGTTTCTGCGATACAAAATAAAAATGCAGGAATAAAGCTACCCACCCATCCGCTCAACAAAACATATTTTATGGTTGCCTTGGGCAAACTTTTCAAAGCATTGAATAAAAAAGGCAACATCACAAAACCGGATGAGAACATACGCAATGCAGCAACATGATAAGGTGATAAAGCCACTTGCTGATTTTGATCAAACATTCCCAGTTTCATTAAAATAAAAGAACTTCCCCAAATAAAACACAGCACTGCAAATAAAATGCTATTGATGAATTTATTCCCCACAAAAAAAATTTAGCACAAATGTCAATCATTTCCAATTAAAATAAATTTTATACATATTAAGTTTCTGTTTTCGAAAGTATTTATTCGTACCAGAAATTCTTTGAAACAAATTCTTTTTTCACTATTTTCATCACTCATCAAAACCTATGTATATGGGAATGCTAAAAGAATTTAAAGAGTTTGCCATTAAAGGCAATGTTGTTGATCTTGCTATTGGTGTTGTTATTGGCGGCGCTTTCGGAAAGATTGTTTCGTCACTCGTAGATGATATTATTACACCGGCCATTTTAACACCGGCACTAAAAGCGGCTAAGCTTACAGAACTTAATCAGTTGGTCATTCCGGGAACGGCCATTAAATATGGAAACTTTATTTCAACCATTATATCGTTTGCCATGATTGCTTTTGCTTTGTTTTTAGTAGTGAAAGCCATCAATGCTTCCAAGAAAAAGACCATAGCAGAAGCTCCGGCTGCGGCACCAACGCTTACAGAATCTTTATTGACAGAAATAAGAGATGCTTTAAAGAAATAATTTTTATTGTATTTACGCAATCCCGCTTTATAAAAGCGGGATTTTTATTTGGTGGATAACTATCCGCCCTTTGCAAAGCTTTTGTTGCTTCGATTTGTTTTATTTGCAGTTAAAGTAAACGCCACGTGAACACGACCAATTATCAAAT
>Ga0164297_10001058_pt1 | contig 30555 bp, 22 predicted proteins | sample GEODES058metaG_FD_113539 | JGI IMG/M metagenome (GOLD analysis project Ga0164297, IMG submission 113539) | Dystrophic lake water microbial communities from Trout Bog Lake, Wisconsin, USA - GEODES058 metaG | ecosystem: Environmental > Aquatic > Freshwater > Lake | place: USA: Trout Bog Lake... | reverse complement strand
GCCATAGAAAGAATGCTAGAGGTGAAGAAAGAAGAAAAGATAAAAATTTTACAGTTTAACAAGCACAAACCCGAAGAACCGAAAGCATTCGAAAGCTTGGAAGAACTACTGATTGACATTAGCAAAACAGACCTTCATTGCAAAGGGGAAGTGAAGATAATATTCAGTGGCAACAACGAGTTCCCCTACAGCGCAAGGGAACAATGGACGGACAGTTGCAACTTATTGGCCCTAAAGGAAGGGGTGGTATTGGCCTATGACCGCAACAACAAAACAACGGATGCTTTTGCAGCCAATGGCTTCAAAATAATTAAAGCGAAAGAATTGGTGAAAGGCCTGGAGGCCGGCACCATAGACGTTGAAACAATAACAGACACGGTAATCTTAATGCCTTCTGCCGAATTATCAAGGGCGAGAGGTGGTTTTCATTGTATGAGTATGCCACTTTTTCGTGAAGAGTTAGACTTAGGCATAAGCGGTAAGGCACAAGGCGTAAGCAAGAAGAAAAAGAAAAAATAGTATTGCCCCACATCTGATAACTTATAATACTGACGACTATGACATCACATCTCTTAATGATACGCCCATCACATTTCGCATATAATTCAGAGACGGCGGTTAACAACTCATTTCAAGTAGCACCTTCAAATACTATTAATGTACAATCAAAAGCATTGGCTGAGTTTGATGCGTTTGTAATGAAGTTGACTGCTAACGGAATTGATGTAACGGTAGTTCAAGATACGCGAGAGCCGCATACGCCTGACTCTATCTTTCCAAATAACTGGGTATCGTTCCATAGTAATGGAACGGTTTGCCTGTATCCAATGTTTGCAGTAAATAGACGCTTGGAAAGGAAGCCGCACGTATTGGAAGCCATCAAACAAAAGTTCCTTGTTAAATACACCATAGACTTTTCTGTTTATGAAAACAATCAGACCTACTTGGAAGGAACGGGTAGTATGGTGTTGGACAGGGGAAACCAAATGGCTTATGCTTGCTTATCCCAACGTACAAATAAGTTTGTGTTGCGAGAGTTCTGCAAATCAATGAATTATACTCCCATCACTTTTACGGCTGACGATGAATCTGGCAATCCCATCTATCATACCAATGTAATGATGTGTGTTGCTGATGAATATGTGGTTATTTGCTTGGCATCCATCACAGCCGATTTTGAAAGGGAATACTTGGTAAAGGCATTAAAAAGTAGTGGGAAACAAATCATTGACATTACTTTCAATCAACTGAATCATTTTGCAGGGAATATGTTGCAAGTAAAGAATAATACAGGAGAAAAGTTTTTGGTGATGAGTACACAAGCATATAATAGTCTTGATGCGAGTCAAATTGAAACGATCCAATCTTTCAACTCAATCGTTCATAGTGACATATCCACCATAGAAACAAATGGAGGTGGCAGTGCAAGGTGTATGATGGCAGAGGTGTTTCTTCCAGTTAACAGTTATCAGTAAACAGTTATCAGTGAAATCAAGTACTGTTTACTGATAACTGCTTACTGTGCCTCTACAACGTTTTCATAGAATAAATAGTGAAATTTATAACCAATTCGTTTTCGGCTAATAGAGTTTCTCTTATCTTCGTCAAAATTTTAAAAGTATATGAACTTACACGAGTATCAAGCAAAGGAATTACTTAAAAAATACAATGTACCCGTTCAGGAAGGCATTGCAGTGGAAACTGTGGCAGCGGCTGAGGAAGCTTATCGCCAAATAAAAACAGAGACCAACAACAAGTTCGCTGTTGTAAAAGCACAGATTCACGCAGGTGGTCGTGGTAAAGGCAAGGTTAAGGAAACAGGAATGAACGGTGTAAAAGTGGGTAAGAGTGTTGAGGATATTGAAAGTTTTGCAAAGGGTATCTTGGGCGGAACATTGGTTACCATACAAACTGGCGAAGCAGGAAAGAAAGTAAACAAGATACTAGTGGCTCAAGACGTTTATTATGAAGGTCCAAACCCAACTAAAGAATTTTATCTAAGTATATTATTGGATAGGTCTAAAGGCCAAAACGTAATTATGTACAGCACCGAAGGCGGTATGGACATTGAAGAAGTGGCTCATCATACTCCTGAAAAGATATTTAAGGAACTGGTTCATCCTAGTGGTGGATTGTTGCCTTTCCAAGCTCGTAAAATAGCTTTCAACTTTGGTTTGAAGGGAGAAGCTTTTAAAAACTGTGTTAAATTTGTTACCAATCTATATAATGCTTATGTAGGTTTGGATGCAAGTATGATTGAAATAAACCCATTCTTCAAAACCAGCGATGAGAAAATGATTGCTGTGGATTGTAAGATGAATCTTGATGACAATGCGTTGATGCGTCACCCAGAAATTGCTCAACTAAGGGATGTAACCGAAGAAGATCCTACGGAAGTAGAAGCTGGTCAGTTTAACCTAAACTTCGTTAAATTGGATGGCAACGTTGGCTGTATGGTGAACGGTGCCGGTTTGGCAATGGCTACAATGGATATGATTAAACTAAGCGGTGGCGAACCTGCTAACTTCCTAGACGTAGGAGGTACTGCCAACGCACAAACAGTGGAAGCTGGCTTTAGGATTATAATGAAAGACCCTAACGTAAAAGCTATCTTGATTAACATATTTGGTGGTATCGTTCGTTGTGACCGTGTTGCGGCTGGTGTTATCGAAGCTTACAACAAATTGGGCAATATAGAAATACCAATCATTGTTCGTTTGCAAGGAACTAACGCCTCAGAAGCCAAGAAACTAATAGATGAAAGTGGATTGAAAGTACAATCTGCAATCCTATTGAGCGAAGCAGCAGACTTGGTGAGAAAAGCCGTCGCTTAAGCACTTATCGCTTTAAATATAAAGGGACGGTCTTCAATGAGAGTTGGAGACCGTTTTTTATTACTGATTAGTCTGGTGGGATTTAAGTTTATTTGCCTACACAAATAAAAAAGACCACCCCAATCAGGGCAGCCTTTTATCAATTATCCCTCACTTACACTTCCCTACCGTGGCAAGCCTTGAACTTTTTACCGCTACCACAAGGGCAAGGGTCGTTGCGACCAGTTTTTGGTCCAACAACTATGGGTTGTTGTTTAATAGGTTCAGGTTCGTTTGCTTCCTCTTCTGAAACTTCTTGCCCATTAGCCCCTACTTCTTGCTTGCGGGTTTTTAGTTTGCTCAAGTCTGTCTTTTCTTGATGCCCTTCCTTCAAAGAACCTTGGGTTTCTTGCGGTATTCCTGCATGGCACAAAAACTCTACGATGTTCCTGTTTACTTGGCTATCCATATCCTTGAACAAGGTGAAAGCCTCTACTTTATAGATTACCAATGGGTCTTTTTGCTCATAAGTGGCTGTCTGTACACTCTGTTTCAAATCATCCATTGCCCTAAGGTGTTCCTTCCATTCATCATCTATAAAGTTAAGTGTGGCTGTCTTTTCAAGGCTATTCAACATTTCAAAACCTTCTGTCTTGATAGTCTTATCCAAATTTGCCAACACTTGCAAGAAACGTTTACCATCGGTAAATGGCACAATCACATTCTCTACATGGCTACCCTGATCTTTTCTAATACCCTTGAAAACTGGGATTGCATTGGCTGCCATCTCTTCTTTCTTCCTTTGGTAATTTGCAATGGCCTCTTGGTATAGTTGCTCCGCTAAGTCCTGAACAGGTAGTTTCGCAAAATCAGTTTCTGTAATACTGGTCTCAATTGCAAAGTGTACAATCGCTGAAAGTTTGAATCCTTCGAAGTTCTCTTCATCCTTGAAAGAACTTACCAATCCTTCTGCAACTGAATAAAACGAATTATCCAAATCCAATGCAAGCCTTTCGCCAAATAAGGCGTGGTTACGTTTGGTGTAGATAACAGTACGTTGTTTATTCATCACATCATCATACTCCAACAAACGTTTTCTTATGCCAAAGTTATTTTCTTCTACTTTCTTTTGTGCACGTTCAATGCTCTTGGTAATCATCGGGTGCTGGATTACTTCGCCCTCTTTATATCCGGCAAAGTCCATCACTTTGGCAATACGCTCACTACCAAACATACGCATCAAATCATCCTCCAAACTAACGAAGAACATAGTGGAACCCGGGTCACCTTGCCTACCAGCACGACCACGCAACTGCCTATCCACACGGCGGCTTTCGTGACGTTCCGTACCTACAATTGCCAAACCTCCTGCTTCTTTTACACCTGGCCCTAGTTTAATATCCGTACCACGACCAGCCATATTCGTTGCAATAGTTATTGCCCCAGCCAAACCTGCTTCAGCTACAACCTGTGCTTCACGGGCGTGTTGTTTTGCGTTTAATACATTGTGTGGAATTTGTTTTTGTCTGAGCATCCTACTCAACAACTCACTTACTTCCACCGAAGTAGTACCCACCAACACTGGTCGTCCGGCTTCTCGTAACTTACTTATTTCTTCTATTACAGCCCCGAACTTTTCACGCTTTGTTTTATAAACCAAATCCTGTTCATCCTTCCTGATGGCAATGATATTGGTTGGTATCGTCACCACATCCAACTTATAAATATCCCAGAACTCACCCGCTTCTGTCTCGGCAGTACCCGTCATACCACAAAGTTTGTGGTACATCCTAAAGTAGTTTTGCAAGGTTACAGTCGCATAAGTTTGGGTAGTTGCTTCTATCGTAACATTTTCTTTGGCTTCTATCGCTTGGTGCAAGCCATCACTGTATCGGCGACCATCCAATATCCGTCCTGTTTGTTCATCCACAATCTTCACCGCACCATCCATCACCACATATTCTACGTCTTTATCAAACAAAGTATATGCTTTCAACAATTGCTGAACGGTGTGTATCCTATCTGCTTTTACAGAATAATCATTGATAATACTTTCTTTCTGACGAAGCTTTTCATCTGCTGGTAAATCACTCTTATCTACCGCATTCAATCCAATGCTAATATCCGGGATGATAAAGAAATTGGGATCCTCCCCTGCTTTGGTAATCAAGGAAATCCCTTTATCAGTCAGTTCAACCGAGTTATTCTTTTCGTCAATATAAAAATATAGTTCCTTGTCTGCAATCGGCATTTCTTTCGACTGGTCAGCCAAGTAATAGTTCTCAGCCTTTTGCAATCTCAACCTTACGCCAGGTTCACTCAAGAATTTAATAGTCGCACTGTTCTTTGGCAAACCCCTATGCGCCCTGAACAATGCCAACCCACCATCTTTTGGGTCATCATTGCCTTCTGCTATTTTCTTTTTAGCTTCATTCAAAAAAGTATTCACTGCCCTTTTCTGTGCATTCACCAATTGCTCAATCCGTGGTTTCAATTCAAAGAACTGCTCCAAGTTATCTTGCCTTCCTATCGGCCCACTGATAATCAACGGCGTCCTAGCATCATCAATCAATACACTATCCACCTCATCCACCATTGCGTAATGGTGTTTGCGTTGCACCATTTCATCGGGGTTGTGCACCATATTGTCCCGCAGATAATCAAATCCAAATTCATTATTAGTTCCGTAAGTGATGTCTGCCAAATAGGCCTTCCTACGTTCAGGAGTGTTTGGTTGGTGTTTGTCGATACAGTCAACGGTAAGCCCAAGCCATTCAAACAAAGTACCGTTCCATTCGCTATCACGTTTGGCTAGGTAGTCATTTACGGTAACGATGTGCACCCCTTCGGCGGACAAAGCGTTCAGGTATGCGGGCAGGGTACTCACCAATGTTTTACCTTCACCCGTGGCCATTTCGGCAATCTTTCCGCTGTGCAACACCGCGCCACCAATCAACTGCACATCATAATGCACCATGTTCCAAGTAACCTTGCCACCGCCGGCAGTCCAGGTGTTTTTATAAGTAACCGAATCGCCCTTTATGGTTATGTAATCTTTCTTCACCGCCAGTTGTCTATCCAAGTCTGTGGCAGTTGCTTCCAACGTTTCATTTTCCTTGAATCGTCTTGCTGTTTCTTTTATCACCGCAAAAGCTTCAGGGAGTATCTCTTTCAGTACTTCCTCAATCTGTTTGTCACGGTCTTTTTTCAGCTTGTCCACCTCTTGGTAGATGGCATCTTTCACGTGTATTTCCGATGCTGGCAGTTCGTCGGCCTCCAGTTGTTTGGCTTCTATGATACCATCTATTTCTTGCAGGTGGGCTTTTATGCGCTCCTTAAACTCTACTGTCTTAGCCCTTAGTTGGTCGTTTGTGATGTTTTGGTACTGCCTAAAATGATTGTTTATTTCTACAACCAGGGGCTTTATCTGCGCCACATCCTTCTCACTTTTATTCCCCCCCAGTAACTTACTTAAAAAACTTAACATATTTTATTATCAATTTATCTATAGCGTAACTGCTGTTCAAATAAAATGCTAAAAAGCTTTTTTCGCCAACTTGTCATTTTATTGAGCGGCAAATGTAGTAGTTGTTAATGGTTAATGATTAATGGTTAATGGTTAATGGCAAGTGATTAACGATTTGTTGTTAATAAATGGTGCGGTAGACTGATTGTTTATGCGTATTCTGCCACCAACTTACCGAAAGTTTGAAACTTTCGGTAAGTTTCCTAACATTTTACGAGTAGTAGCAGGGAAAATTTACTTTGAATTTGCTCTCAATTCCTCTGCCTTGTTATAATCCTCTTTTGCTTTATCCACTAAGAAAAGACATCTTTCAAATGCTGCCCTGTCCTCATAACTTTTAGGATTATTGGATTATATCTTACATCCTCATCAAAAACTTTAAGTATCTCTTCATTTGAATATATTTTGGACATTTCTTTATTAGGTATCGACTCTTTGAACATTGTCGAACTAGAACTTTTCATTATACCACCAAGATTAAAATAGCTTTCAGGGGAATGCTCTTTTTTAATAGCTTTTTTTGCATCTTCAATTGCCTCTTTAAACATACTTTTTGTATAATAATAATTAGACCTATCGACATAGGCTTTAGCAGAATCAGGAAAAAGTTTAATCGCCTTGTTGAACATATCAAGTTTATATTGTTCTGGTATTTTATCGTACTGCTTTCCGTGATGTATCAATGATTCTGACGAAGGGCAGGACCTTTACTCGCTATAAACAGGAATTTTACTCTACCAGAGACTTTCTCCTCTTTCAATTCATAATATTTAAGCTTGTCTTTTTTATTAGCAAACAAAATTGCTGTATCAAAGTCCTTTAGCCCATCTTCCAAAGAAAAATCCCCAACTTTTGCGTTGCCTCGCCTTACATAAGCATCTGGGCTTTTTGGTTTGAAAAAAATTGCACTGTCAAACATTGGCAACGCCTCTTTCCCATTCTTATCGCTTAGAAAATTATTACCCTTTTGTAAATAATAATCAAAGTCCCTTACGGATTGTGCCAATAAAAACATTGGTGCTATTGCCAATATTGCAAGAAGTAAGGTTGTTTTTTGTTTCATAATTATATTTTCAGGTTAAATAGATTGTTTATCAGGTTTAAAAAGTCAAAAATAATAATAATTCCTATGTATGGTAATTCTTTTCTTACCTTAAACTCCATTCCCCCACCAACTTCACCACTTCTAATAACACGATTCTTTTCATAGGTTATAAAAGTCACCCATTCTTTTCTCTTTTGGTTATCTAACGCTTCTTGCCACACTATTGGGACTTCCTGCGCCTTCACAAGATAAGAATACTAGTTCTTTCTAGCCAAGAATAACTTCTTTATTGTCAAGAAAAAAGTATCAAATAGTTAGGTTTTCGATTACTCAGAGACAAAAAAATCGGATTCCGGCAAAAAAGGTTCAACGAGGTAGGGTTATACGGTGCCGATAGCCAACGCAAATGCCTTTAAAAAGTTGGATTAGTCGGCAGCTTTAAAGAGGGGTCGAAAGTTGGCGGTCGAGAAACAAAAGACTTTGACCCTTTTTTAGTTTTGTTCTAACCACTAATAACTAACCATTATATAATTTCTTTCATTAATCGCACAACGGTATCTATTTCTTTGTAGGTGTTGTGTTTGCTGAAGGAGAAGCGGATGGTGATGAGGTTGGGGTTGTTGTTGATGGCTTGCAGTACGTGGCTACCAACATTGGAACCGCTGGCGCAAGCACTGCCGCCACTGGCGCAGATGTCGTGGATGTCGAGGTTGAAGAGTATCATATCGCTTTTTTCGGTCATCGGTACGCTGACACTCAATACGGTGTAGAGGCTGCTGCCGGCAACATCGCCGTTGAAATGTACGCCGGGGATGTGTTTGAGTAACTGTTCCATCATGTATAGTTTGATGCTTTTGATGTAGGTGCTGTCGGCCTCGTAGTTGGCGGTGGCAATGTCCAATGCCTTTGCAAAGCCAACGATGCCATAGAGGTTTTCGGTGCCTGCCCGCATATTGCGCTCTTGTGAGCCACCGAGAACGAAGGGTTTTATTTTTACATTTTCATTGATGTATAATATGCCAACACCCTTTGGTCCATGAAACTTGTGCGCAGACCCCGTAATGAAGTGAACGGGCGTATTGCGGAGGTTGATGGGAAAGTGACCGACAGTTTGCACCGTGTCGCAATGGAAAATGGCATCGTATTGCTTGCATAAATCTCCAACGGAATAGATGTCCAATAGGTTTCCTATCTCGTTGTTGCCGTGCATGAGGGTTACCAACGTCTTTTCGGGGATAGTAGCCAAGAGGTCGGCAAGATTATCAAGATCGATATGACCATTGGGTAACAACTTTACAAAAGACAAAGAAGCCTGACCACTTTGATGCAAATGTTCGACAGTGTGCAAGGTGGCGTGGTGCTCGATGGGAGAAGAAATGATGTGCGTGCAACCCAAATCGCGGACTGAGGCGGTGATTGCCATGTTGCTGCTTTCGGTGCCACCAGAAGTAAAGAATATCTCGGAGGGATGAGCGTGTAAAAGCTTTGCCACCAGTTTGCGGGCATTCTCTATTGCCAATCTGCTCTCTCTTCCATAACTATAAATAGAGGATGGATTGCCATAAAGCGTGGTAAGATAAGGCATCATCGCCGCCAATACATCGGGATCGAGCGGGGTAGTAGCAGCGTTGTCGAGATAGATACGTTGTTTCATTGTTTTTTTTTATCGGAAATCGTTAGTCGGAAATCGCAAATAGGAAGCGAGACAACTAGCGACTAACGATTTCCGATTGCTTTGCTCACGATTTCCGTTTTATGAACTCATTCCTTCCCTAATATCCTGCATTAAACGGTTGGCAATGTTTTCGGCGGTTGTTTCGAAACTGCTTTCGGCATAGATGCGGATGATGGGTTCGGTATTGCTGGTGCGGAGGTGCACCCAGTCGTTGTCGAACTCTATTTTAAGACCATCTTCTGTATTGATGGGGTTCTTTTTATATTTCTTTTGTATGTAAGCGAATATTTTCTTCACATCAATACCTGCTCCTAACTCTATTTTATTCTTACTCATAAAATAGTTGGTGTATTGATTGCGCAATTGCCTAACTGTCTTCTTTTCGTGAGCCAAATGTGTCAAGAATAAAGCAATACCAATCAGGGCATCACGACCATAATGAAGGTCGGGGACGATAATACCACCATTGCCTTCGCCACCGATAACGGCATTTGTAGCTTTCATTTTGGCAACTACGTTTACTTCGCCAACTGCACTAGGGGTGTATTCTCCACCATGTTTTATAGTAACGTCTTTCAACGCCCTTGTGGAGGACATGTTGCTTACGGTATTGCCTTTTTTATGTTTCAAAACATAATCGGCAACAGCTACGAGGGTATATTCTTCTCCAAACAAACTTCCATCCTCACAAACAAAGCAAAGCCTATCCACATCGGGGTCAACGGCAATTCCTAGATGAGCTTTTTGTTTGGTTACTTCATTGGAGAGACCTGTTAAATGCTGAGGCAATGGTTCGGGGTTGTGAGCGAACTGACCATTGATTTCACTGTTCAATACGGTATAATCTTTTAGTCCCAATGCCTTCAATAAAGCGGGGACAGCAGTTGCGCCAGTGCTATTGATAGCATCAATAACTATTTTGAATTTAGCATCTTTAATAGCCGCAACATCAACTAGAGGATAGTTGATGATGGCTTCAATGTGTTTGTCCAAAGCAGTGGAATCTATTGAGTAAGCACCCAATTTATCTACATCTGCGAAGCTATAATTGTCATTTGCAGCCATTTCCAAAATAGCAGCGCCGTCATCGCCACTGATAAACTCGCCTTTGCTGTTTAAAAGTTTCAAGGCATTCCATTCTTTGGGGTTATGGCTTGCGGTAAGGATAATTCCACCGGCTGCTTTGTGAAAAACAACTGCCATTTCTACAGTTGGTGTAGTACTCAAGTCGAGGTCAATCACATCAATACCCAATGCATTCAAAGTATTAACTACAAGTCCTTGAACCAACTTCCCACTGATACGACCATCACGACCAATGACAATCTTTTTTTCGTCCCAAGAATAAGTTTGATTGAGAATCCACGTGCCATAAGCAGCCGTGAACCTGACAATATCTATAGGACTTAAAGAATCGCCTACACGACCGCCGATTGTGCCCCTGATACCGGAAATACTTTTAATTAATGCCATAGAGTAACGTTTATTTTGAATGGAAACGGATGGGTGCAAACATAAATGAAAACTCTTTTCTGATGATGCTTTAATTTTTTCAGCCTATCTTAGCCCGATGATGAAGAAAGCGTGGTACAAAGATTGGTTCAATTCACCCTATTATCACCAGTTGTACAAGAATAGAAATGATGATGAAGCCCAAGAATTTATAGAACGGTTGATTGCATACCTACAACCAAAAGACACGGCAACAATGCTGGATGTGGCTTGTGGTAAGGGTAGGCACAGTAAGGTTTTGGCAGATATGGGATACGATGTGACGGGCATTGACCTATCGGAAGCTTCCATTGAAGATGCAATGAAGGATGAAACAGACCGACTGCACTTTTTTCAGCATGATATGCGCCTTCCTTTTAGAATTAATTACTATGACTATGCTTTTAACTTCTTTACCAGCTTCGGTTATTTTAAAACACAAAGAGAACACAACAATGCCATACGAACCATTGCCCAAAGCATAAAACAAGGAGGGCTTTTTGTGATAGATTACCTGAATGTGCATTTTGAATCAGGCAGATTGGAGAAAAGCAAAACAGTTATTGTTGAAAATACTAAGTTCCATATCTCTAAATGGCATGATGAGCAGCATTTTTTTAAGCAGATACAGGTGAGCGACAATACTACTAACGCCCCCAAACATTTATATACCGAGCGGGTTGCAAAGTTTAGTTTGGGCGACTTTACTGATATGCTTTCTTATCAGAATATGCAAGTGCAGGCTGTATTTGGTGATTATAACTTGGGGAAATATGATACAAAAAAATCACCTAGGATGATTATCGTTGCAAAAAAACTGAAATGATAGTGTATTAGGGACTTTAAATCCTGGAGACCAACTACTATATGTAAGTTAGATTAAAAAATAGCCAAGATAATAATCCACCACCCACTATCTGCTTCAATGTTTTTATTGCTTGGGATATTTGGTTACGGGCAACTTGATACTGAATTTGCATTATGTCGCAAATTTCTTCATAGCTTAAGTTCAGGTAATACTTCAGGTAGATAATTTCACGTTGACGGTTGGGAAGTTTCTGTAATGCAGCAATCAATTGTATTACCTTTTGTTTATCCTCCTCGCTGTTGATTACGAAATGATCGTGACCTACTTCAAAACTAACATTTGCTTGGTCGTCGAAGTTGGTTGTTCTTTTTGCCTTATCCACTACTTTCAATATCTTATACTTCATCGCTTTGATAAGATATGCCTTAATTGAATTTACAGGTGGAGGTGCCTTTTGATGCCATAAATCTAAGAAAAGTTCTTGAATTGTATCCTTAATTACCTCAGTATCATTAGAGAATTTGCAACCATATTTAAACAAATCTGGGAAGTATTTGCAGAACAATTCTGCCAAAGCTTCCTTCTTGCCTTGCCTGAAACGTTCCCAAATTATCAAATCATTTTCCCTTTCACTCATAATTTTTTTATTATCCTATGTTACAATACTATTTTCGCTTGCACTCTCATATACAAGTATGAAAAAAAGGTAAAATATGGCTATGAAACAAATAGATGAAATATTATTAAACGAAGGCTTTATTGATTGGGCCTCGAACCAGACTTCCCAACAATCTTTAGAATGGAAACAATGGATGGTGGAGCATCCGGACCATGAAAAAGTAGTTGAAGAAGCATTAAAGTTATTCAAAAATATGAAACTTACTGAAATAAATGTAAGTAATGATATTATTGAAGCTGAAAAAAACAAACTGCTCGTTTCTATTGGTACTACAAAGAAGCCTGCAAAATTGTTCAGATTGCATCGTCTTCGATGGGTAGCATCTATCGCTGCGTGTATAATATTGTTTGCAGGAAGCGGGTATCTCCTCAATAAGTTCTATGGAAAACAAGAAGAGAAGACTTCTTATGGTGAAATGATAGAGAAACAATTACCAGATGGTACATCCGTGTTGTTGAATAGTAATAGTTCAATAATATACGCTGCCAATTGGGAAAAGTCTAAAGAAAGGGAAGTTTGGATAAAAGGAGAAGCTTTTTTTCATGTAACCAAGAAGCCTGACCACAAGAGATTCGTGGTTCATGCAGATAAATTTGATGTGATTGTTACTGGTACTAAATTTAATGTACTAAACCGAAAAAACAAATCCACGATTATGTTACAAGAAGGGGGAGTGACTATTCACTTCCTAACAGGAAAGGAAATAAGGCTCCAACCTGGTGAATCCGTTGAATATGGTAAAGAAGAGATAAATGTAGAAAACCTTAAACCTGAAAAGGCGCAACAAGAGAAAGTTTTAGCATGGATAAATAAGAAATTATATTTCGAGAATACAACCATGTTGGAAGTATGTGATAAAATAAATGAGTTGTATGGAGTGGATATGGAGCTTGGTGCAGACAGTACAGAGTTGAAAAAGAGAACAGTAACTGGAATATTGCCCAACGACAATCTCGATATTTTATTACAGGCTTTGGAGGCAACTTCCGACTTTAAATTAGAGCATAAGAATAATCAAGTTATAGTGAACTTACCAAGGTAGTGGAATAATCTTTTTACAATTTAATTATTACTGTTTATGAGAATTACTAAGTTATTATTCGGAGGGTTTAGCATTTTAATTCCTCTTATTGTTTTCGCAAAGATTGTTACTGCTCAGTCTGACGGCAGCTATCAAAACATCTTTCACTATGCTGTTAGTAATCAAATTGTTGAAAATACGCAAAAACAAAATTTGTTTTCTGTGCTAAAGGATTTGAACAGAGCCAAAGGTGTCTATTTCTTTTTCAGTGATTCTTCTATTGCAAACAAGCAAGTTAGTGTTCCTGATATGAAGGGGGATATTGATGGCATTTTAATTGAACTTCTAAAAAACACAGGCTTAAAATACAAAAAGATATCTAAGAATACATTTGTAATCACAACTGACAAGCCTAATGCAGATAAAACATCTAATCAGAACCTTTACAATTTGATAGAAACTCCGTATGGTGAACTTAGGTTTGCTTCTATCAATTCACCATATTATGAACCACCTGTAAAAATAGTTGGTAAGGTTGTTTCAAGTAAAGATGGGCGACCTATGGAAGGTGTTTCTGTCAAAGTAAAAGGAAAGAAAATAGGGACTTCTACAAAGTCTGATGGTTCATTTACTTTGGATGTGCCCGATAATAGTGCAGTATTGGAATTCTCCGCTGTGGGATATTTGTCTACTACTGCAAAAATTGGTGAATCGGGGATAGTCAGTATTTCATTGCAAGAATCTGCATCAGATTTGGAAGATGTAGTTGTTGTTGCTTATGGGACACAAAAGCGATCAACTTTCACAGGTGCTGTAACAACTATTAACAACCAAATGATTGAAGATGTGCCTAGAGCTTCTTTTCAAGAGAGTTTGCAAGGTAATGCAGTAGGCGTGCTTTCTACATCTGGAACTGGGCAACCAGGTGCTGCCCCAGACATTAGAATTAGAGGTGTTGGCTCTATAACAGCTTCAAGTGCACCATTGTATGTTGTGGATGGTGTTCCTCTTACATCTGGGGATATCTCTAATGGATTGGGCTCAAACACAATTGCTGCCATCAATCCATTGGATATTCAAAGTACTGTTATATTAAAGGATGCCACAGCAACTGCCTTATATGGTTCTAGGGGTGCAAATGGGGTTATATTGATTACAACAAGAAAAGGTAAGGCAGGAAAGACATTGCTTGATTGTAGATTGCAAACGGGAATTAGTTTTTATACTTTAAAGGGGTCAAAAGATAAAACATTATCTACTACACAGATGCTACAGTACCTACGGGAGGGTTGGAAAAACGCAGGTAATGACACAACACAATTTAATGCACAAGTAGCACAAACTGGAATTGATAGTACAGTGAACACTGATTGGTTCAAGCAAGTGCTTAGGCAAGGTAAATATGCAAATGTGTCTCTTAATGTCAGTGGAGGCAATGAAAAAACTACGTTTTATGTGTCCGGCGGATTATTCCAAATAGATGGTGTGCAAAATGCTACGAGTTACAAAAAAATTACCACACTAGTAAATGTTACCCACAGGGCGTCGGATAGGTTTACACTAAATGCTGGAATTAGTGGCGCATATCAATTATCTAACAGTTCCATAATAGGTGCAACTTTCATGAACCCTACAAGGGCGATGTATAGACTTCAAGATTGGTTGACGGTAAACAATCCCGATGGTAGTTACAATACAGGTTACAACTCTGGCTACAATCCTGTTGCAATACAAAATACTGATGTGCGTAGAACAACGACTTATGTTTTAAGAGGTACAGCTAATGGTGTTTATAGATTGGCGAGAGGACTTACATTGGAATCTACAGCGGGTATAGATTATAGCCATGCTTTTAATTTGATATACAATGATCCTAGATATGGAAATGACAACGTTGCTCAGAATGGATCTATTACAAACTTTTCTGGAGATATTGCCAACTGGATTTGGACTAACATTGTGAGGTATAAAAGAAGCATTAATGTAGATAACACATTTGAAATATTTGGTGGATATGAGGCATCAAAAAGAACTGATAATACGATTAATGTCACAGCGTATAATTTGCCTGAAATTGGAATGTACTCAATATCCAACGCAGCTATCCCAAGGCAACCAACTGCCATTATACAACAAGAGGCATTGGTCTCGCAATTTTTAAATGGCAGCTATTCTTTTAAAAATAGATACTACCTAACTGCCTCTGTGAGAAATGATGATCAATCAAGGTTTGCGGCGGGGAATAGAAACGGGCAGTTTTGGAGTTTTGGTGGAGGTTGGGATGTAACTAAAGAAAAGTTTTTCAGGGTTCCCGAAATAGTTAGTTTAAAGTTAAGGGCTAGTTATGGCAAAACAGGTAATTCAGTAGGACTTGCTGACTATGGTTGGCAAGGTTTGTATGTGTTAAATAGTTCTTATGGTGATGAGGCTGGTATTGCCTTTTCTCAGTTACAAAACTTAGGGTTCACTTGGGAAAAGAATTATCCATTAAATCTCGGCTTCGATGTTTCATTACTTAAAAATAGGATAGCAGCTTCTTTTGATTGGTACACTAGAAAAACAACAGACCTTATCATGGCATTTCCTTTGTCTGGCGTAACAGGGCTTACAGTTTCTAATGGCAACTACGGGTCTATGCGTAATCAAGGATTTGAAATCGTTGTAAATACAGTTAATATTGCACCACGAACAGCAACTGGTTTTAGGTGGTCTACACAAATAAATTTCACTACCAATAAAAACACTATTCTCCAGTTGATTCGTCCAACTAGTGCAACTTATGACAGGCACGTTGGTACCGATTACTATCAGTGGTATTTAACTCCTTATGCTGGTGTTGATAGCGCAACTGGACAAGCTGTATGGCTTAAATACGATACTGCGAAGGCAGCATTTTCAAAAACAACTACCTATCCAGGATTGCCTTCTAAACTTAATACTAAATTTGATCAGGGTAGTGCCTTGCCTAAGTTCTTTGGAGGAATTACCAATTCTTTTTCTTACAAACGTTTCACTTTGTTGGTAATGCTCTTTTATAATTATGGTAATAAGATATATGATAACAATGGGACTTTAAATAGTTCTGATGGCTCTACAGGCTTTAGTTCTACGGGTAATATTCCTTTATATGACTTTAACCATAGGTGGCAAAAACCAGGTGATAAAGGCGATGCACCTGCACCAGTTTTTTTAGGTACCCAAACTGGTGTAAGCAATATGCAATCAACAAGGTTTTTGTATGATGGAAGCTACATTCGCCTAAGGGACATGATGCTTTCTTACGACTTACCTGCGAAATTGATGTCCAAAGCAAGAATTGCTACTACTAAAGTTTATCTAAGGGCAAACAACCTATATACACTTGTAAAAGACAAACGGTTAATATATGATCCGCAAACCAACGTTGACGGACAAATTAACTTACAACCACCACAGCAGGTGACAATATTATTTGGTGCAAACATTATTTTCTAGTTTTTGATTATAAATTTAAATAAAATGAAATCATTCAAGTTTATATTTTCGTTGTTAGTAATTGGATTTGTATTCAATTCCTGTAGCAAAAACTTCACTAACCTTTCTCCAAGTGACTCAATATTGGCAGATAGTGCCCTGAATAGCGTAGCTAACGTTCGTGCAGTGGTTGTAGGATTATATACAGGACTAGTAAACAATACCTATTATGGAGAAGCTGCTACTTTGATACCAGATTTAACTGCTGATAATGTTTACAGAAGCGTTCAAACTGGTGCTAGGTACACTACTTGGGCCACTGGATTAATAACTTCCAGTGACACGTATGCCCAAAGTTTGTGGGATCAAGCATATTCAATCGTTATCAATGCAAATACCGTTATCAACAAAGCCCCTTTATTGCATCCATCAAGTACTGCTGGCGTAGCGCACACCGATTCTCTTGAGTTAAGACAATTGATTGGGGAGGCTTATGCAGTTAGGGCACTTACTTTTTTTGACTTAACTAGGTATTTCTGTTATTCCTACACTAAGGCAGTAGGGTCGGACAGTATAACTTCAACTATCAATATAGATTATGGCATACCCATTATTTTAAGTTCTTATCCACAGAGTATAAATCAAATATTGGGTACTGCTTCGGTTCCTAGTAAATTTTATGTGTCCCGTAGCACTGTAGAACAGTCTTATGCACAAGTGATGAATGATATAGATTCTGCATTGGTCTATTTGCCATCAAACATCAATGGTAGAATTTTGGTAAATGGCGTTTACGATCCCTCTTTGTTTAGGACTAGAATGAATTATTATTCTGTAAATGCCTTAGCTGCGAGGGTTTGCTTGTATAAAGCAGATTATGCCAATGCCATTAAATATGCCAACGTTGTTATAAGCAACTCCTTATATCAATTGTTACCGGCATTGACAATGACTACCGATTTTCATACGCAAAACAATGCTGAATCCATCTTTGAACTAGCAAATAATCAGTTCAATAATCAAGGTTCTACTAGCATCGCTTATGAATTTAATCAGGGTGGCTATGGTGAAATGCTAGCACCTGATACTATGTGGAAAATATATGACACTTTGGATGTTAGAGGCCCATATCAAGGACCAGGAGGATTTATTTATCCTGGAAATAGAAACGCATTTGGTGGAGAAACAAACACGTTGATTATTAACAAATACAACAACATCACCAATTACAACGAGAATATTAAGGTGTTTCGACTAGCAGAGATGTATCTGATACGTGCCGAGGCGGAAGGATATTCTTCAGTTGGTATTAGTACTGGCTATCAAGATTTGTTAAAGGTTGCTAATGCCAGAAATGAAATTATTAGACCGACCCCGCCAACTTCTCTACCAAGTTTTGATACCGCTATTTTGTTGGAAAACAGAAAGGAGTTTGCTTTTGAAGGTCACAGGATATTTGATCTTACGAGAATCAAAAATTCAAACCATCCTACTTCTAAGGGATATACTTATTCTTATTATCACTACACGCAGCAAAAGCTGAAAGCGGGACAAGTAGCAAGATCTGGTTCTCTTACAAGTACTCTGAAGAAATATGCAATTATGCCAATTCCATTGACAGACATAAGAGACTATACTGCTGATTCAATACACTTATATCAAAATCTTGATTATACCTACCCGCAATAGGGTATTAAATATCTAAAAAAGGGGTATTTGTATTCTGAGAAGAATGGATACCCCTTCCCTTAAATAAAAAAGCTATACAGGTTATCTATGTATAGCTTTTTCGTTTGTATAACAATATCGAAATCAATAAAAGAACTGTTCAGAAACAACTTTGTCATCCTTTACTTTATACACAGCAATTTCATCCATTGGAACCCTTCCCATTCCTTTCAAGGTGACATCTAACAAAGCAGAAACACTAAAATAGTTTCCAGCAACTACTGGTTGGCTAACTGAAGAGCTATGCACTTCTTCAATCAACTCTCTAAAATGTGCCCCTTTTGCTATGATAGCTTCCAAGCCTTCTGCAGTCTCTAACTTTTGGGTTTGAGGAGAAAACTCAGTACTTGTAGCATTGTCTGCATACAATTCTCTCTGAGCAGTTTCATACTGGCCCATACGGCAAAGTTCTACTAACCTTGTTGCAATCTCTAGTGTTGTCATTGTTTAAATTTTTTGTGTTAATTAATAATGTAAACATAAGGAATAGTTGTTAGTTGTTAGTGGTTAGTTGTTAGATTTTAAGAAATTGATTGCAGATTGTATTTTATCACTAACAACTAACAACTAACAACTAAGCACTAACAACTACTAAGCGTACATCTCAGCCCTCAACTCCTTAACTCTCTTGTCTTCAAGGTACTCATCAAAGGTCATTAACCTATCAATTGCACCTTTAGGAGTCAATTCAATGATGCGGTTTGCAACTGTTTGCATGAATGTATGATCGTGTGAGGTCAATAAAACAATGCCGGGGAATGTATTACAACCTTCATTGAAGCTCTGGATACTTTCCAAATCTAAGTGGTTTGTAGGTTGGTCTAGTACAATGCAGTTAGGGTTTTGCAACATCATGCGGCTTACCATACAACGCACCTTTTCACCCCCACTCAATACGTTTGTTTTCTTGCTGATATCATCCCCACTAAACAACATCTTACCAAAGAAGCCTCTTAGGAAAGGTTCATCTGCATCAGTAACATGTGGTGGAACATATTGACGAAGCCAATCGAGCAATGTTTCACCTTTAGTGAAAAATTCATTGTGTTCCACTGGCAAATATGCTTTGGTAACAGTCGTTCCCCATTCGAATTTACCATGATCTGCCTTCATATTACCATTGATAATTTCAAAGAAACTAGTGATAGCAGAAGGGTCTTTACTGAGGAATGCAATCTTATCGCCCTTGTTTACACTAAAACTAATCTTATCAAAAAGCACCCTTCCATCAACAGTTCTCTTTAGATTTTCTACGTTAAGAATCTGATTACCCACTTCCCTCAATGGTTGGAAGATGATACCCGGATACTTACGGTTGCTTGGTTCAATATCTTCGATAGTCAATTTCTCCAAAGCTTTCTTACGGCTGGTTGCTTGTTTACTCTTCGAAGCGTTTGCAGAGAAACGGGCGATGAAGTCGAGCAATGCCGCGCGCTTGTCTTCATTCTTTTTGTTTTTGTCATTCAACTGACGGGCCGCCAACTGGCTACTTTCGTACCAAAAAGAATAGTTACCTGTATATGTTTTTATCTTGCTCCTATCCACATCCGAAACGTGGGTACATACGGTGTCCAAGAAGTGACGGTCGTGACTTACTACCAATACGATGTTCTCATAATCGGCCAAAAAGTTTTCCAACCAACCAATTGTTTCGATGTCCAAACCATTCGTAGGCTCATCCAACAACAGGATATCAGGGTTGCCAAACAATGCTTGCGCCAACAATACCCTCACTTTCATGTTGCTCGGTATGTCTTTCATCAGGCTTTGGTGCATTGGGTCGGGTATTCCCAAACTGCCAAGCAAGGTTGCCGCATCGCTTTCGGCAGTATAGCCACCCATCTCGCCAAACTCGCCTTCTAACTCGCTTGCACGCATATAATCCTCTTCGGTAGCATCAGGGTCCATATAGATGGCATCCTTTTTCTGCATCACCTCCATCATTTTCTTATGCCCCATCAACACGGTATTCAAAACTGTTTCGTTGTCAAAAGCAAACTGGTTCTGGTTCAAAACAGCCAATCTTTCGCCGGGGGTAATATCAATACTACCTTTATTGGGTTCTATTTCGCCAGCCAATATCTTCATAAAAGTACTCTTGCCCGCACCATTTGCCCCGATGATGCCATAGCAGTTACCCTTTATAAAGTTGATATTTACATCATCAAACAATACCCTTTTCCCGAACGCCAGGGTAATATTCCTTGCACTAATCATTGATAGAAAATTTATTTTTTAGAGCGGCAAAACTAAGGATTAGGCAACAACTATGCTTAGAAGGTTTAAAAGGCTTTTTTCGTGAGCAATCTATTATGCTTTTAAGCCTATTGCCTGATAAGATTTAAGGGTTTAAGTGCTTATTATAGTAAAATTGCCATGGAAGTATACTTCTTTGGGAAAGAAGTATATAAATTTCTCAGGGAAGTATACTTCTTTGGGAAAGAAGTATATAAATTTCTCAGGGAAGTATACTTCTTTGGGAAAGAAGTATATAAATTTCTCAGGGAAGTATACTTCTTTTGGAAGGAAGTATATAAATTTCTCAGGGAAGTATACTTCCTTGGAAAAAAAGTATATAAATTTCCCATGGAAGTATACTTCCGTGAAAAAAAGATACCCATTTGTACTTTTTCCACCATTTCTTCGGGTTTGAAACATTTGTTTAGGATAATTTTTACATCCTTTAATCGCAATGAATCTATTTATGTTTATTATTGCATTATTATGATGTAGCAACGGACTAACAAATTTTACTTTTCTGGTAAGATGATTTTAAAACAAACAAACATTTTTCATCCTTACCCGAAATTTTAGCTGCATCTCACTTAGATTAAAAACAAATGATAGAATTACTGGTTATTCTTGGCCTTATCCTATTGAACGGCGTATTTGCAATGGCAGAAATCTCATTGGTTTCTTCCCGAAAAGCCAGATTGGAAGCCCAAGCAAACAAAGGCGACAGAAAAGCAAAACGTGCCTTGGAACTCGCTAACCACCCTGACAAATTCATAGCCACCGTACAAATTGGCATCACTTTCATCAGTATTTTATTGGGTATCTATGCCGAAGAAAGCATCAAGCAACATATTGCTGATTGGCTGCAACAGTTCGCCGTCCTCAAACCACATATCAACTCCATTTCCAAAGTATTGATGCTATTTGTTATTACTTATACCTCGCTTGTTTTGGGGGAATTGGTGCCTAAAAGAATAGGGTTAAGTAATCCGGAAGGTATAGCAAAGGCGGTTGCTGGACCAATGCGTTTTCTTTCGACTATCACGTTTCCATTTGTTTGGTTATTGAATCGTTCCTCCAATTTCTTGGTGAAATTAATGGGTATCAAGCACAACGAAAGCGCAGTAACGGAAGAAGAAATAAAGGCAATCATCAGCGAAGGCACTGAACAAGGCACCATTGAAGAGGCTGAACAAGAGATAATAGAAAGGGTTTTTCACTTGAGCGATAGGAATATTACGAGTTTGATGACTCACAGAAGCGACATCGTTTGGCTGGAAGCAAACAAAACGATTGGTGAGGTAAAGGCTACTTTGAAAGAAGCGATGCACACCGTGTACCCTGTTTGCGAAGGAAATATTGACAAGATAAAAGGTTTTGTGAGTATAAAAGAACTCTTTACCGCCGATGCAAGTGTTCTGTTAGGGAGCATCATCAAGCAACCAATGTATGTTCCAGAGAACAACACCGCTTATCAGGTATTGGAAAAGTTTAAGGAAACGAAAATCCACCAATGCTTTATCGTGAACGAATATGGAAGTATTGAGGGATTGATTACACTGAATGATATCCTTGAAGCAATTGTGGGCGATATTCCCCAGCCTGATGAAGAAACTTATGAAATAACGGAAAGACCCGATGGTAGCTTTTTAATTGATGCGCAGATTTCATATTACGACTTCCTAAAACACATTGACAAAACCGAATGGATAGAAGAAGGTGAGCAAGAGTTTGACACATTGGCTGGCTTTATCCTCGAAGAACTACAAGAGATTCCCAAGACTGGCGATACCCTACATTGGCGTGGCTACGACTTTGAAATAGTTGATATGGACAACCACCGTATAGACAAGGTTTTGGTGAAAGAAGTTACAGTGAACAGTGAACAGTGAGCAGTGAACAGTAAACAGTGAGCAGTGAGCAGTGAGCAGTGAGCAGTGAACAGTGAACAGTGAACAGTGAACAGTGAGCAGTGAGCAGTGAGCAGTGAGCAGTGAGCAGTGAGCAGTGAACAGTGAACAGTTATCAGTAAACAGTGAGCAGTTATCAGTAAACAGTAAAAAGACTATCTTATCACTGTTTACTGCTCACTGTTCACTGATAACTGAATTCCGTTTCTGGATTGTCTAGCTTATAACTTTTCTCTGTGCCATTCGCTTTTACGTGGAAAATGTTTGTTTGCTTTTCTTGATAATCATACAATAAACTACAATTAACAGATACTTTCTTTAGGGTTGGAACATCTTTTACTTCAAGGTAAGTCCAGATGCTTTCTAGTTGTTGTTCGTAGCCCAGATAATGGAGCGTTACTGCTTTTCCATCTAGTTTTAGTTGAAGTTTATGTTGGATATAATCATTAAGCAGCTTATCAACTTCAGCTTTATTGGCAGGGTGTAGTATATCCACTTTTGTATTTCCATACTTCTTGAGGGTATTCTCTAAATCGTCCGTAAAAATCCTGATACTCACTTCCACAGTCTTTTCTTTAGCATTGTGATCTATCTCAATCATAGAAACATAAAAAGGGTGTAGGGATTTGTTCCCAACAGTTTCAGTTTGATGAAAACAAGGAAACAAAGAAATAATTGACACCAATAGCCACCCAGATATTATATTTACCATTCGAGTATTTAATTTAATTGATTACAAAAGTGCTGAATAATTTCCAGCACTTTGCAACAACTTACTTTTTTATGAATGATTTCGGTTTATACTTCGCACTTGGCAGGCAACATATTGCGGATTGGCAAGGCATCGATCATATATTATTCATCATGGCATTGTGCTTACGCTATCAATTAATAGATTGGCAAAAGATATTGGTGTTGGTTACAGCCTTCACCATCGGTCATTCAATCACATTGGCTTTGAGCGTATTTAACGTAGTGCATTATTCAACAAAGTGGATTGAATTTTTGATACCTGTTACCATTGTTATAACGGCGGTGAGTAATATTTTTGTGAAGCAGTTTGTATTCAAAAGCAAATTCCCTTTCATCTACTTCATGGCTTTGTTCTTTGGGTTGATACACGGCTTGGGCTTTAGCAATTATTTAAAAAGCCTTTTGGGAATGGACAAAAACATTGTTACCCAATTATTTGCCTTTAACTTAGGATTAGAGGTAGGACAATTGATGATTGTTTCCTGCATTTTGTTGCTATCGTATTTGTTGTTAGGGCTTTTAAAACTGAATAGAAGGGAGTACATTTTATATTTTAGTGGCGGCGTTTTTGCTTTGGCAATGCAAATGGTATTGCAACGTTGGCCTATTTAGCAATTAACCACAAAGTGTACTAAGTGTTTCACAAAGAAACACAAGGGTTTATGCGTAATAGGAAATTTAAAATATTCTGTGTCCTTAGTGGTTCTTTTCTTTGTGTTCTTGGTGGTAGAGGCGTTACATTGAACAACTATCATACACTATCGTTATAAATAATTTTCTTTTCCATTCAAATAATTCTGTCACATTCATGAGAAAAATTAAGCAGCTTGTATTCATCTTAATAGTTGGGACTTTTACAGCCAATGCGCAGGATATAAAAAACAATCCTACATCCAACCACGGCAATAAGTTCGAGGAGTTGGGAACTATTCTTCCTTCCCCAAATGAGTACCGTACTGCCAGTGGCGCACCTGGTCCAGCGTATTGGCAACAACGTGCCGACTATGATATTACTTGTTCGTTGGATGAGAAGAAACAAGTACTCACGGGTAGCGAATCAATTACTTACTACAACAACTCCCCCGATGTGCTTACCTACATCTGGCTTCAACTAGATGAGAATGAACACAGTTCCCTCAATAATGCCAACTATCCCGCTTCTACTGTCTTGGCTAAATCATATTCTTTGTATGAGTTGAATAAATTGGCAGAAAATGAAAAGATAGACAACGGTTATGGCGACATCATCACAAAACTGACTGACGCAACAGACAAACCATTGAATTATACCATCAACAAAACGATGATGCGCATAGAACTTCCAACTCCTCTAAAACCAAAGCAAATATTTTCGTTTAATGTAAATTGGCATTATAAAATTGTTGACAGGATTTCGATGGGTGGCCGTGGTGGCTATGAATATTTCCCTGAAGATGGGAATTACATTTTCACCATGACCCAATGGTATCCTCGCCTTTGTGTTTACAGCGACTTTCAGGGATGGCAGAACCATCAGTTTACTAGTAGGGGCGAGTTTGCTTTGACTTTCGGAAACTTTAAAGTGAAAATGACCGTTCCTGCCGACCATGTAGTTATGGCAACAGGGGAGGGGCAAAACTATCCAGCGGTATTATCTCCGGCGCAACTTGGCAGATGGCAAAAAGCACAATCCGCAAAAGAACCAGTAGAAGTAGTAACCCTAAGCGAAGCCAAAGAGCGAGAAGCAGCACCTGCGTCTGCAACAAAAACGTGGATATTTAAAGCGGACAGTGTTCGTGACTTTGCTTGGGCAAGCTCACGTAAGTTTGTTTGGGATGCAATGCCAGCTTATGTTGAGGGGAAAAAGATAATGTGTATGAGTGCTTATGCCAAAGAAGCCTACAACCTTTGGAGCAGGTATTCCACTAAGGTTGTTGCACACACAGTCAAGTCATATTCCCATTTTACCATTCCCTATCCTTACCCGGTAGCGCAAAGTATAGAGGCGAGCAATGGAATGGAATACCCAATGATTTGTTTCAATTGGGGACGTACGGAAAAGGATGGTACATACACGGAGGCATCTAAAGATGGGATGATTGGGGTAATTATACACGAGGTCGGTCATAACTTCTTCCCGATGATTGTGAACAGCGACGAACGCCAATGGTCTTGGATGGATGAGGGATTGAATACTTTTTGCCAATACCTGACAGAACAACTATGGGATAATAAATTCCCATCTAAAAGAGGGCCTGCTTATGAGATTACGGATTATATGAAAATGCCTAAGAATCTGTTGGAGCCCATTATGACCAACAGCGAAAACATAGAAAACTTTAGGGACAATGCTTATTCCAAACCTGCCACAGCATTGAATGTATTGCGTGAAACCATAATGGGCAGGGATTTGTTTGACTATGCCTTCAAGCAATATGCTACCCGTTGGGCGTTCAAACACCCTACACCAGCAGATTTTTTCAGGACAATGGGCGATGCTAGTGCCGAGAACCTCGATTGGTTCTGGCGTGGTTGGTTTTACGGTATTGAACCTTGCGACATATCCATTGATTCTGTGAAACACGCCGTTTACGACCCCAACGAAAGGAGAAAAAGAATACTTAGGGATAAGTCGATACCTGCAAAACCATCAGTACTTCCTTTTGAGGATATTAGCAAGATTAGAAACAGGGAGGACAAGCGCATCGTTTTTCAAGTGGATGCCGACACTACTCTTCGTGATTTTTATTGGAGGTACGACCGTGGCATAGAACCTTACGACAGCACCATTGATGCTAACCTTCCAGAAAAACCTTCTACGGGTTTGGAGCCATTGAACAAAGAGGAGAATGAGAAGTATGCCAACATTCATCTTTATGAAGTTTCCTTTACCAACAAAGGCGGATTGGTGATGCCGATAATTGTTCAGTTTAAATTTGAGGACAGTACCACAGAAACCGAAAAGCTACCCGCACAGATATGGAGGCACAATGAAAACAATGTGGTGAAAGTTTTCTTGACAACCAAGAAGGCTGTTTCCATTCAACTTGACCCAATGCGTGAAACGGCAGACATTGACGAAAGCAACAACTACTGGGGCGAGATACCACCGCCAAGTAGGTTTGCGATGTTTAAAGCAAATGCTGCCAACCTAAGAAATCCTGCCCCTGCGGAAAAGAATCCGATGCAGATTTCGTTGGAGAAAAAAAGTAGTAAGTGATAAGTTGTAGGTTGTAAGTAATACGTTATAAGTAAACACAAAAAAGCGGGCATCTCTTTAAAGATGCCCGCTCGTTGATTGATTAACTAAGATTAATTTGCAAAAACCATCTCTTGTTTCATTTCTACCCAATTGATGATTGTTTCTGCATCTTCAAGCCCAGCATTGCATACTTTAAAATTGAGATTCCCATCATAACCCATTGCCAAATGCAAATTGTCGTAAGCAGAATTAAAGGTATTCAACAGTTTTCTATCAATCTTTCCAAGCTCTTCTTGATACCATTCCACACTTTTTCTTCCTTGTTTCTTTAATCCAAACAAACCATCCAATGCTTCCAAAACCCCTTAGTAGGCAGTGTTGCCAGCCATTTTCACATACTTCCTGTCCTGATAAAACCCGTCTTCTTTTTGTGCCTTGGTACTCAATATTTCTTTTGCATTATCAAGGTATCTGTGTGCTTCCGTTATGTGTTTCATTTTGTAAAGGTAAGCTGTTAGTGGTTTTTAATTGATAATTGAATCTTCATTTTCAGGACTTTAAGATGAATATTTTTTTGGAACTATGTAAAATCCTTTTTAATCATTTAATCCTGTAAATAGTAATTCAGACAAAATAATTGTGCAAAGGCAATGTAAGTGGGGCTGCGTTCGTAGTCAATTAATAATTTACAAATGATAAAATACGTCTAACCCCAGTTAGTGGTGGCTGCACTTTTTATTTTATCCGATAAAGTTATTCGAATACGAACAGTGGCATATATCTTTAGCCCTTAATTAATTATTCACATTTCAAATATTTAAAAATGGCAGAGGGAACTAAAGAAAATCCGTGGGTACTTAAAACCCCACCGCTTTCGTCGGACTTTACAATGCACAAAGACACAAAAGATGGCAAGGAAATATTAGTTTGTACCGTAGGCAAAACCGTTTTGCAGTACGATTACCGTTGCCTTGCCGACCTTCACGCTATGCTAAAAGCACACGGCGATTGGATGGAACTGGGAAGTGCAGACGAGCAAAAACCTGCTAAAGATGGCACGGTTGAAGCTTGGGGACGTTCAGAAAACAATCCCGTAGGTGGATGGTATGGCTTAAAGAAAGGGTTGAGGGGTCGCTTCGGAATGTATGTTCCTCCACTAATGGAAGTACTCGGTCTTGCCGAAGTAACCCATGATGCCAAAGGAAACAAAATGAGGGCAAAATAATTACGATATAATGCAAACAGAACAAGACAAACTCAAAACAAACGGTGCAGGATGGAAACAATGGGGACCTTATGTAACCGACAGGCAATGGGGTACCGTGCGGGAAGATTATAGTGCCGATGGTAATGCGTGGCAATATATAAGCCATGATGCGGCACGAAGCAAAGCATACCGTTGGGGAGAGGAAGGGATAGCGGGCATAAGTGATAGCCACCAATTAATTTGTTTTGCTGTTGGATTATGGAACAAGAAAGACCCCATCATTAAGGAGCGTTATTTTGGCTTGACAGGTAATGAAGGCAACCACGGTGAGGACGTGAAAGAATTGTATTATTATCTGGATAGCACGCCTACACACTCCTACATGAAGATGCTGTACAAATATCCGCAGCAAGAATATCCTTACAGTTGGTTGATTGACGAAAACAAACGACGCAGCAAATTAGACCCAGAGTTTGAATTGATTGATACAGGCATCTTCAACGAGGACAAATACTTTGATGTCTTTGTTGAATATGCAAAAGCGGCGGAGAATGACATACTCATTAAAATAACGGTTCACAACAGGAGCAAGGAAGCAGCTTCATTGAATGTGCTGCCAACAATATGGTACAGAAACACATGGGCTTGGGGTTATGATGAATATGAATACAAGCCTGAGATGATGTCGAGCAATACAGCAGACATATTGATTCCCCATAAATATTTTGAAGACTATACCCTTTATTTCGATAAAGAAAATGCAGATAAAAAACTCCCCTTACTCTTTTGCGAGAATGAAACCAACAATCAACGGTTGTATAATTCACCCAACAAAAGTCATTATGTAAAGGATGGTATCAACGAGTATATCGTTCACGGAAAAACAGATGCTGTAAACATCAATGCTGTAGGTACAAAGGCCGCCATCAATTATGATGTGACTATCAATGGCTGTGAAAGTCAAACCTTCCGTTTGCGCCTATCTCCTAAAACAAACGCTCATCCTTTTGATGACTATGATTCATTGTTTGATACTGCCAAAAACAATGCGGATGACTTTTACAACGATTTACAAAAAGATATTCAGAGTGAAGATGAAAAGCGTGTGCAACGTCAGGCATTTGCAGGGATGCTTTGGAGCAAACAATACTTTGATTACAATGTAGATAAATGGTTGAACGGCGACCCATCGCAACCTGCCCCGCCAGAAGAACGTAAAAAAGGACGGAACTCAGGTTGGAAGCATTTGAACAATGCCGACATCATTTCCATGCCCGACAAGTGGGAGTATCCTTGGTACGCCGCTTGGGATTTGGCGTTTCACTGTATTCCCTTCGCAATGATTGATTCTGATTTTGCGAAGCAGCAATTATTACTCCTCACAAAGGAATGGTACATGCACCCCAATGGGCAATTGCCCGCTTACGAATGGGCTTTTAGTGATGTGAATCCGCCCGTACACGCTTGGTCGGCGTTCAGGGTTTTTAAGATTGATGAGAAAAAAAACGGCAAGGCTGATGTCCCTTTTCTTGAATCTGTTTTTCATAAACTGCTACTCAATTTTACTTGGTGGGTCAACCGAAAAGATGCCAATGGCAACAATATATTCCAAGGGGGCTTCTTGGGTTTGGATAATATAGGCGTGTTCGATAGGAGTGCGCCGCTACCTACGGGTGGCTATATTGAACAAGCGGATGGCACAAGTTGGATGGCGATGTATTCGTTGAACCTGATGCGGATTGCCCTTGAGTTGAGTAGGTACAACCCAGTTTATCAGGATATGGCTACTAAATTCTTCGAGCATTTCTTGTACATAGCCGAGGCAATGGATAGTATGGGCGTTGATGGTGGCGGACTTTGGGATGATGAAGATCAATTCTTTTATGACGTTTTGAAGCTTCCCAATGGCAATTGCACTAGGTTGAAAGTTCGTAGCATTGTGGGATTGATACCCTTGTTTGCAGTAGAGGTTTTTGATGCAGAACTGCTGGAGTCAGTCCCTGAATTTAAAATAAGATTGGAATGGTTCTTAAAGCATAGGCCTAACTTGGCAAGCCTTGTTTCTCGCTGGGAAGATAAAAATGCCGGAGAGAAACAGTTGCTGAGTTTATTGCGTGGGCATAGGATGAAAAAGATATTGCAACGGATGCTTGATGAAAGCGAATTTTTGAGTGATTATGGCATCAGGGCGGTATCAAAGTTTCATGAGCAGCACCCTTATGAGTTTTTTGTGGATGGCAAACGCTTCTCAGTGGAGTATTGCCCCGGCGAAAGCAATAGTGGATTGTTTGGTGGCAACAGCAACTGGCGTGGCCCTATTTGGATGCCCATAAACTTCTTGCTGATAGAAAGCCTGCAACGTTTCCACTTTTATTATGGCGATGATTTCAAGCTGGAATGCCCTACTGGTAGCGGTATATTCTTATCATTAAATGAAATAGCCGATTTATTGTCCAAGCGGCTCGCCAATCTATTTCTTCGCAATGAGGAAGGCAAACGCCCCGTGTTTGGCAAGTACGACAAGTTTCAAAACGACCCACAGTTCAATGATTACTTATGGTTCTTCGAATATTTCCATGGGGACACTGGCCGTGGCGTAGGCGCATCGCACCAAACAGGATGGACAGGATTGATTGCCCGCTTGTTGCAACCAAGAAAGAATCCGCTTAGTTGTTAGATGTTAATGGTCAATCACTGACCACTAACAACTAATAATCATTATCAATTTGGGATTAACTCCGTAAAAATATAAATTATTTACATTTTAATGCTTTTGGTTGTTGCAAGAAAAGCTCAATTCCATGAATAATCGATTGACTTCATGCTATTGTTCGATAATTCCGTGAATAATCGGTTGACTTCATGCTATTGTCCGATAATTCCGTGAATAATGGGTTGACTTCACGGAATTATACCAATTAACAAAATAAAGAGCTGATTAATTCGTTATGAATTAATGGCATCAAGAATTAAGATAACGGTTACCGAGGATTTACAAGATTTAAAGCGTCTTTATCATAAGCATCCTGC
>Ga0164297_10001056_pt1 | contig 30604 bp, 39 predicted proteins | sample GEODES058metaG_FD_113539 | JGI IMG/M metagenome (GOLD analysis project Ga0164297, IMG submission 113539) | Dystrophic lake water microbial communities from Trout Bog Lake, Wisconsin, USA - GEODES058 metaG | ecosystem: Environmental > Aquatic > Freshwater > Lake | place: USA: Trout Bog Lake... | reverse complement strand
TGATAAAAATGCCGAATCCTATGCCAGCCATAAAGGGAAACACCCAAACAGGTATGTTGCCCAAAAAGTGGTTGACTATGAGTTCAAACATTATGCGCTTAGGATCTGATAAGCACGAGTGCAATGCTGTTCACGCTCGTCAAGACCCAAGGTACCACCGTTGATCTTGATGCTGAGTTCTTTGATGTTGCCAGCGTCAGCATACTGATTAAGATTGTTATTTTCCCAGAACCAGCAGGCACTTTGCACAGCACCTTCAAAGGTGGTCAGGAATTCAGGCACATCATCTATGGTCATTTGTAAGCTGTCAGCAAAGGCCTGATAATTGTTGCGTCCTGTGACCTGAATCAGGCCACGACCGCAAAACTTCCAACCATCGCCTGACGCTTCGTCGCCGTTGCCCATGCGTCCTGCATAGGCACGATTGGCAATCCGTTCAGGATTGTGAGCATACTGATCAGCAATGTCTGCACTAAAGTGGCTGGGCCACACACGGCACAGACTCTGTGCTGTGTAGTTTAAGTTTTCGTGCAGGGCTGTGTAGCCAGCTGACTCCACATAGGTTTCGCCCAGAAAAGCTGCCACACGATTTACTGTGGTAATATCGTAGTCGGGCAGTATTTTGTTTAGGGCGTCGCACCAGTGCTCAATGTAGGCATTGCCTGGTAGAATCTGACTTAGTTGTTCTTGTGTAATTTGCATTGTATTGATACCTCTTGTTGATGCCAATATTTAGCCGATCAAATGTTACAGTCGTCCCCAGGAGATTCTAGTCCAGACTCGTTCATGTAGCCAATATAACCCTACTTTGGTCATGATTTCTGTGAGAGCAATACCACTGGCCAGCAAAGGTTCGCCAGTGATAATCCAGCTAATCACAAAGGTGTCTATGGTACCGGTTATACGCCAGCTGATGGCCTTGGCCAAGCTACGCACAGCAGTATCACTCAAGGCCCAGAGTCTTTCTAATTTTGGTAGCCGAAATGTCGGTAATGGCTTCATCAAATGTTTCTTCGCCGGCGGTATAGCCAACTCCGCGACCCCAACCAATATGCACAATGTTGGGCACCACTTGTATTTCATACTGCCCTTGATAGATAGGATCTAGGTCACGCCGAATAAATGCCTTGACCCGTTCAATTTCAAAAGGATTTGAACCTTGCCAGCCCTGGCAATCACGTATTTGAATAACTACCTGTCCTGTGCGCTGTATTAGTCGTTCAAACAGGGCACGGTGTCCGTCGTGCCAAGGTTGCCAACGTCCCAGCATCTGTACGGTTTCAGCCTGCCAGTTGAACGTGGGTCTACGGCGATTGGCCACAATGTGTTCGCCAATAAATTCAGCCCATTTTTCTGCGTTCTGTTCGGTGACACGGAAGTCATATACTTCAGGTTCCACAAAGGCCCGATTGGTATCTGCATAACGACCTTCACGGATAGTATCCATCCAGATGGTCCAGTCGGCCTTGAAATTGTTGCGTTGCTCAACCAAGGGTGCTACAAAGTCGCAGATCACATAATCACCGCCTGATTCCATACTGAATTGAAACATACGCAGGCTCTGACGAATGCGTCCATCCTTTGAGAAGTCCCAGTCGTTATACTTGCGACGGACGTCGTCGGCATTGAACCAGTTGACCATGACGTCGGGACTAATACATTCATTCAAAGCTCGACTATAATTGATTTCACCGTGCTCTTCCAAATACCGTTTAAGAGCACCTGCCAAGGTTGTTTTGCCCGAGCCCGGAAGGCCCATGATTAATATACGTTGTGTCATACAATTCCTTAAAGTGTAAATGGTGATCGACTTCCTAACTGCCTTAAAAACTCTCTTGTTCGATCTGTGACCACTCCGGTCATTTGCAAGGTAATCCTTGGCCCATGCCCGGCATTGGCAGTAGAGTGTGGAATGTTCTGCCAATCAAAGGTGTGAACATCGCCAGCTCGCCATCCGGTATGAAGGTAGTTACCGTAGCTAAAAAAGTGCCCAGGCTCGTAATCGGTCAGCGCAATCATGATTCGCATGACCTGTGATGGGTCTGCAGGATTCCATTTTTCTAATTTGTCTAGGTGTAGATTCCACACCTGTCCGGGCTGTTGAACGTGTAGGCGCATCTTGGCGTTGTCCATGCCAAACCAAACTAACAGCTTGTTGAATGTTTCGGGCACGTCCCAGGTTAGGTCGCTAACAACGTGATCTTTGCCATAACCAAACTGCTCGAGGTCGTAGTCTTCTTGATCGTATTCTTCTGCAGGACGGTCGGCACCTTTACCTCTAGTGCGCCAGGTCTTGGGTTGGGCCAATTCTATAATATTGTCCAGCTCTGTCTGCCAAAAAGGACTAATATTACCCAAGACAGTGATTTTGTCTTGATCCGGATCAAATCTAAATGGATCAAAGTGATACGTGCTGCGTTGTCGTGTTATTTCCCAACTACTGTTCATAATACTTTTACCCTTACTTTGTTGTCAGCATACGTTTGTCTATATTCATCTGGTGGCAGGGCAATGCCCAACCGCTCACACAGGCCAACATTGTCATAAACAAAACTGGCCAAGTCCCAATGCTTGCGCATATCTCCATTTTGTCGTTTGATTTCTACGGCCATTTGACGTAAATCTTTGTAATACTTATTGTAGCTGGGATAGGTGATGTTGAAATGTCCGCACTTGACCCACCAGCCCAGGCAAGCATCATCACCGCGATGAACTAATATGACAGGGCAATCGGGCCAGGTATGTCGAATAAAATCTATGTTGTGACAAAATATATGACTTTTAATAATGCGCACACCTGAACCCGAAAACGGTTCGTCAAAACGGCGTTCTAATTCTGATTTACTCAAGGTGCTGAGATCCACCGGCAGGTCAAACTCCATGCCCGGATCAAAGTAAGCACCCTGATGCATGAGCAACAGTTCGCCTGAGGCATCATGATAGTAGGTGCGGGCTTCAGTGTAATCGCTTCGATCAATATCAGGACTATAGTAAATGTTCTTGGCCACACTTGACCATTTTGAGCCGGGAGCACCGGCCATGAAAATATATTTCATTTGGGCTTTCTACTTGCTTGTTTGACTTCTTCATCAAGCCAGTGTGAGGTCACTGGCTTGATATACTTTTGATTGGCATCTTCTCGTAGTATTTCATTTATTGCTGTTGCATCTTGACTGACTGGGAATTCCAACTGCTGTCCTAAAGATTGAACATAATTGGCACCATACAGATATAACAATTCTTGGCTAATAAATGTAGGGTTGTATTTCATCAGGCCATCGACTATATTTAAAAATTCCTGTTTGGTTTCCTTGCTACGAACTCTTGATTGCTGATATTGCAGTATGGTTTGATCTCTACCTATTATGGCCAATCGAACCGGAACCGGACAACGACCAATGAATTCGTCATAGTCGGGCACAACTGTTTCACCACGATAAACATAAGGGCAACTGATACTGGTCACATAGTGGTCTTGATCCCAAATAAACGTATCTAGCAGTGCTGGATTTTTCCAGTATTCAGCAAAGGGTTCTTGATCATGCCCAATCCAATATTGTTGATTCAGTTGTTTCCATCCGGCCACAGCTGGATGTAGCGCAAAGATTTTACTAAAAAGATGATTGCCTGAGCCCTGCGGCCCGGTTATGATCAACAGCATTATTCTTTGGCTAGGTCAATCCGTTGTAGCACAGGCAAGAATGTTTCGCGTAGACTAATCATTTGATGTTTTAGGCCAGCTGGAGTAAGTTCTGACTCTTCATAGAACACAACATTTTGCTTGCACCAGTCCTTGTATTCTTTGCTGCGAATTGCCGCTGCAAAAGTCTTTTGATACCAGGCAACAATGTCACTTGGAGTATTGGCCGGCAATTCAATTGACCAGGCCGCATATACATTGATGCCGGGTGCTACTGTATTCAGCAATGGCACCGCAGGATACTGTGGCATGGTTTTGGTTCCTGTGAAGCCAATGGCCTTGACCTTGCCGGCATCAACCAGGGGCTTGGCCACCGCAATTGGCATGATACCAAACTCTGTTCCGGTCTTGCCATCATAACTGGCCACACTCAACACCGCCGGTTGTGGACCATTGAATTTGATAGGCTTGACTACATCGCGATCGGCGTGAGCCTTGGTCATTAGGTATTCATAAGCAGTTCTATGTGCTCCACCACCAATGGCCACATTGACTGGACGAGTTGATTTAGCAATATAACGAACAAAGTCAACCGGTGTATTCACTGAGCTTCGAGGACTGGCCACCAGCACTAGTGGACTTTTGCCAATGGTCAACACATCAACAAAACTATCCCATTGATACCGTTTGATTTTGACTTCCCAAATGTCATTGGTGACATATGAGCTCATGTGGCTAGGAACGTTGATTGTGTAGCCATCCGCGGCAGCTTCCATAAACTTGTTGTTGGCCACTGTGCTGTCTGCACCAGGTATATTACTGACAACATAGGTAAATTTGGGATCGGTTTTTTGTATAATTTCTGACAATTTTCTAAATGCAATTTCGTTGCCAGCACCGGGTGTGTTGCCTACAATGACTGTGACAGGTTTAACGGGTTCCCAGGCCCAGACCGACATGGGTAGAAGCAATAGTAACAATAATTTTTTCATTGTGTCCTTTGAGTTTAAATAGATGCATGATAGATCAATCAGCACTGAATATTTATTTTAGCGGAGCCTGGCGTGCAAGAAATCGCAGCCTGGATCAATATTGCCAAACCGGCTGGAGTCTAATTGACCGAGTCTGTCCTGGCGAACGGGTAATTGATGTGGGTTGTGGCGATAATCCATTTCGTGGACGCATTGACAATCTGGTCGGAATTGACCCGGCCTTTGACGAAGCCGACCATCGTTGCACCTTAGAAGAATACTACGATCAAGGTCACGGTGGATTCAACGTGGCCTTTTGCCTGGGTAGCATCAACTTTGGTGATCGTGCCAACATTGAACATCAAATTGGTCTAGTAGATCGCTTGTTAAATGGACCTGGCAGTAGAATTTACTGGCGTTGCAATCCTGGTAGAAAAGATCACGGCAATAGTGAATGCGAATCTGTGCCATTCTATGATTGGTCATTTGAAGAACATATTCGCTTGACTGACCTTTTTGGCTACAGATTGGCCGAAGTCAGTTGGGACAACAAAAATAGAATCTACGCCGAGTGGATCAAACTGTGATGGGCTATCAAGTGGTCGCTGGCTGCTTGATGCGCCTGTTCTAAAGGATGCCACATTTTAGTTTCTGGGTATCCTTGCTTACGACTCCATTCTAAAAAACTTAGTCCGTCAAACTGAGTCATTTGTGGCTCAATCTGGGCCTGCAGTTTCAGCACAGCCGGGCTAGTATGCCACTGTTGATCAAAGGTCAAGTCATCTAGGTAGGTCATGATGTAGTCATGCCCGTGTTTGTTCAAGGCATCCAACACAGTCTGCATGTGTATCAGGGTGGTCAACTTGTCTCGGTATTCAGAATGTAAATCTTTATAGTAGACCTGTGCTGTGGCATCTGTGTCTGTGGGCATGATAGTGCTCCAGGGATTGCGACTGGAATTGTTTGGATTGGCAGGATAGTAATCAAAACGATCAATCCAGGTCCATCCAATCACATACAGGGCCGGTTCTGGATTGGCCAGTTGATTTAGAACTGCTTCGGCAATCTGCAAGTTACCTGAGCCGGGCCGGGCATAACATTCGTAACTGTAGCCCAGGTGTTGAGCCAGATGTGCTGGCCAAGTCAATTTACTAGGAGTTGCCCATGGCCCGTCATCGGGCAATTCACAGCCAAATATAAAACTACATCCAAAACTTTTTAATTTCATAGGCACATATATACCTATGTTTGATGGTGTTGCGTTAAATTATTCCAGCGGCCGTTTGAATAGCTTGTAGTGTGCGATCTGTTTTATCGTAGGTCGAAACCACCGGCATGCCAGCGGCTGCACGCATTTCATTGAGATCACGTTCTTGGCGCTCACGATACTGTTTTGGACTTAGTGGAACCGCGGCGTCAAACGCATCACGACTAAAAGGTATTTCCTCACCACGATAGTGCATGGTCCAGGCCGAACTATCTTCGTATTCGGTAAGTGTGTTTAAATCGTTCAACATCTGCTCCACATGCGCACCTGCGTTACTGCGACGGCGTATTTCCACGTAGACCAAATAACGATTGGGTTTGATTTCACCTGGTGAGCGGTCAGCGTCCAACACAAAGTCGTAGCCTTTTTCAAACCAACTCATGAGATCTTTTGCAGCCTGCGGGTCGCGTAGGAAAAAACTCAGCACAATGATATCGTCATCGTCGCCCATCTTACTTGAGAATTCGTCCACATGCACGGTAGGCTTCATGAGGCCTTCCATGTCCTTGAAATTAAGATTCTCAGAGAGCAGGTTGTTGAAGTGATTGCTGTGCATTTTGCGCCTGTTGTTTGTTTTGATAACTTTGTTGATCCAGATCCTGCTCGTAGGCCTGATCTAAATCTTCCAAGTCGATGTCTTGATCTTCTAATTCTACTGAGCCGGTGCGTATGTCACTCATAAGTGCCTTGGGCATGGTGATCTGCACTAGCCAAATTTTCTTTTCGGTGATACGAGCTTTTTTGGTGCCAGGACGATAATCACTAGGATCTTCAATCTTGATCGGCACCTTCATGGCAGTTTTTTTGTATTTGACTTCACAGTCAAAGGGCAGGAGTCTGCGAGCACCACGTGGATCTGGCATGAGTTTTTCAGGCCACATGAAAATACAAGTCACACGATATTTGCCAATATTGGGTCCGGCTACTAGCTCACCAATTTGCCAGTTCTTAAAAGCATACAGATCCAGTTCGTCCAGGACTCGTTCAAAGTCCAACAAGGTAAGTAGACTACCTTCGCTCAGATAGATATCGCGAATATTTTCCGCTACTTGCCAGTAATCGGCGCCATCTTTGAATATGGCTTGGTCAATGGTTTTGCTCATACAGTTATTTATGGTGCTCCGGCAAGTGCGGATCTTTTGAAGAGTTTCGAGCCTAGTCTAATACTTATGCCTGTTTAGAATCATTTACTACCCACACTAAACTTCCGCGTCAACACACCTAAATACTTGAGACAGCAGGGTGCTGTCAGTAGCAAGAACTCAACTCAACTCGAAACGGAGATTACATGAGTCGCAACAGCAACAGAGCAACAAAATCACAACGACGTCAATCTATGACAAACCAAGAAAACACAATCAGATTCGAACAGGCAAAACCCATCAAACAAAGGCCCATTGATATCGTGCCCCGCACAAGGAATCAAGAGCGTTTGGTGCTGGCCTTGCAGGACGAGGATCAGCCGATTGTGATCACAGCAGGTCCTGCAGGAACAGGAAAAACCTACTTGGCCATGCTGGCAGCAGTAAAAGCCTTTAGAGAAGGAACTGTAGATCGTATAGTGTTAACACGCCCAGCAGTGGGTGTAGAAGATGAAAAGCATGGATTTCTACCCGGAGATCTCAATGCCAAAATGGATCCATGGGTGCGTCCCTTGACCGACATCTTGCGTGAATATTATCGTCAGCCTGATATCATGGCCATGATAGCCGACCAAACCATAGAAATAGCTCCTTTAGCCTTCATGCGAGGTCGAACTTTCAAATCGGCGTATATTATAGCTGACGAAATGCAAAATGCCACTCCGGCACAATGCAAAATGCTGATGACCCGTATCGGCGAAGGCTCAAAAATTGTAATCACGGGCGATGTAGAACAGGCGGATCGAAACCGCGGCAACAATGGGTTAATGGACCTATGCCAAAGACTCGAGAAAGGAGGTGTAAAGGGAATAGCTGTGTGTCATTTGGACAACCGAGACATACAGCGGCATGCTATCATTGATAGTGTGTTAAATCTCTACACCGATTAAACCCATGTAAATAAAGGATGTCATCTTTTATTATACTGAGTTATGGACGGTCTGGGTCAGTATTGTTGGCCCATAACATAGGGAGAAACTTGAAATTTCTCCCTGTGTATCTTAAAACTCCAGAAGAATTGACCCATCCAGTGATTCACAGTCATTTGTTTTTGACTGAAAATCAAACAGGTAATTATACCAGGGTATTCAATTTGAGACAAGATCCGATTGAAACTGTGCTTTCTTTTGCCATTGCCAACAAAAATAATCAATATCATAAATTTGCCACAGAAACTGCAAAAACCACAGAGCCATTTTGTGTTGACCTAGAACAGGTAAGAAAATTGTGTCAGGGCCTAGTGACCTGGCACAATTATTATGCTTCGACTTTGACCAGCAATGATTGTGTGGTGGTTTACGAACAGTTTGTTGCAAACTTGACCGATGCAGTTTACGATAAAATTTATCCTGACAAAGACAGTATAATTTTGAATTATCGCGAAGTGTGTGAAGAATGCGAAAAATACAAAGATGCCATGTTAGACAGCATTGCTCCATTTCTGCAACATGTCAATGATCAAAGCATTGACCACTTGTTGAACTAGGCCGACTGACCTGTTACAACCTCGTAAATGTGCTTCCAGTTCTTGACCAACTGTATTTCTGGATGTTCATAGTTCATGTTGTGTCCGTGTTCTACCAGTAGACATTTGAGTCCAGCTCTATAGCCTGCTTCGGCATTTTCGGGCTTGTCTTCGATCCACCAGCAACCGGTGCCTTCGTATTCTTCTAAGGCCTCGTCCTTGTGTGCTCCGGTATCCAGGCATACGATACGCTCAAATGCAGTAGGACCAAACAGTTTGTGAATATTCATTTCACGTAGTTTGACGGCATTGGGGTCTAAACTTACCGATGTTATGGCATGGAATCTGAATCCGTGTTCTTCGTGTAGGCGTTTGATGTAGAACATGGCATCACGCTGTGCCGGAAGGAATCCAATCGCGGCACTTTCGTTAAAGACCTTGATCAACTTGATCACCTGTTCTCTGGTAATGCCGTAGCGTTGAGCCATGTCATAGCTGAACTTGCTACCTTCTACTTCGGTAAATCCGTGCTCCTGCATCCAAACATTGAATGCCCATTCCCAATCTAAACATACGCCATCGCAGTCAGTTAGGATCAGTTTTTTTAAGTTCTTAAATTTCGATTTCATAGTACAATTATACATGAAATGGAATTTAAAGTCAATCGGCGGCTATTTGGGCTGTTTCTGCGGGTTTTGTTGCGGTGATATCAATTGGATGCCCATTTTCTTGAAACAAGCGTTCAATTGTGGCTGGATAGTGTTGATAATAGTAGCTCACAATGGTATCCCAATCTTTTTTGGCAGTGATACCGGCCACACTGCATACCACAACTTTCTGATCTTTAAAATCCAAGATCACATTGGTGGTCTGTAGATCCTTGCGTCGAATTCGGGTAGCAATGGTCATGACTTCGTCAATCTTGCCTGTGGGTTTTTGATAGTAGGTTAGGAATAGATATCTCATAGTGGGTTATTTAATTTGTTTGTAAGTCTTGATTTTTTTCTAGCCACTGCTGGTGTGCGGCTAAAAATGCAACAGGATCTGTTAAGGGTCCAGCAATGACTGTTTCTACAATCAATTGCATTTTTTTGCTGTCAAAAAAGTCGGTGAATTCAATGGGAATCATGCCGGCAGTATTGCGCCATCCTTTTAAATTTTGTTGCCATCTACGACCAAACACATCAATCACATTGTTGATGGTTGCACGGTCACGTGCAAACTCTGGCAAGTATTCTCTATTGGATTCTAAAAAATTCTCCCAGCTGTTGTTGTGCCTTTTCTTTTTGACGCTTTCTAAAATTTTAACTTGATAGTGGTCTGGGTAGTTGATAAAGTAAATCCGCTGGGTTAGTTCTGGATAAAAATCCAAATAGTAATGAGTATTTTCAATTGCAGTAACCTGTGTCAGATCAATGTCGTCTCGAACCCGTTGCTGGTAATATATTTGTTTCGTAATTTCTTTGAAATATTGTTTTTCAAGATTAACAGCTCCATTGGAATCTAAATGATAATCTGCGGCGTCGGTCAACTGATCCAGGCACAGACTTCGCAGTAAATCGCCGGCTGATCCAGAGTTGAAACAGATTATTGCTGAAACAGCTTGCATAACATTTTCCATAGTAGTCTGTGGCTTCGTGGGCCATAGTGTGTGGCTGAAACGTCGTGATCCAGATTGGGTGGAACAGCATAACAGTTTTGGTAAGGCAAAGGAGTTCCACAGTAAAAGTGTATCATGTTGTGGTCCTGCAATTTCAAATAAAACTCTTCCAAACAGTCGGCATCTCTACTGTGCCAGACCACAGCCATGCGGGTCGCTGATGAATAAAGGTCTGATGCCAGAAACTGCTCAATGGTCATCATGATGTCATGATTGTCGTAGTTGCCGGCCAGTGCATAGTTTTGAGCACGGTCAAATAGATATGCAAATGTCTGTTCTTCGGCAACACCAATACCAAATGCAAGACTACATCCAAAAAATGCATAGTCCGGCACAAAATCAAAATCTGAAATTCCTCGAAATCCCTGCTGGTTAAATTGATAAGTTATCTGGCCCGAGTTATCTTTTCCAAAACAATCAACTGTTTGTCCTTGTTTTGAAATCATGCCAGACACATGATTTAGGCATGCAAGCGGCATAACTCTACCAAAGTAGAACTGAGATTAATTTCTTGATCGGCTACCATGGGCATATTGGCCATGCCATTCTTGATGATAATAATGGCTTCATCTTGTTTTTCCACATCTGTGCTCCAGAGATCCAGGTTGTCATACATCCAGCGGAATATATCTTCGGTTTCTTCGGGTGTGCTTTGCTGACAGATTAAGGTTCTAGCTTCACGAATCTTACCGGTCTTGAACAACTGCACCGCATCCAACTTCCAGTCGCCGGCAGCGCGATCGTTGGCGCCGGGCACGTTCAACTGACCTGTCACACTGTTTTGTTGCAACAGTTGAATACATTTACGCAGATCTGGATAAGTGGCCTTGACATAACTGTCTAGAGTATCAATGTCAAACTCCACACTCTCTGAAACCAAAATTGTGGCCGCACGGGCTGTGAATTCTGTGTGATCAGTTTTGGGTATATGCAGTTGTTGACACCGACTGTGTATGGGTGGCAAGATCTTGTTGGGATAGTTACAGGTCAGAATAAAGCGCACACTGTGACTGTAGTCTTCCATCAAGTTTCGCAAGGCCGGTTGAACACTTTGTGGATTCATGTAGTCGGCTTCGTCAATCAGCACTACCTTGAAACTGCTAAATGGCATGGTCTGACAGAAGCTAATCAACTTGTCAACCCATTCAATCTTGCGGGCTTCCTTACTACCGTTGGCATACATGACATCGTATTCGTCAATGCCCAGTTCGTTGATCAGCATCTTGGCCAAGGTTGTTTTTCCTGTGCCAGGTCCGCCACTCAACAACAGGTGCGGAATACTCTTGTCCTTGATCCAGGCTTCCACTTGGTCACGCTGTGCTTGATCCACAAACACATAGCCATCCAAGGTATTTGGTCTATATTTTTCTACCCAAAGTTCTTTCACTTCTTGTCCTTTGCAGGTTTTGTTGGTTTATCTTTGTTGAGCTTTGGTTTTTTGGTTCCAAAGATCCGTTCCCAGTTGGCTTCAACTTGTTCGTTGGGTGCAAGTTGTGGCCTGCGCCCGTGCCCTTTGCCGCCGTCACCGCCTAGTGCCATTACACCAACTCCTCAGCAACGCCCAATACTTCTGCTAGACCCAACAGGATAGCAGCAAGCTGAACATCGTAATAGGCCAAAAAGTAGCAGGCCACAAGACGTAATGCGCTCTTGACAAGACTTACATTGAGATGATTCATGATATTTCCTTTGATTAATGGTGGATGATGCGGACAACGACCCTGATGCCAATTGCAAGCCGGTGAGTATTTTTTGCCGCAGGTTGCGCAATTTGTTTGTTTCATTCTAACAGTATAAACGGTTTTACTAAATTTAGCAATACTGTTTGGCGATCATTCTCGTGTTTGTTTGGCCACGTGGACTGCGGTGCTTTGAGTATCGTCTTGAGGACGTTCTGCACTGTCCGAAATTAATAGAATATCTTTGGGATCAATCTTGCGTATGGTGCGTTTGTGTTCTAGTTGTCCATCTTCGATGTCGATGCCACGTGTCCAACGACCATGTGCAACCATGATCCATTGTCCGACCTGCACGTCTTTTTGCTTGGGTCCTACTGCATACACACGACCCCAGCGCGGACGAATACCCAAGCTGGTGCCGTTGTCGTTGGGCAATATTAGACCGCTTGAAGTAATACGAGTATCAAATTCCATATCGGCCACTAGGACACAATCTTGTAGGGCTTTGATTTGTTCTTGTTGAATTTGGTGTGGTGCAAATGCTGCTTTCTTCATGCTTCCTCTTAGATTTTTCTAACGCCCTGATCCTGAGCTTGTTGACGACGAGTGCGATCCAATTCCTGTTTGACTTCTCTACTGCGAGCAATGGCACTGGCCAATCCACCCGACGGTTGATCGTTGCTGGCTCCGGCTGCTGGTGACTTTGGTGGTGGCACTGCGGTATTTTGCACTGGCGCAGGTTGTGCGGCGGCTGGTGTCACAGCAGGTTTTGTTCGAGCCTGTGGTGCAGGAGCGACCGGAGCCACTGCAACAGGAGTTGGTTCTGGTGTGGAATCAACCACTGGATCTACTGGGTCAGGTGTGGAATCAACCACTGGTGCTGGAGACACTACAGTGTCAACCGGTGCCGGAGTATCTACTCTTTTTTTGGCTTTTTTAGAACTGGTATGCACCGGTGCTGAGGATACATTGGTTGTGGTGCGATTGTTTTGATTTTGAATCTGTTGTGATTTGGTTTCAATCACCTGATTGTTGCTGTCCAAACGATCGCCACGAGCATTGACTTTCATATTGCCCACGGCCCGCACATGTTCATTTTGCAACATGATGGTGCCTAGGTCAACTGTTTTTCCCTGCGCGGTTCTGTAAATTTTACTGGTCATGATTGATTCCTCAGTTAGATAAATGTATTTAACGCAAAAATTCAGCTGGATCTAAATTATAATACAGGCTGTCAATGCGGTGCACACCTAGCTTAAACAACACAAAACTGGCTACACTGGAACCTCGACCTACTCCCCATATGATTTGATTTGCAGACATGACATCCACTAGATATTTCAAATAGCGCAATAGATCAAACAGGTCACGTTCTTGATACAAGAGTAGTTCTTGACCACAGCGTTGCAGTTCGGCTTCGGTGTGGCACAAGGATAGAATATGTGCTGCTATATCTAGCTCGCTATACTGTGCTGGCATGTGCCAGGTTTTTTGATTTTGAGCATGCCATTCGGGCACTGAACAGTTGTGTATGCGTTGTTGTTGAAAGTTGGGCACAGGATCCAACATGTCAGGCCACTGTGCAAGATCCACACTGGTGTCAACAATCATACGGTCTAGATCTGTGATGTTGCGACCCTGCATGACCAGGTCCACGACATCATCTTCAGCAAAGATCATTTCGCCAAATTTATTCTGTATCATTGGATTTAAAATCTGCAAATACCACAATGTTTCCGGTTTCTTCTGATTCGTTCTGATCAGGCCAGGCCAATTCTATGTCTCTCCAGCCGGTGGCAGGTGCAATAGACAAGACCTTGTCTGAATCAGTGGGTGCAAAATCGCTGTGAGCTAGATCGGCTGTGTGCCACCAGGCAGGTCTGATCAGGTTTTCACTGGTTTCGTTCTCACCATGTAGATATATTACAGCATCACCGGCCGAAATTTCAACCTCAACCACATCGATACGTCCTTCCATGATGGCATTCAGCTTGTGAAACAGCATGATACCAATCAGTTGATCTGCAGGATCCCCGGGCAAGGTTGTGATGTCCAGTCCTGCTCTGGTAAATTCTGCACATTTTTCTTGGTCGTCCGAATCAACAAATATGGTGCTGTCCAGTTCGCCGTGTATAAAATACTTCATTCTACGGAATGCAATATTTTGCTCTTCAGGATCTGGACTCTGTGTGATCATCCAAATCTTGGCAGTGTATTGATTCATTTCCAAGCGTCCTTCATACCATGAACCGGCTGTGAAGGATACTAGTTGCGCTATTCTTACGTTCATGAAATGTCAATCACTGAGTCAAAATTGTTGTCGGGACCGCTACGAATTTTTTCTTGGTATTTGGTCTGATGACTTTCGATAGCCATGCGCAGTTGATCACACAGATAAGCATTGCCCATTCGCATGGCTATGCTCAATTTCTTGTTGAGTTCAGTGATTTTTTCCAGCAGTTGTTCGGCTGTGAAATCGTCTAAATTACCAATCAAAGGATGTTCCATACACTAATTGTATAGCATCAATTGGTAAATGTCAACGACTTTTGATTAGGCGAATGCCACGCCGTTGTTACCAATACAGAACCATTTGTTATTGATATACTGTAAGGTGCAGGCCTGTCCGATTGCACTAAATGTCATGGTTCCAGAGCCAGAAGACTTCCAACCGGCGTTGCCTACGGTGATTACCATGTTGCCACCATAACCATACATGGCAAAGGTTTTAATCTGTCCAGCTACCCCTGGAGACAGGGACTGTGTGCTGGCAGCCACAGTGGTAAAGTAACCAGTGGTCAGAGCCAAATTGGCACCACCAGCGTCGTTCAACTGTTCACTGCTGTTGTTGAAAGGTTGTATTTCTTTGTTGGCATCGGTGATGCTGATTGTGCTGCCACCGTTGCTGGTCGAGAATGCAAAACTGTAAACGCCGGTAGCGGCAAATGTAATGGTGTTGGTTGATGTGTCGAGACCTTGAATACCCAAAGCATTGACCGACACTGCTGTGGGCAATTGAACAGTGTGAGCTGTGCTGACCACAGTGATCTGTACCACCACAGTGTTTTGCACACCAGCAGTCTGGAAGTTACTAAATGCCAAGCTGATAGGACCGTTCGTGGTCACTGTTTGATAGCTACCTAACGCATAGTTGATAGTAACTGTTCCGGCCAAGGTGCCTAGGGCTACCACGGTGGAACTCATGTTTTGCAATTGAGCATTGCTCAAAATGCTACCGTTCATGTTGTTGTTTAGGGTTTGACCAGCCAGGGCAGCTTTGAGCACAGCGTTGTTTTGCAGGTCAGTGATTTCATCGGCCGCATACTGAAAGTTAGTGCTGGTGTTGGTAAAATTGTCGCGGAAACCCTGCGAATTATTGTCCTGACCGGCTACTGGGTAAGCGCCGTTGATATTATTTGGGTTAATATTGCTGGTCATAAATGTTCCTAATTTATTGTGTGCTGTATTTATACCTGTCCGGACACTAAACTATAGATTTTACCAGGTGCCTTCTACTACTACACTGGGCGTATCTGTGGTTGTGCCGGCAGAACCGCCGGGCGGAACCAAATTTTGTCCGTTTGTGCCAGAATAAGCACCTTCATCTCCGCCAACAGTTGGGCCACCTGCACCACCCCAATATCCACCGCCACCACCTCCACCACCGCCGCCATCTGCGCCGTCGTGTCCATCTTTATTTTGACCTTGTCCGCCTGCAGGAACTCCGGTGGTTCCACCTGCTTGTCCGCGTCCGCTACTGTGCCAGCCACCGCCGCCACCTCCACCACCGCCAGCAGCTACAATTTTTACAGTGCCGTTTACTGAAACTGCTGTGGCACCGCCACCACCTCCGCCACCACCAGACCAACCAGCATAGCCTGCCCAACCGCCAGTGCCGCCAGAATAACCCAATACTCCACCATAACCGCCCGGTCCTTGAGTGCCCGGACCAGATCCAGATCCACCACCCACGCCCGGTCCGCCTACACTGGCTGTTATGATATCACCAGGATTGGGTGTTATAGATCCAACCACATAGTATCCTGAAAAGCCAGGATATCCAGGAGAAACATCATTGCCGCCAACTCCGCCAGATGCACCAATTGCGGTTATGGTCAAGGCAGTGGTAAGTGTCGGAGGCACCACCCAGTTTTGTCCATCAGTCAAGGTTATGGCTCGAGGTTTTGGAACATAGGCTGCTGATCCGTAAAAATCCGATATGGCGATAGGACCCGATTCTGGCACATGAGGAGCCAATGAATACTCGGCCACATAGGGGCCACCCTTGTAGTAGTTGCCAAACGAAATTGGTTGTGTTGGTCCACCAAATTCAGATCGAATAGCCGACAAAGAAAGAGGACCAGATGTTGGCAACGGATTGCCTTGACCGGCCACACGTATTGAGCCATTTTGTGTCCAGGTGTAGTAGACATAATTTCCAGAATAGGATATTGTTGGTGATCCGGTAATGGCCAGCACTGGATAGGTATAGTAGATTTCAACGATAACAGTTCCAGAACCTCCAGCACCGCCTGCGTGATTAGTCCATCCAGGACCACCACCACCGCCTAGTCCGTTGGTTCCTGCACCACCGCCATCGCCAACCACATTACCGCCACCGCCCAGTCCACCATCGCCATTTAATCCACCAGCACCACCGCCGGCATAATAAGTTCCGTTGATCCATTGTAGTCCATCGCCGCCGTTGCCACCACCAGTGCCACCACCAGTTCCAGCACCGCCACCTCCACCACCTAATGCTCCGTTACCGGCACCACCTGCATTGCCTTGGCCTGGCGTTCCAGCACCACCTGATCCGTTGAATCCACCGCCACCGCCTGATCCACCTGAGCCTCCGGCTCCGCCCGATGGATAACCACCTGCACCACCGCCCAAGGCAACAAGTCCGTCAAAAGAAGAACTGGATCCAGGACTACCACCAGACCCTGCAGAACCACCGGCACCACCGGCACCTACAGTGATAGGATAAACTACATCAGCTGTAAGTATGGCTGTTCCACTAAGGTAACCACCAGCGCCGCCACCAGATCCGTGTTGTCCAGGTGCTCCGCCACCACCTCCACCACCGCCACCACCACCCACAATCAGGTAGTTCACATTAATTGTAGCGGTATGGGGAACCAAGGTTCCACTGCTGTAAAAAGTATGAGTCCACAACACACTAGATCCAGAACCCGATGTGGTTATGGTTCCGCCGTCGTATAGTTGTGTTTCAGAGTAATAAGATATTGCTACTACGCCACCTGCCCCAGGAGCACCAACTCCGCCGTAGTTGCCGCCACCACCTCCACCACCTCCGTAATTGTAGCCAGGTGTGTTGTTTTTTTGATTCCACTGTGCTCCAAAACCGCCTGAGCCAGCAAGATTATTGATGCCACCACCAGTTCCGCCTGGAGTTTGTGATGAACTGCCGTCGGTTTCGCCGCCACCGCCACCGGCTCCACTGATGGGACCTACTTTCTGACCATTTCCGCCTTGAGTGGCTCCACCTCGTGCCCCGGCTCCACCTGATCCACCTGAAGCATTGTATGTGCCACCTGATCCTGCACCGCCCGGAGCAGGTCCACCAAACACATTGCCGCCACCTGTGCCACCCCCACCAACTATGTCAAATCCGTTTACATAACTGGATTTACCGGCCTGAGTTTGAAGAACGCCACCAGCACCAACAATTACGCTGTAGCTTGAATTTAAATCAAAAGTTGCTGTACCATAAGAAGCGCCTCCGCCTCCACCACCACCACCAGCATCAGGTCCTCCGGCTCCACCACCACCAATGGCTAGGATGTTTACTGTGACCGGGGTAGACATTAAATGCTTCCAAATGCTGTTACATCACCAAGTGTGGTAAAGTTACCAGAAGAATCCAAGGTGGCCATGTTGACACCGTTATAGGTAAAATACAAGGTTCCGCCACTGGGAGTTACAGACCAACCACCGGTCATGGTGATCTGATCGATTGTGCTGTTGGTAATGGCGCTGTTTGATACAGTGCCGTTGGCAAATGATGCCAGGGTAATTATAGCATTGCCAATGGTGCCACCTTGTATGGCCACACTGACAGCATTTTGCCGAGCCATGGTGCCCAGGGTTCCCAAGGTGCTACTGACAAATGCTGTGGTAGCTACCTGGTTGTTGGCCGTGGTTGGAACTGCTGTGGGTGCAGTAACCAGTCCAGAAAATTGTGAAGCTCCTGCAACTGTCAAATTGCCACCAGCAGTGACATTGCCTTGTGCGCTGACTGTGCCCAGGATACCCAACACATTGGAATCTTTGTTGTAGGTCAAGCCACCTGCTGCGCCCACGTTGCCGTTTAGATTGAATAAAATCTGTGTGTTAGATCCACCTACACTGAGATTACCAGTGATGTTTCCTAGGAAGTTACCAACAAAATAAGCGGCTGTTATAATGTTGCCCACTGCTGATATTTGAGACTGACTAAACACATTGCCCAGTGAACTGATTTTTCCGCCGGTAATCAAGTTGCCACCGGTCACATTGCCCACTGCACTGATGGTGCCAGTGCTGTTGAAAGCTGATCCTGTTGCAGTGCCAGCGGTGACAAAATTGCCACCGGTCACATTACCATAGGCACTGACAGTTCCGCCAGTGCTGATATTGCCCACTGTGACATTGCCACCGGCGCTGATAAGTCCTGCGGTGCTGAAACTGCCGGCTGAAGAAATATTGCCCGATACGCTTAAAGAAGTTAAGGTTCCCAAGGCTGTAATATTGGCCTGGAAAGGATTTACTATGTTGCCAGCGGTGTTGGCATAGTTGGGAGTTACAGCAAAGTTAGCATCGAGCTGACTGAGCGGAATTGGACTGGATTCGTTACCAAAACTGTAAGGGACTGTTGTCATGCTTTATCCTATTTTATCTAACTTGCATGTTTACTGTGACACTATTAACTGTAGAGCCATATGATGGATTTTTAAATACAGTTATACTGGCATTTGAAATATTGGACCATCTAACTCCGACTTCCGAATTTACGATCCATGATGAATTGTTGGCAACCGCTCCAACTGGAATGACTATGGTTCCATTGTAACCACCGGCACCGCATATGAGCAACACTTCATTGTAGTTGCTGGCATAGTAGGAAAAACTATTTGAGGTAGCTACGTTTTGATTGCCAGTGGCTAGATTTGCAACAATAGTTTCGGCCACTGTCCACCCAGCAGAAACAAATTTGGTATTATTGTTAAAAACTACACTGTTGGCAACGACATTGCCAATGGTATTAATGTTGTTGCCATTCACGTTTCCAGCGACGCTGGCAACACCGCTGGTGAATAGTCCGCCTGTGCTACTGACCGAGGTCAGTATGCCAACCGACGTGATATTGGGCTGAGCATTGGCATAAACCGTGCCAGCAATCAAAGCATTGCCAACTTGTCCGGTTGTGTTGGCAATGTTGCCAACAAAACGACCAGCAACCACATTGCCACTTACACTCAAATTGCCTAAAGTTCCGACCGTGGTAATATTGGCCTGGACTGGATTAATTACGGTTCCGGCTGTGCCGGCTGTAGTAGCCGATGTGGCTAGGGTAGCGAGAGTAGCAGTAGTAGCACTGTTGGCAAAATTAGCACTGCCAGCTGTGTTGGCGTAAACTGCATTGGTGATAGAGCCGGCAATATTGCCCACAAACAGGTTGGCAACCACGTTGCCGGCCACACTCAAGTTGGTCAAAGTGCCAACTGCGGTAATATTGGCCTGAACGTTTCCAGACACAGTTTCAGCAACCATAGCAGTGTTGGCCGTTGATACATTGTTTGCCAATGAGGCAAAGTTGGCATCTAGTTCACTGAGTGGAACATTTCCGCTAGCGGTAGCAAAAGTATATGGAACTGTCATGATTATCCTAAAATGTATTAACCCAATATTTATCCTGCATTGTTGACCCAGGTGATTGCGGCACTGGCATCGTTGACCCAGGTAACAAACTCGCTGTATTCGTTAAACCACGAAACCACTGTGCTATTTGATTCGGTATTTGGCAAGCTGTTGAGTATGTTGTATTTGGGGAACAACAGATACTTGTCATATTGTGTGGTATTGTTGGGGCTATACATGTCTACAGGTGCTGTAAACAACAAGCTATTGCCATCAAATGTGGTTCCGGGCGGAGTTCCATAGGTCCAAGTGGCCAGGGTTTGTAGATTGTCTTCCCAGGTGGTAATTATTGAAGAATCGTTGATCCAGGAGGCTTTGACATGACCAAAGTCAAATGTGGTCAAGCTGGGTGGATGCGGTGTTACAGTATCACCTTCAAAGCCCCAATACTGCTGGTCACGATTCCAGTTATGAGTCAAGTAGTTGTCCAGTTCATAGCGATCAGCCTTGAAGTCAATCAAGTTCAACTGTTGTCCAAAGAAAGTTTCTATGTTGTAGGCAATCTGTCCACTTTGGTTGGGCACAGTGTAGGCTATGACCCAGGCCGGCGTGAATCCCAGCACTGAACCATCTGCCTGTTTGCTGGTCATCCAGCGAGGCAACACATTGCTGACCTGCCCAACCACGTCAACTACCTGTGTGCGCATGTCTTCTAGACTATTGGGGTAGACCACATCTATTTCAGATGGTGTGTTGCGATTCAATGGAAATGGCAAGACCACTTCCTTGCCCACGCTGACGCCGTTGTTGTTGACCAGATTGTCTACCACTTCACTATAGACCACTTCATATATGATATTGCCATTGTCGTCTAGGGCACGGGCTGTTTTGATCTGTCCCAAGGTCAACTGCTTCCAGTAGTGATTCAGTTGCAAGCTGGTCACATACTCATCCAAAGTGGACGCTGTAAGTCCATAGGCATGATCGTAGATCACACGGCTGGCTATGCCAAAGTTGGGATCATCAGCACGATAAATCAAGCTGGGTGTAAACACTGTGGGATTCTGCAACAAACTGTTCAATAGAGCACGATCTTCTTCAGGCGGCATGCACTGTATGTAGAGATTATCGTAGGGCTCCTGATAGCGTCGAACCACGGTAATTGAAAAGGTTTTATTCACATTGACCAGACCGTTACTGCTGGTTGCCTGCACTGTGAATATGGCCACCATGTCAAATGTAGTTGGTTGTTTGACTGTGTTGAGATTTACGTCAAAGGTTGTGGTTCCGCCATCCAGGGCAAAGGTATCAAAGCTGACACGACCAGCTATGTGTCCACTGGACAACAGTTGCAATCCTTGTGGCAAGCGACTGTCACTGCCACTCAACAGTTGATACTGCAAGGTCAGTCCTTCTACGTTTTGTGCTTCAACATAGAATGTGCTGATGGTGCCATTGTCAATGGTTCCTAGGCTACTGGGTGTAGCAGCCAACTGAACTGGATCTGACGGTGTAAGCCAGACCACATCTGAGTTGATCGGGCCGGTTATGGTCAGGCTGTAGTAGTAGGGATTACTAAAGTTGCTAGGGTTGTTGACTTCCTGAGCCACAATGCTGAAGGTGTAGGCAGTGGATGCTACACCGCCGTAGGGTATGTAACCATACAGCCAGCCTGAGTTGGGATCCAAGGTCAGGCCTGGTGGCAAGGGCGAAAAATCAGTTGCAATAAACTGGAACGGAGTATTGTTAAAATCCAAACCGGTAAATTGAAACGCAAAGTAATTGTCACTGCGTGTGGTTCCAATACTGCCGGTAGGGGTAGTAATGATAGGCGGCTGTATAGGATAGGTATCAGTGGCGATGTAGGTATTGTCAGCGGTAATGTTGCTGTTGTCGGCCGTGATGAGATTTCTAGCATACACTGTGATGCTAAAGGTTCTTACGTCACTACTGGTGCTGTTGGCCACTCGCAAGGTAAACGAGTAGGTTGTGTCGGTCACTGTGGCATTGGGATTGGGTGTGATATAGCCAGAAATGATACCAGTTTTGGACACACTTAGACCCGGAGGCAAGGCACCGGCAATCAAGGTTACCACATCCTTGCCAATATTATATTCATCGCTGTCGATGTAGCTCACAGTGAGATCTGAAATCTGGACACCGTCGATGTAGGTGCCAATTGATCCAGCCGGAGTAAACCAACTGACCACACTTTGTCCGCTTATGGTCAGGCTAAAGGTGCGATCAGCTAGGCCGGTCAGCACGGTTACTCCACTAAAATCTTGTTCGGTATAGGCTCTAATGGCAAAGGTGCTGGTAGTATCGCGGGTAACGTCCAAGGGAATGCCTTCGATATTGACCTTGGTAGCTGTCTTGGGATTGCCGCTGAGAACTCCGGTTTCATCTATCTGAATTCCCGGCGGCAGTGATCCGGCTATCACTTGATAATACACAGGACCTACTGCTTCGGCTGCCAAGGGGATACGGTAAAACACACCCTCGGGTATGGTTCCTAAACTTCCTGCAGGAGTAACCCAGGTTGGTATATCGGCCATATTATATGATTACAGCTAGAATAATCTTTTCTTCTGTAGTGTTGTTAGATTCCAACGCCTTGGCAAACACTGCCTGCGCATAGTCGCGACTGCGACCCACACTGACTGCCGCACCTGGCGTGGTTGAAGTTACCAAACTATCGCCCTTGGTCACAGCACCTACCACTCGCACAGGAACCTTGCCACGCAAGGCCACTGGCAATCCAGCTTCACCTGAATTCATGAGATAAGCAGGATTGGTTGATATGGCTCCGGCCACACGTTCGTCAGCTTGCTCTGTGGTCACTGTGATTTCGTTGTCGCCGCCAAATATGACCACAGTGCCTGGTGCATATTCTGCATCGGCCAGATAATTTTCTGCCACGTCGGCATACAGTGCCTTGCTGGATGTGGCATATAAAGTATTGAACCAACCAGTAGCACTACCAATGTTGCCTTGAGTATTGCCGGCGCCATTGATGATAGCAGTGGCCGCATTGCCAGAGTTCACAGTGAGTGTGCCGGCAGTGATCAGGTTACCACCGGTGATGTTGCCTGAAACACTTATGGTTGTGCCTGTTAGACTTGTGGCTGTGACATTGCCACCGGTAATGGTTCCTGTGACACTTACCGTTGTGCCTGTGTGATTTGTGGCTGCGATGTTGCCGGCGGTAATATTGCCGGTCACACTCAACGAACTCAGGGTTCCTATGCCGGTGGCTGTCACACCGGTCAGCTGTGATCCATTGCCAGCAAAATAGTTGCCGGTGATGTTGCCGGTGGCACTGATCACACCTGCAACCGACATGCCTGTGGTTGTAACGTTGGCCACCTGTGCAAATGAAGCACCGTTGTAAATGTTAAAGTTTGTAGCGGTTCCGCTTTGAATCGTAGTGGTCGCTGCAGTGCCTTGGTAAGCACCAATGGTCAAATTGGCATTGGCATATCCGTTGGTAATTGTGGTTGAAACACCATAGACATCTATGTTGCCCAGCGGACTAACTGTGTTACCAACTGCCAAACTGCCCGAATTGGTAGTGATGGCACCTGTGACACTGATTGTGGTTCCGGTCAGGTTGCCATTTACATTGCCAATCACATTGGCAACAACGTTGCCGGCTGTGATGTTGCCCGAAGTAGAAATAGTATTGCTACCAAATGCAGCCAACAATGTTGTGACATTGGCGTTGCCATAGGTAGCTCCGGTGGCAAATGCCACGTTGCCCAGGAGGTAACCTGTGGCTGAAACGTTTCCACTGGTAAAGATATTGGCACCGGTAACGTTGCCGACCACACTGACTGTGGTTCCGGTATGCGCTGTTGCTGTAATGTTGCCCGAAGCACCAATACTAACAACACTCAAATTACCAGCAGCAATGTTGCCGGTAAGAGATAAGTTGCCGCCCGAGATGTTGCCGGTGGCACTGACAAAGCCGGCGGTGATCAAGTTGCCGCCGGTCACAGTTCCCGTGGCTGTAACAACTCCACTGGTGTTTAGATTTCCAGACAGCACATTGCCCAAGGCAACCACAGAGGCATTACTGGCCAAACCACCTACAGCACTTACAATACCGCCTGTTAATATGTTGCCACCTGTGATGTTGCCGGCAACGGTTGCCACGCCAGCAGTTGCTAAATTAGCACCGGTTATGTTGCCGGAGTTAATTGTGCCCGTGGTAGATATTGTGTTGCTACCAAATGCAGATAAAAATGCGGCCACGTTGGCATTGCCATACAGTGCTGGTAATCCTGTCAGTTGTGATCCGTTGCCTAGAATATAATTACCAGCGACGTTGCCGGTGGCCGATACCTGACCAACTGTGACCACATTGCCGCCTATGACGTTGCCCTGACCGCTGACCACGCCCAACACTATAAATGTGTTAGAGCCCTTGTTATAGGTCATGCCGGCCACAGCATCAACGTTGCCGTTGGTATTGAACAGGACCTGAGTATTTGATCCATTGACCACAATATTGCCAGTCACGTTGCCTTGGAAGTTACCAACAAAGTAGCCGGCTGTGACGATGTTACCAGAAGCACTAACAATGCCCTGAGCCGTGACATTGCCGGCAGTAGTGACGTTGCCGCCGCGCACATTGCCTGTGGCAATCACTGCTCCACTGGCAATAGTGTTACCAGTTGAAACGTTTGCCGTTGTGGTAATATTTCCTGTGCTAGAAATAGTATTGCTACCAAAACTAGACAACAAAGAAATTACATTGGCGTTGCCATACAGTGCTGGTAAACCAGTGAGTTGACTACCATTGCCCAGGATATAGTTTCCTGTGATGTTGGCCGTAGCGCTGACAATGCCTGTGGTTAAGATATTGCCGCCGGTGATATTGCCGGCTGTGACTGTGCCAAGTGTGGATATATTGTTGCCGTTGAGATTCTGCAGGAACGTGGCCACATTGCTATCGTTATAGGTCGACGGTAATCCAGTCAATTGACTGCCGTTACCAATGATATAGCTGCCTCGTATGTTGCCGGTGGCACTGATCACACCTGCTACATAGGCACCTGTAGTGGAAAATACTGCTAGGTTGGCACCGCCGCCAACACCCATGGTGATATTGCCGTTGGTGGTGGAAATGGCCACATTGCTGTCACCATTGGTAATTTGACTGACCACAATGTTGGCCAACTGTGCAACCTGGGCCCAGATCACCGAAGTTCCGTTATAAGTGCCAAAACAGTAGTAGAAATAGTTGGAATCCGAAGCATACATGCCAGGAACATCGCCTGCAACACCTACCAAAGTGGGCGGAGGACTGGTTTGATATCTAGCGTATAGTTCGCTAAAGTTGCTGTTGGTGTAGTTAAACGCAGTTGATAGGGGTGTGCCTTCCCCAGAATTTTGCGGTGTGGTAACAATAAACAATTGACTCATAGATAGGCGTCCTCTTAGTGTATTTACCAGAGGGCCAGTTCTAGACTATTGAGTTTTTAGTAGGGGTTAAAACTGCTGCCGCAACCACAGGTGGTCTGTGCGTTGGGGTTTTTGATGGTAAAACTACTGCCGTAAGTGTCTTCTTTGTAGTCTACTTCGGCGCCTTGAAGATACCCGCCACTCATGGAATCTACCAGGACCTTGACTCCAGAAATTTCTAGTTCCCAGTCGTCTTCGGCCTGTTCCTCGTCGAGTGTAAAGCCATATTGCAGGCCTGAACATCCGCCGCCCTGCACAAACACACGCAGTTTGAGCTTGGGATTGTTTTCTTCAGCTACAATGTCTTGAATTTTTGCTACTGCATTACAAGTGATAGTCAACATATGGGGGTCTCCTGTCTGAAAAATGTGTAAGTTGCTCAAAAGCATGGGCCAACTGTAAAACTCCAAAATCATCTCGTTGTCGACCAACTATCTGCAATCCCACAGGCAACGGCAAGGGATCAGAGCTAAATCCGGCCGGAACCGAAATCGCAGGGTTGTCAGTCAAACTAAAAACACGAGTGGTCTCTTGCCAATCTTTTTGGCTTACGGCACCAAGTTCTTGAGTAATCGAAAATGGCAACACCTGCACTGTTGGAAAAATTAAAAATTCATATTTCTCAAACAACTTTTGCACACGATAATACAGTTGAGTGCGTGCTTTTTCAATTTGACCCAACCTTATCATATTTATTGATCTTGCATCTTGCACCTGAGATTTTAAAAATCCAGGTATACGATCAAGGTCACTCTGCATCAACGGCTCAAATTTTCCAGCCGACCTATACACAGATAGTGTTTCATACATTTCAGTTGTGGTTATTTCACCTATCTTGGAATCAAATTCAATGTTGTCATATATATCACAGCCAAGATTCTGCAAGACCAGTCTGGACTGAGCCATAACCGCACACACCTGCTGGTCCGATTCTGCTCCAGAAAAATTCATGAACACAGCAATCTTGCAACCGTTGAAAGATCTTTCAAGTGGCCGCAAGAAAAAATCATCGGGTGTTTCTAAACTGATGGGCGATCTGGGATCATATCCACTCATGACCGACATGGCCAAACTCACATCTTGAACAGTGCGTGCTATTGGTCCGGCCACAGTCATGTTGTGCCACCCAAAGTCTTCGGGCCACAGCGGCACACGACCCGGGGAACTGCGCAGAGCAACCAAATTGCAAAAACTAGCTGGCTGTCTTAACGATCCGCCAGCATCAGTTCCAGTGGCCAAGGCCACCATGCTAGACCGCACGGCCACAGCACTGCCACCAGACGAGCCACCTGGTGTTTTGCCGCGATCGTAAGGATTTACAGACGATCCAATCAATTGATTACTGGAAACAGAACCTGTGGCAAACTCTGGGCAATTGGTTTTGCCCAACGAAATGGCTCCGGCTTTTTTTATACGCTCTACCAGCAACGAATCTATTTCTGGAACAAAATCTTCATAGATTATCGAGCCATGTGTGGTTCTTACATCTTTGGTTAGAAAAATATCTTTATGAGCCACCGGCACACCGTGCAACGGCCCAATGGCCGCTCCTGTTTCCAGTTGTCGATCAGCTGCATCTGCTTCGGCCATGGCCGATTCGGCTGTTACAGTAATCATGGCCTTTAACGTTGGATTTAATAGTTCAATTCGATCCAGGTGAGTGCGGATAACTTGTTTTACAGAAACTTTTTTTGAAACTACAAGTTCATGTAGTTGCACCGCTGATAGAAAACAAAGCTCTTGATCTGACATGGAGTTCACAACCGTTGGTTGCAAACGTCCCAGTCAATAATTTTCCAAATATTGTCCAGATATTTTTCTTTGTCCCACTGGTAATCTAAACTCCAGGCATGTTCCCACCAGTCAATAAGAACACAAATATCAGTGCGAACTGCATGATTACGAATGGTCTTGATTTCGCCGCCGGTTGAAAGGTAAACCCAGCCTGATCCTTGGATCTTCATGGCCGTTTCTTTAACTGCTGCTTTAAAGTCTTCGTAGGTCTTGAACTTGCTTTCGATCAATTCTAACACCGCACCTTTGGGTCTGTTGGCACCCCGGGGTTCTCTTAATTGTGGGAAAAATTTGTTGTGCAAGAAACTTCCTGCACGATTAAAATCTGAATCGCCTTCGCCTGCATTGTATCGTTTGGCATAGCCTTTGGCCAGATGCTCGTAGTGATATTCAATGGTTTCTGCACTCATCACCGGCTCAAGAGCTTTATGAGTGTAGGGCAAAGGTGTAGTTTCCAGTTTGGCTGGACGGGTAGAAGCTTCTACTAGGTCAATGATTTCGCGCATGAAAATATTTATCTACGGCGTGTGATACGACCGCGAGTTAAATCATATGGGCTGAATTCGACCTCTACAAAGTCGCCGGCTAGAACCTTGATATTGTTCATACGCATGCGACCGTTTAGACTGGCTAGGACTGGTCTTTCAAAGTTTTCAATTTGAACTCGGTATTGGGTATTGGGCAAGACTTCGACGATTTCGCCCTCCATTTTTATAACATCTTCTTTTGACAATTGGTTACCAAGTTCCTTTATATGCTCAGTTTATTTATCTAACCAAAGTTTTCCAAAAAACATCTGTCCATTCTTGAATATATTCTTTGCCCTTGAATCGATCATTGGTTGGCAAACCCAAAGGACATTGTCCACTGCTGGTAGCTGCATAGGGTTTTTCTAATGCAATTTCAACAAGTTCACACCCATAATCTGTGCTGTATTTGTTAAGTAATTTAGAAAATTCTTCCAAATCAACTTGACTATACCATTCGGTATGCCCGGCCCGTTTGGTAGTGTTGTGTAGGCACCAGGGTTTATAGTAATCCTTCAATTCGCGTTCAACTTGATCAATTTGTGCTTTGGATGGTGCCCGCATCAACCATACATTATCAAACTGTATTTCTTCGTCAGTTCCTTGCTGTTGCATACGCAATCTTTCCCAGAGAAGGTGCGTGATACCAAATTTGACATTTCCTCTAGGAGACTGTCTAAAATAAAACCATCCATAATACATTTCGTTAATTTCCTCTAGGTTAGAATCTATTTCAAACAATTGATTAAACATTTTTCTGGAATTTTGAAATCTCATGTTATCTCCGCATGCTGGAAATGTCTCGGGCTTCGTCGTCCGAGAAGATGGGCACACCGTTGCTCTTGTGCATGGTTCCAATGCCCTTGACCTTGTTGCCGGTATAGGTATTGTCTTTGACCTTGACGCAAGGCACCCACCCGGTATCCTGACTAGGCACTGCCACAGTTTCACGCCCGGGCGGAGTCTTGGGCATGAAATCCTTCATGGTTTTTTTGGGTGCATTGACCGGACCTGTGCTAAAACGCGGCGTGAGCTTTTCAAACTCAATCAGTTTACGATCCCATTCGGCCTGGCGTTGCTGTGCTAATTTCTTAGCCTCGGCCGACGCCCAGCGTTTAGGACCACGTTTTTTACCGGTAGTGTTGAGCCAAGGGCCCTCTAGGTGCATTGTCATAAAACTATTATAACAATAGGTGAGTTTTTGGTCAAGTTATTTGAAAAGAATCATGGCCATGATCACAGCCTGTGTGATGAAACCCACACCAATGGTAATGATATTGAGTGCGTCCTTCATGACCACAGCCCGCATGAACAACAAGACCAAACCGGCCCACATGAACAGGACCATGTCCAGATTGGGCGTATGATCACTGAGTCCGGTCAAGAGTGCCAACAAGGTTGGTATAGTGGCGCAATGGATCAGTATTACTGCCAACCAACCCAGGGTGTCAGCACTTACTTTGGGCAAGTGCTGTTCTAACCAGGTTCTTGCAAAAGTCAATAACTCGTCTAACTTGATTATCATATGTTATCCGCATAAAAAATGTGTCTCCCGAATTTGGCCACTTCGCGTTTGCGCCAGCCTGGATCTTGAATATAATCTGCATGAAAATACAGAGCATTCTTTACACTGGGTAGTCGGAAACCTTCTAGTAGAACTTTTTTAGCCACTTCTTCGCTTTCGCGCCATTGGGCAGGATATATGGGTCGTAGCTTGCTGGAGCCATCACACATCCAGCTGAACTGACAGATCACCCGGTCGTAAACCACATTTTTCTGATAAACCACGCCACACACATCTGGGGCAAATCGGCCCGATGCCACACGATTAAGGGTCACCTGTGCCACAGCCACTTTACCTTCAAAAGGTTCGCTGGCACTTTCCCAATAGATGTTGCGTGTCAGGCACTCGAGCTGGCGGGTGCGTTCTGCAACACTGATAAAGCCCTGACGTTGGACTTCGTTTGCACTTCTGAGCTCGTCCAGTTTATGGACGGTCACGGTTGTTACTACCATTGCTACACAACAAAAACTCAACAGCTTGAATACTATACTACCTAAGTTGGATATTGAATTTGATTTCAATGTCTTCTCCTCGGCGCTATACTGAGCGCATCAGCGGACTCCAGGATGGAGCATTGACATTGATGGACAGACTTTCAGACAGGAGACCTCGGGCCTTCTTTGCCATACTCTCTAAGCTGATCTTTGTTTCCGAACAGCCCATACCATTTGTCAATGAAGAGGATTTCCGAAGTCCTCTTTGATTACTACTTGCTACTAAAATACTTAGTTCCTGAGCGGAATCAGGGCCAAATAACTGTGAATTCTGATACCTTTTTACCATAATATACATATATTATAGCACAATAGTCCTTTTTAGTCAATCTCAGGCGGTGGCATGGCCTTGAGTTTGTCCCAAGTGGCCTGTTTGTCTAGTATATGCTGTTCCAGCTCTCTATATCTATTGCCCAGCTCTCTAAGTTCTTCCCATTCTGTTTCCAGCTCGGCATTAGGAGTTAAGATATTCAAGCGTTGTTCAATTTTCTTGACAGCATCGACCAGGCTCCAGCCATTGACTTTGATGTCGGCGCCTTCACCATCCAGTTGGATATTTGAACTGAGTGAGTTGAACCAAGGACTAGCATTAACACCAGCACCCGAGTTAATGGTATAAGGTCCGCCAAAACTAGTGGTGGTTACATTAGGGCTACTGATAGTGATGGACGGGCTGGCATATCCACCGCCCACTACAGTGTTTGAGTGTGTAGCTGTTTCATACCCGTCGATCAGGTCTTCGAGACTTGAAATGGTAATTTTAGGTTCCATACTGCAATTATACAGTAGAAATTGCAGTTGTCAAATCGTCACGTGCCGTTTGAGCCAAGGATCCCAAATGCTCACCGAATCCCAACCGTGTGTCCAGGTCAGTATAAACAGACTCAGACTGTTGTGATCGTATAGATGCATACGATTGTCATCTACTCGGGCCTGGATGCTGCGACTGGTGGTGCTCCATCGACTCAACAGATTGCGAGCATCTGGGTCTCGCATGATCACAGTAAAAAGAGGTTCTCCAGAACGATATATTGGTAATGTCATTTAATGTAGGACTTGATCAACAGGCCTG
>Ga0164297_10001055_pt1 | contig 30610 bp, 25 predicted proteins | sample GEODES058metaG_FD_113539 | JGI IMG/M metagenome (GOLD analysis project Ga0164297, IMG submission 113539) | Dystrophic lake water microbial communities from Trout Bog Lake, Wisconsin, USA - GEODES058 metaG | ecosystem: Environmental > Aquatic > Freshwater > Lake | place: USA: Trout Bog Lake... | reverse complement strand
TTGCCCCTCGCCAGCCAGATCCAGATGCTGACTGCTCACGCACCCGCTGCACTGCTGCAGCCCGATGCGCCGTGTCGCGCATGCCGGGGGGGGCAGAGAAGAGTCCGCAGGGGCCCTGCAACTGTATCATCTGCCACCGCCTTCGCGCCGCTGCCCAGCACCGCCGCGGCGGAGGATCTGCGCATCGCTACTGCATTCGAGCGGCAGTTCAAGCCGTACGGCAGCCAGTTGGAGCGCGCTTTTGAGTCCTGGGCTCGCACTGTGCGTGGCAACAGCGAGGTGCTGGAAGTGCGCCACCCGACTGGCGTGCAGCAGGCGGTAGGCTACGTCCAGGGGTTGACTGCTCAGGCGTGGCACGAGGTGGAGGCGTTCAGCTGGGCGTCTGTGTTGGAAGAACATGCAGGGGAGATCCAGGCTGAGCTGCAGGCGGCACTGACGCCAGGCGGCAACGCCCGCGTCTCAAAGACAGGCACCAATGTCTGGTCACCCGCTGCGCGTGCAGACGCCATGGCATACGGACCGCAGTGGCGGACGCTGGCGCTGCAGGACCGGGGGAAGTGGGATGCGGCCAACTCGCCTCTGTTTCCACGCACGGTGCAGCTTGTGCGCGACATTTCGGGTGTTCCTAGTCTGGAGTGCTTCTTCGCGCGCCAGGCGCCGGGGAGCGGCATCAAGCCTCATAGTGATTACAACAACTTCATCATGACCGCTCACCTGGGCTTAGTCGTGCCTGAGGGCAAGTGCTGGATGAAGGTGGGTGACAGCACGCGGCAGTGGCGCAACGGCAAGCTGCTCATCTTTGACACAAGTTTTGTGCACGAAACGTATAACGAGGCGGACACGGACCGCCATGTGCTCCTCATCCGCTTCTGGCATCCGGAGGTGACGCCCCTAGAGCGCACTGCCATCCAGTTCCTCACCGACTGCGTGGACGACTCCTCCGACAAGGGCCTCCTCGCTGCCAGCAAGGCTGCCGACAAGCGGCTGGAGAAGCTGATGAAGCCCCAAAGCAAGGGGTTCGGCAAGCGGTGAACCAGTGCTTCCGCCGCGTGCGTGCGTGCGTGTGTGTGCGCGCGCAGCTCTGAAATGCTTCCTTGGAATTCAAAGAGAAGTCCGGGGCCCGTGCCACGTTGGCAGGCACTCACAAACCAAAGCCTCCTCGCCCACACCTTTCTTCACCTCCAAAAAGCACCCATGTCTCTCAAGCTGAACAACGTGCAGCTGGACGCCCAGGCCCGCCAGGACGGCATCAGCACCAACGGCAAGCTGGGTGACCGCTCCGCGTCGCTGAAGGCGAACGTGAACGCCTCCCTGCCGGAGGGCTGGAGCGCCAAGCTGACGGTGACGGACAAGACTGCCAGCGACGTGCGTGCATGCGTTTGTGCGACGAACTGCGCCCCGGGGGCGGTGTGGGGGCCTTGACCCCCACAGTGCAATTGGCTTGTGACTCAGCTCCCTTCACCACCGCCTCCTGACGCACCGCGTGCGCGTGGCTTCCCCCCGTCCTGCTCCAGCTGGCCAAGAACGTGTCCCTCCGCCCGGCGGGTGCCAACCTGGAGCTGCGCAACGGCGGTGCGTGCTGGGCCGGGGCGTAGCACGCACGATGCCTTCGATCCGAGTCACTGCGACATGCGAGCCCGTCCACGCGCGCGCACCTCCAATCGCGGGCGAGCGTCCCCCGTCCCGCGCGACCACGGCACTGACACACCGTCTGCGACCCCCAGACCGCGTGCGCCTGGGCTTCAACCTGCACAGCCAGAAGGTGCAGATCAATGCCCGCCAGAACGTCAACGTCGCGAACCGCGAGGTGCAGGTTGACGCGGAGTACCGCCAGGGCGGTACGTACACACCGTGAACTGACCGTTGCTCGCGCGAGACGCGTGCACGAGTGCCGCGCGACTGGTCTGTGTCCTGCAACGTTATCCTGTGCGCTGACTCACACGCGCTGTGCTGTGCTTGGCCTGGCCTTGCAGAGCGCGACCACGAGGTCGACGTGGAGGCGTCCCACGAGCTGGACAGCAACACCCGCGTCCGCCTCAAGTGCGTGAACGCCCCCGCCGTTCTCTCTCGCGCGCGCACCGCCTCCCTCTCAAACCCCTGACCCCGTGTGGTGCCTACTTCCCCCGCAGCTACGGCGTGCACAACAAGGAGCTGACGGCTGCCCTGCGCTACCGCATGGACAACAGCACCATCGAGCCGCAGGTGAACCTGTCCAACCAGCACTGGAAGGTGAGCCTGGAGCACAAGCTGAGCTCCCAGGACCACGTGGAGGCCCACCTGGAGAAGGACAACGACCCGCGCCTTGCGTACGTGCGCAACCAGGACGGCGTCGAGGTCCGCCTCGAGGCGCCGGTGCGCAGCGACATCGCTGCCAGCGCTCGCATCCGTGTGCAGCGCACCTTTGACCTGTGAAGGGGGCTACAGCCAAAGGGGTGAGGCCAGGTGAGGGGAGCCACTGCCAGACCGGGGGGTGTGCTTTGTGTTGTGGGGGGAGTCACGAGTTGAGCGGGCTGGGGGCGGCTACGTTCCGCCCCCTCGCCCACTGTGTTGCTGCTTGGGTGTAAGACTTTGTTGTGTGCAGGCAGAACGGCATCCCTCCTTGGCCACTTGAAAGTATGTTACGGTTGTAATGAGCACACACGCCAATCATATGTTCAACGCGCACAGTGTCTCCTTGCAAACACAACGCCAGCTATGTTTATCGTAACAGAGCTTGACCCCTACGGCCTCGTGCGCTCCCACGGGTCCCAGCTTGTCCAACCCTGTACATCAAATGCCCATTTTGAGTCTTGGAACGCGTTGAGCGTTCGCACGTGGGGTGTCAGGCCCGGCCGGTCCATGGTCAGATCTGCTATCTTTGTCGCAAGAGCATCATCTGAGAGCGCCTGCAGGAGTCACACGCAGACTGCACTCATATGTATGATGCTCACAGCAGCCGCAGCGATGGCGTGTGGAGAGGCACGCACCAGCAGTTGAGTGAGTTCGATGACCTCGCCGTCACTCACGTTCGCCGTGCTGATGTCAGTAATGGCGCCATCCCATGTGACGCACACCTGCGCGCGCGCATCAGGGTTACACACACATCGCATGGGCTGGGGAGCCATGGACAAACACACCAAGAGTTGTCTCATAGCCATACGTCGCCACGCAAAGCGGGCGCGCAGCAGTCGGATAGCAGCTTCCACCAGCTGTCGATAATCCAGCGCCGAGTGGGGATAGCACAACGGGCGCAGCAAGAGTGCTGGAACACTACACTGTGCGTCAAGCATCTCCTCGCTAGTGAGACACGCGTGCACGTCAGCCTCGAGAACACCCACAAAGAGTGCGAGCGTAGAGCGCACCCCAGGTGTGCATACAAGTGCTGCGTCAAGTTGCTTGTCGGGTGGCCCTTGGCACGCGCTTGTAGGGCCTCTTGAGTCGCCCACTCCAGCACGAGAGTCAGCAGTGTCCCTGTCGCTGGTTGGCTAAGGAGCAGTTCCAACGCCGCGTCCGGAGTAAACGCCGCAGCCTCTTGCTTGTTGGAAGGCAATACTGAGCAGCGTCTGAGTCTCCTTCGTCCGTGGCTGCGCAACCCAGGGCCTCGAGCGCAGGCGCTGGCGCTGGCGACGCGCATCACCCAGGGCCCCGCGTGGCGTGCATCGCGAGGCGAGGCTGCCAGGCGTCATGGCGTCCACGTCATCACGTCAAGCGCCTCGCAGAAGCCTTGTGTGTGGCGCGCTGTGTGGCGACCAGGGCAGCAGCCATGGACGTGGACGACGACTACGAGAATGTGCCGGCTCGCGGCGCTGCCAAGGCACGTGGGGCTCGTCACAGGGCGCCCGGTTGCCCGGTCGCCTGCTGAGACGTTTCAGCCTCGGCAGCCGTCCAGCGGGCGCGCAGTCGTCGGGGCGCGCGCTGCTCGCTCTCGCCGCGTCGCTCAAGCCCTGCGTCGCGTAACTGACGCCTCTCGCGTGGCCGAAACCCCGGCGCTCGCAGACGAGCAAGGCCAAGGCGCCCGCTGCCTCTGCCCCCCTGGCCAGCGCGTCCGGCAACGCGGGGCGCAGCATTGAGCAGGTGTACCAGAAGAAGAGCCAGCTGGAGCACATCCTCCTGCGCCCGGATACCTACATCGGCAGCGTGGAGAAGCAGACGGCGAGCATGTGGGTGCACGCGGCCGCGGACACACCGGGTGGTCCGCCCAAGATTGAGCAGCGCACCATCAGCTACGTGCCTGGCCTGTACAAAATCTTCGACGAGATCCTGGTGAACGCGGCGGACAACAAGGTCCGCGACCCGAGCATGACGTGCGTGCGGGTGGACGTGGACCCGGTTGCGGGCGTGGTTCGCGTCTACAACGACGGCGACGGCATCCCCGTGGAGGTGCACAAGGAGGAGCAGGTGTACGTGCCGGAGCTCATCTTCGGACACCTGCTGACCAGCAGCAACTACGACGACACAGAGAAGAAGGTGCGCAACGGGCGAACGCAACGCCGGGGCTGTCGGTTTGAGCTGCACAGCCACCCTGCTCGCGCGACAGCGCCCTGACGCTGTGCACCCGCGCGCGACTCTCAGGTTGTCGGTGGTCGCAACGGATATGGCGCCAAGCTGGCCAATATCTTCAGCACAGAGTTCGTTATCGAGACGTGCGACGGCAAGCGGGGGCGCCGCTATCGCCAGGTGTTCCGCCGCAACATGTCCGTCAAAGAGGCGCCTGTCATCACCGCCTGCAAGGCGAATGAGAACTGGACGTGCGTCACCTTCAAGCCGGATCTCGCCAAGTTCGGCATGGTGCGTGTCCACGCTTGGCTGCGTCTTTGCGTGTGTGTCAGCGCCAATGCTGGTGCGTCAGCGCTGCCTCTGACTGATGTGTGTGCGTGTGATTCATGAGCACAGGCGACGCTGGAGGAGGACACAGTGGCGCTGATGCGCAAGCGAGTGTGCGATGTTGCGGGCACCATTGGCAAGAACACGAAGGTGTACCTCAACGGCGAGCGCCTGCCCATCAAGGGCTTCTCCGACTACGTGAACCTGTACCTGGGCGGCAAGGATGCCAGCGCAAAGGTGTACGAGCAGGTCAACCCGCGGTGGGAGATATGTGTGGCGGTGTCGGAGGGCCAGTTCCAGCAAGTGAGCTTCGTGAACAGCATCAACACCGTGAAGGGCGGCACGCATGCCAACTACGTGGCAGATGCGGTGGCAGCGCAGTTGTTGGAGCGCATCAACAAGAAGAACAAGAGCGCCGGCGTGAAGCCATTCCAGGTGAAGAGCCACCTGTGGGTGTTCGTCAACGCCATGATCGAGAACCCCGCATTCGACAGCCAGACGAAGGAAACGCTGACCACCAAGGCGAGCAGCTTCGGCAGCAAGTGCGAGATCACGGAGGAGTTCATCAAAAAGGTGCTCAAGACGGGCGTCGTGGAGTCGGTGCTCGCCTTCGCGGCATTCAAGCAGAGCAAGGAGCTCAAGAAGACGGACGGCGCCAAGCGCGGCCGTCTGACGGGCATCCCCAAGCTGGACGATGCCAACGAGGCTGGCGGGCGCAACAGTGACAAATGCACTCTCATCCTTACGGAGGGCGACTCCGCCAAAGCGCTGGCCATCAGTGGCCTCTCCGTCGTTGGACGCGACTACTTCGGCGTCTTCCCGGTGCGTCGGGGAAGCTGAGGGCAGGGGTAACTTATCGATACGCAGGTGTGGATCTTACCCTCCTGTCCTCTTCCCCTGCCACACAGCTGCGCGGCAAGCTGCTGAACGTGCGCGATGCGACGCACCAGCAGGTATGCGGCAGCCTGGTCATTGCCTTTTCCCGTAATCTCTCCCCGTCTGACCGGGCCATGGCTTGCCCCCTTAATCCGCCCTGCGCCTCCCCAGATCATGGCGAACGCAGAGATCAGCCACATCAAGCAAATCCTGGGCCTGCAGCACGGCAAGACGTACACGGACGCCAAGACGCTGCGCTACGGTCAGCTGATGATCATGACGGATCAGGACCACGACGGGTCCCACATCAAAGGCTTGCTCATCAACTTCCTGCATGCCCACTTCCCCAGCCTGCTCAAGGCGCGTGCGCGTGGCGCCTGCACATGTGCGCTCGCATGTCGCCTACATGGCGGCGCTCACCCCTTGCACCTATGTTCCCCTACACAGGTGCCCAACTTTTTGGTGGAGTTCATAACGCCCATCATCAAGGCGACCAAGGGCAACCAGCGCCTGGTGTTCCACACCATGCCAGAGTGCGTTACACGCGCGATTTTCGTCCTCAGCAGCACCATCCTGCCCGCTGCTCACGATGCATACTCCTCTGCCCGTCCTCTCAGGTATGAGACGTGGAAGGAGTCCCACGGCCCGGCAGGCACCAAGGGCTGGCAGATCAAGTACTACAAGGCGCGAATACTGCGCTCACAGCGTCCGTGTGCTACCGGCGTGGTAGAACTGACATGACGGACTGTCTCTTGGACTTCCCAGGGTCTGGGTACCAGCACCGCGGCTGAGGCCAAGGAGTACTTCGCCGCCATGGATGCCAACACCAAGGCGTTCCAGTGGAACGGCGATGACGATGGCGAGCTGATTGACATGGCGTTCAGCAAGAAGAAGGTGGAAGACCGCAAGCGCTGGCTCCGCGCCTTCAAGCCCGGCACGTTCCTGGACCACAGCGTGCGCAACGTCCGTTACGAGGACTTCATCAACAAGGAGTTGATTCTCTTCAGCGTGGCTGACCTGCAGCGCAGCATCCCGAACGTGATGGACGGTCTGAAGCCGAGCCAGCGGAAGGTTCTGTTTGCCTGCTTCAAGCGCCGCCTTCGCACCGACATCAAGGTTGCCCAGCTCAGCGGCTACGTGTCTGAGCACAGCGCGTACCACCACGGCGAGGCGAGTCTGGGCGCCACCATTGTGGGCCTGGCGCAGGACTTCGTGGGCAGCAACAACATCAACTTGCTGGTGCCTAGCGGCCAGTTCGGTACTCGCCTGCAGGGCGGCAAGGACCACGCGTCGCCGCGTTACATCTTCACCCGCCTCGCCACCCTGGCGAGAGCGCTCTTCCCGGAGGCGGATGACGCGCTGCTCACCTACCTCAACGACGACGGGCAGCGCATCGAGCCGGAGTACTACTTGCCCATCCTGCCGCTGCTGCTGGTCAACGGCGCAGATGGCATCGGCACTGGGTGGAGCACCAGTGTCCCCAACTACAACCCCCGCGACATTGTGGCCAACTTGAAGCGCATGCTGGACGGAGAGGCGCCGGAGAAGATGCACCCCTGGTACCGAGGCTTCCAGGGCACCATCACGGAGGTGCCTGCTGGCGCATCCGGGGAGCGCGCGTACGTGGTGTCCGGCAGCGTGCGCATCATCGATGACACCACCATCGAGGTGCTGGAGCTGCCGCTGCAGAGCTGGACGCAGGACTACAAGGAGTTCCTGGAGTCCCTGGCGCGCCCGGAGAAGAAGGAGGAGGCGCCGTTCATCACGGACTACAAGGAGTACCACACCGACACGAGTGTGCGGTTCGTCATCACCATGCCTGCGGAGAACCTGGTGGCGGCCATCCAGGCGGGTCTGGAGAAGAAGTTCAAGCTGGCAGGGCGCATCAGCACCAGCAACATGCACGCCTTCGACGCAGAGAACCACATCACCAAGTACGAGTCGCCGGAGAGTGTGCTGCACACCTTCTTCGCGCCGCGGCTGGATGCGTACGCACGCCGCCGGGAGCTGATGCTCAATGTCGCCGGCGCCGACCTGCTGCGTCTGGAGAACAAGATGCGCTTCATCATGGACGTCGTCAACGGCGCCCTCGTCATCTCTAAGCGCAAGCGCTCCGACCTGGAGGCGGAGCTGAAGCGCCGCGGCTTCGCGCCGCTGTGCAAGACCAGCAAGGCGGCGGCAGCTGCCATCGCAGCGGATGACGACGGCGACGCAGAGGGCGCAGCAGAGGGCAGTGATGCGAGCGTCGGCTATGATTACCTGCTCTCCATGCCGTTGTGGAGCCTCACTGTTGAGCGGGTGGCTGCGCTGCAGGCGGAGCACGAGGCAAAGGCTGAGGAGGTCGCCCGCCTGCGCGAATCCACACCCAGCTCCCTGTGGCGCACCGACCTGGACGCTTTCCTGGTGGCCTATGACGCCGCTGAGGCGGACACCGCCCGCGGCGAGGCGCTGCTGGTGAAGCAGCAGGGTACCTTCCGCGCAGGCAAGGCTGGCACCGCCAAGGCGCGCCCTACGGCACGGGACTGCAGCGACGACGATGACGACGTCATTGACATGGACGATGACGATGATGACGATTACGGCGCCGCCAAGAAGGCCAAGAAGAAGGCACCTGCAGGCAAGAAAGGCGCTCCCAGCAGCGGCAACGGAGGCCCAGTGCTCGTGCCCAAAGCCTGCACTGCGGCGGACTTGTACGAGCAGGCCAAAGCCAAGGCGAGCGTTGCGCTGGCGGCAGCGTGGGCGGCGCCGCCGAAGGTGCCACGAGCCAAGGCCAGTGAGGGTGTGTCTGCGCTTGTCGGCCGCGTGGGCACGCTGGAGCTGACAGATGCTGATTTGGAGGAGGTCACGTCTCCACGTGCTGGCGGAGCAGCGCACAGGGTTGCCAAGCCGCGTGCCAAGCCGAAGGCCGTCAAGAAGGCTGCGGTGATCAGCATGTTGTCCGAGGAGGACGAGATGGACGACGGCGCTGACACTGCAGATGACGACGACGACATGGGCACGTTCAGCATGTCACTGGCGCAGCGCCTCGCCATGCGTGGCGCGGCTGGCGGGTCGGCGGCTCTGGGCGGTGGCCCTGCCGCAGCGCCAGCTGGCCCCAAGCCGCCGCGCCCGGGCCGCGCTGCTGCCGCCAAAGCCGCCACCGCATTCGTGGGTCTATGCGATGATGATGACGATGACGACGACGATGATGATGGCGCAGAGAGCGACGCATGGGAGGGCTCCGACGCCAGTGACGATGACATCAAGCCCGTCAGCAGGAAGCCTGTGGCTGCTGCCAAAGCCGCCGTCACAGCGCCTGCAGCCAAGAAAGTGGCGGTGGCCGCGCCTGCTGGTGCTGCCAAGAAGGCAAAGACGAAGAAGGCGGCATCGTGGGAATCAGACGAGTCGGACGCGGAGGCAAGCGAAGGGGACGATGATGACGACTTCGTGGCGGCTCCCAAGGCCAAGGCGAAGATGTCTGCTGCAGTGGCGGCAGCGAGTGATCCGGCGCGCAAGCGTGTGCTTGCGCCCAAGGCTCCGCGCGCACCTGCAGCTGCCCCCGACAGCGAGGGCCCCACGCCTGCGCCCAAGAAGGCGTGCCGCAAGCGCCCTGATGCAGCGCCTGCGCCGCGTCGCGCTGTGGCTGATGATGATGATGACGACGAGGTCCAGATTGTAGAGGCCCCGGCACCTCGTGCAGCTGCGCCACGCCGCGCGGCTGCTGCTGCGCGCAAGACGTACGTCATCGATGATTCAGACGAGGACGAGGGTGATGCGTCTGATGGCGACTTTGACGAGGCGGACAGCGACTGAGTGTACGCTCTTAGAGCTTAGAGCGCCGCTCTACAGCAGCGTGACACATTCGTAGATCTATTCACCCTTTCAAATCAAATGTCGCCCGTGTCACCCCGAGGTGGCGGCAGCCGCTCTCTGCAGGCCACGTCGGTCTCCGGATGGCAGTGCCGCAACTGGCGTTGAAACGCCCACCATGGCGCTCGCCTGGGGCGACGTCTGCGGAAACAGCCGTGCAGCAGCAGTAAGAGCCCCTGGTGATGCCGCCATGCGTGTCTTGATGCCGCTACCTCCAGACGCTGGCGAGGCTGTGGAGGCAGCAATGACCGCCGCAGCCGCCCGCGCCTCCATTTGGAACAACACACGGGCATCACGCTCCGTCTGTAGCGCCTGCTTCAGCGCAGTTGCGTGCTCTGGTTCAACCGCATGCTCATGGAGATGCTCGTATTTGGCTTTCCACTCTGCAGCTTCATTTCGCGCACTGTCCAGCTCTTGCACCAGCGCAGCCACACGCGCGTTCAACGCAGCAAGCTCGCTATCATGCGCCGTCTGCATGGCTGCATGCTGCAATTGCGCCGCCTGGAGCTTGCCATCAAGGCCATCAGCACGCGCTGATGCTGCACTCGCCTCCTCTTTCAAAGCTGCCATCTGCTGCTTAAGCTCCTCCACTTGCAATGCAGCCGAAGCCGCAGCTTCGCGAGCCTCCTGCGCGCTCTTTTGCGCGCTCTCTATCTGAGACTCAGCCTCCACAGCTCGCTTGCTCGCCGCCTCTGCCTCCGCCTGCACATATGCAAGCTCTGTCTGGACAGGCTCCAGCTGCTCACGTGCGTCCTGCGCCTCGCGCTCAGCTTTAGCCGCTCGGGCTGCATCGCGCATGGCTGCTTCGCGCATGACTGCCAGTTCCGTGACCGCAGCGTCTCGTTCACTCTGTAGCTCATCATTCCGCGCCCGCTCCTTTGCAGCCTGGTCCTTGAACCAAGAGAATGCATCCTGGCCCGTGTCTGCAAGCTTCAAGGCGTATTCTTCTCTCGCCGTCACCAGCTCCGCCTTCGTTTCTGTCAGTCGCGCTTCCAGAGCTGCAACAGCGGCAGTGGCTCGCACGGCTGCGTCTTTGATGTCGCGCTCCATGTGCGAAACACGCACTTGCAGGGCGTCTGCGGTGGAACGAGCTTTCGAGAGCTGCGTCTCCGCCGTCGTGTGCTTCGCTTGCCAGCTATCCGCCTCCTTTTGTGCGTCAGCAGCTAGCTTCTCGAGGCGGAGCAGCTGCTCCCAGTGTCTCCTTTTCAGCACGGCCAGCGCAGTGTCGTCGTCCAAGGGACTGCTTGCAGCGGGAAGCGCTGTCAGCGCCTTGGCAGCGCTCTCTTGGCACTCCTCGTCTTCGTCGTTACACACATCCACAGAGGCCGTGATGGCGTCAGCGTCAGCGACCAGCGTCTGTGAGTAGAGTACACAATTTACTTGTGTCTCACTGCCGCCACCGCCGCTGGCAAGGTCCTCTTGTTGGGCGCACGACTCGGCGTCGGACTCTCCCGCCTCATATGCAGTATGTGGCTGCGCGGCACTCTCCTCTGGCGTCTCCTCTGCAGTCTCCGCTGTCACGCTCTTGCTGCGAGCTAAGGCCGGGAAGAAGGCTGGGACGCTAGAAGCGGGCTGCTCAGCGACGGCAACAACCTCCTCCTCTTGCACATGCTCCGCATCTTTTGAAGGCTCCATGGAGGGACAGTGCGTGTTAGCACGGCGAGTTTGGTGACAAAAAGTGCCCCTTGCTGTTTCCTCGCCCCTTCGCTGGGGCCCTTGCCCCTTCGCTGGGGCAATGCCTCCGCTGCTGGTGTGCTTCTGCGCTGGCTCCAACGGCTCTTGGCAAGTTGACAGCGTGACAGCCATAAAGGGCGAGTCCCTGCCTCTTGCCGAACGACTGGCCGTTCTTGAGGGCGCAGAAGCCGCGTCCGCCAGAGAAGCGGTAACGTCGTGGAACCTGCGAGGAGTTGTATCCAGCCTGAAGTACGCTACAAGGGAGGAGATAAACCTCATGGCAGCGAAAGGGCAACCTGGGCTAAACAGACCGAGTGCGCACCGAGCTGCTCTCATTCCAATTCGCAAGACGCCAGCTTGGTGGGCTCTAGCGCAGGACGAGCGTCGTGACATAATGACACGCGGTGGGCACATCGCGCCGATAGGCACAGCTGCTCTGCCGGCGATAGCACGGCGCTTGCACCACTGCCGCGAGCTGGGCACGGTAGAAGAGCCGCCTTTCGACTTCTTGACCTGGTTCGAGTACTCCGCTGAAGACGAGCCTGTGTTCGACACGCTGCTTGCAAATCTGCGGGCAACACCAGAATGGGAATATGTGGATAGAGAGGTGGAGGTGCGCCTCACGCGGGTGAGCAATTGATTGATTGAGGTCTGCTTCAGTGACGGCTACGGACTCGGGCCTGAGTGCATGTGCATAAACATTTGAACCATTTCCGTGGTCATCGATGCATCGAACATTTGGAGCGCAAAACTCTGGAACTCAGCGCCAGCTCCTCCTTCAAGGCGTCTGCTGGATGTAAACCGGCTTGAACTGGAAGGGCTGGCCCTTGCCCTGGTAGGGGCTATGGTACGCTTGCGGCACAAACTGCTGCACGATGATTGGAATTTTCGGGGCGTAGAACAGGACAGCCGGTTTGGGCGTGTACACCATGGGGTTCGTTGACGGCGGTGAAGGTGTCGGCGCCGCCACCATTGCCACTGCCGGCTGGGTGACATACACCATTGGATTCGCCACAGCAGGCGCCGTCATTGCAGCTTGCTCATTCTTTGCAGCCTCCCGCTGGGCAGCCAGCTTCTCCTCCGCATCGGTCTTGTCACGCTCTGCTTTGTCGTGGTCCAGGCGCTCACCAAACAGGTAGTTGCAGACGCCGGACTCGATGCAGCACACGAGCTTGAAAGGCAGCACGCAGAAGAAGGCGACGAGGCTCAAGGTGCAGGAGAAGAGAGCCATGATGCAGGGAGCGCGGGAAAAGCACTTGTACAGCCAGTGCTGCGTATCGCTGAAGGCGACATTGGCGACATTGTCGATGCTCACGTGTTCCATCGCGCCACAGGAGACGCAGGCGTCGAAGTTGCAGCCTTCAGTGCAGCGCCAGTGGGTGCCACGATGCGTGACATGGTTGTCACCCTGCAGGCAGACGCTGCACACGCGATACTCCACAGGCAGGCCGTTGAGAGATGCCATTCGAGGCCAGGCGAGCGTGTCGGAGGGCAGGCCCAGCATGTGCTTGTGCCAAAAGATTTTGGTGCACTGAATCTGCTCCGGTGACTTGTGCGTAGCACGCCCGTCCATAGACACAATCACGGGCTCCTCTGCAGCAGCGTTGGATTCAGCCGGCTCGTTGTACCACGTGTATGTAGACTGTGAACCCTGGATGGGTGGAGACGCGTACACGAGATTATTCTTGCTGTCGCAGAACTCCAGCACACAGCCGTTGATTCGGCTCTGGCAGCACTCCGTGCGGTTCCAAATGGTGACAGAATAGACGTCCTTCTCGGAGCCCAGGTCGAGCATGATCCACGCCTGTGGAGATGCGTCCGTGTGCGCGAGGTGATACTTTCCGTCTCGTTTCTCCGACCTGTAGCCGTCCAGCAAGACCTGGGGGCCAAACTGATCCAGGGTCCACGTGTCGTCGGGGTCGTACTGCGGATCCAAGGTTGCAATGACGCCCTCTGTAATTTCATTGCCGTTGGCGTCCGAGACGGACATGGAGGCAATATTGATGTGTTCGCTCAGGCCATCGGCTCTGCGCAGCTTGATGTACTGCACCGGACCCGACTGGAAAGAGAAGGTGCATTCACTGCTGTCCGCCGGGGCTACTCCACCCGTCGGCACTACCTCACCGAGCCCGTCTATCCAGAAGGTTTCACGCTCCATGCCCATGGCGAGCTTGATACACGAGCATAGCCAGCAGATGAGTAGCATGCCGACACCGAAGCCGAGCAGGCAGCCCGCGTTCACAACCAGCTGGTGCTTCGTCAGTCCAAAGTTCCCGCGGCATTCAGTCAAACGTTCGCCGATTACGACGGGGTCTGACGACAGGCGCAGCGCCACATACACCGGTCTCGTCACGCCCACGCCGCTCAGTAAGCTGTCACCACATGAAGGCGCCTGGGTGCTCGTGTAGCCGTAGTCATCGCGGACGAGCGTGTAGGAAGTGCCGCAGGGGTCAAGCGACAAGGTGGGTGTACACGCTCCAGCAACGCAGCCAGCAGGCACCGACGCCAGGATCTGAACGCTTGACAGTTGCCGAATGGACCTCCCGTAGTCCTTTGCCGGCTGACTGCTGTGACTGGATTTGCTGGTGCTGGTGGTGGTCTTCAGCAGTGATCGGCGGTGCCCCGTCAGTAAATTCACTCGTGTGGAGGGGTTGCCCCACGGCCGGTTCGGGGGATCAGCAGTGGCTGCATGGTCCGCTTTTGAGGCTTCATACGCATTGCACTTGAAAACGGATACCGCGATGGGAGGAGCAGCTAAGCCCGGGATGCTGAAGTACATCTGGTGGCCAGACGCCGCGCTGACCCCCGAGAGCAGGGTGCTTGGCACAGGTGTGACCGCCCAGGCGCCCGTGGAATACACAGGCGCGACGCCGTCGAGAGTGCCTGCAGTACTGGACTGCAGGGTCAAGTTGAGGAGCGCCTGGCTGTTGCCCACGAGCGAGAGCGACGGCGAGAAGACGGACGTGTTGACAGGCAAACCGCCGGAGAAAAGAAGTGGGGCGACTGCCGCGTTCCAGGTGGCAACTCCAGTCGAGTTCCACGCCAACTCAGCCGTCACGTAGCGCTTGATGGTTGTGCCGCGCGGGTCAAGTCGCGCCCAGTGCGAGAAGAAGGCGCCGAAGGCAATCATGACGAAGAAGCCGCCCCAGCAAACGAAGGCGATGCAGAGGGATGACGGCTCAAAGCCGCCCACGAAGGCCGGCGTTAACCAGCCACAGCAACCGAGACTGACCAGGGCACCTTCTGGCGTGTTCGTGTCGAAGGCGGCCGCATAGGCGTTCAGCTTGCGCGGTGCGAGGACGAGGGGTGGTGGGGCGGTGGCTTGACCCTTCTCACCCGCCACCTCCAGGGGCTGCTCCTCAGCTTGTTCCGCCATGCACGCACGCACAGGCGGCACGGACAGTGCCACGCGCCACTGTCCAGGAAGGCCGGGTGCGAAGGTGTTTCCGACAGGGAACCACAAGCAGGGGCCGCCTAGGATAGAGTCTAGGTTATAACTCTGTGGCACCACACAAGGCAGCTGCCCTTGCCTCGACCCGCTGTGCACCTCTTGCATACGCTTCCACGTGGGCTCTTGTGATGGGCATGCTGCGTGTCATAAATGTATGTTCGATGCTCGGCCAACAGACTTATGTTTGTCAAAACGAGGGCACATCTGCTCCCCTCTCCATGCGTACGCTCAGAATAGCGCTCTTCCTGTGCCTCCTCCATGCAACCACCGCAACGCAACACTTGTGGTCCAGCGATCCATCGGCGCCGCCCTGGGCAGCTGGCCACTCTCCCCGAGAGAGTCTCTCACCCCTCCGGGTCATCGTGACCACGAGAAGCACAGGCACGAACGCTGTCCATGCAGCGTGCAACCATTCAGAGAGCGCTGCGGAGCACGCGTGCGCGTTCCTGCTTGCAGGCACGTGCAGGCACGTATACAGCGGCAGTGCCATGCATGGCTTCGCGGGTAGCTTCACTCCCGCACAGCTGCGGCAGCTGCACGCCTGCGCTCCTGACCTCATGCTACGCATCGAAAATGACGCGGCTGTAACTGTAGCTGCATCGCCGGCAGCAGCGCCTCTTCCGACGCTGTCCTTGCCTGTTTCTACGCCGTGGCATCTGGACCGGATCGATCAAGCTCAGCTACCACTGGATGGCGTGCTTCACACATCACCAAAAGCTGGATCCGGTGTGCACGTGTACATCATCGATAGCGGAGTGCGCGGCACTCACCACGAGTTCAATAACTCGTTCGGCCGAGTCGCTCAAGACGCGGACTTCACAGATGCTCCGTTCCCGAATGCTGCACCTTCGCACGACTGCGATGGACATGGCACACACGTTGCCGCAACAGTTGGCGGTGTGAATGTCGGAATCGCCCCTGGCGCAAAGCTGCACAGCATCCGCGTTCTAGACTGCAACGGCAGCGGCAGCATCTCTGATGTTGTTGCTGGAATCGACTACGTGGCGAGCCAAGCGAAGCTGCCAGCAGTGGCTGTACTCAGCCTGGGCGTGCCCGCCGGAGACTGGTCGGTCGCGCTGGAAACAGCAGTTACGAGGCTGGTTGCTGCAGGTGTGTTCGTCACTGTGGCAGCAGGCAACGGCCAGAGCGACGCATGTCGAATCGTGCCCGCAAGTGTGCCACAAGCCTTCACCGTGGGCGCCAGTGACTTGCCCCTGAGATTGCGGACACCCGGCACCGTACCCAGTGGTGTGTCAGATACGTTGTACAGCTGGACCGACAGCGGCTCGTGCTTGTCGCTGTTTGCCCCCGGTGTGGACATCATCTCCGCATGCGGCGGCGGCAATCGGTGCGGTGTGGTCAGCGATACCAGTTACGCCATCGCCAGCGGCACCTCGATGGCGGCGCCGCATGTGGCAGGCGCAGCGGCAGCGTACTTGGGGACACATCCTAGTGCGACGCCAGCGCAAGTGAAGGCCGCACTGCTTGCGTCTGCAACGCGGAGTACGATCACCGGTACGATGCTGCCAGGCACGCCAAATGCGCTGCTCATGTACTCGTGGGCAGGCGTTGTGAACAGCACGCAGCCAGTAGCTGCGATGTCTACCTCCCTCCACTGAATGAATATTGGGAGTGTTACGAGTCGATGGGGCACTGCCAGTGGTGAGAGGCGCCGCCGCTGCCGTATTGAATGTCCGCTAGCGCAGCGCCCAGACGGGTGCTCAGCATCTCCCCGGGCGCTGGATTGAACGGGTGCGCGTGCACATGCTCTCCCGACTGACGAATGAGGCTCGCCACCGGCAGCACAACTGCCGCTGTGCCGGTACAAAACACCTCTTCCAACCGTCCCTCTTGTGAGGCCTCCACCAGCTCGTCCACTGTGATGGGCCGCTCTGACACGCGGAGCCCCGGCTCGATACCGCTCTCGCTATGCTGCTTCGCAAGCTCCAGGATGCTGGCGCGCGTGACTCCAGGCAATATTGTCCCGTCCAGGGGCGCAGTCATCAGCTCTCGCACATGAGGATCCCGCCCGTCCCGCCCGTCGCCGCCACTGGTGTCGCTCGGCAGTCGGACAACGAAGAAAACGTTCATAGCGCCACCCTCACTGACCACCCGGGGGCCATTGTCTGGCTTGAACGTGTACAGCACTTGCGTCGCACCATGCTGCCTCAGCGCAGCCTGCCCCACCGCCACAGTTGGCGCATAATTCCCGCCCACTTTATATTGACCCACGCCACCAGGTGCAGCGCGGATGACCTCCTCCTCGAGATACAGCGTCACCGCTCGCGGAGGCCCAGGCGTGTATGGCCCGCATGGCGAGAGGACGACATAGAGAGTTGCATCCGTGGGCGGTCCAACACCCAGAAATGGCGTCGTCGCAATAATAGTCGGCCGCAGATACAGCGCGAATCCCGGCTTCCGGGGAACCCATCTCGACTCGCAGCGAAGCAGCGCCTTGATGCACTCCAGCAGCTGCGTGCAGTCGAAGCCAGGGAGCGCCAGACGAGTCGCAGAGCGCAACAAGCGCTGCATGTTCAACTCGGGGCGGAATAGCCGGAGGCGTCCGTCAACTCCGGCGTAGCACTTCATTCCCTCAAAGCAGTGAGCTCCGTATTGCAGCGTCTGTGCAGCCGGGTGGATACTGAACGACTGCAGTGGACACACCGTCGGTGCACCCCAACCACCGCTGGCTGTCCAGTCAACCTGCGAGCCACGCGTGCGGGGATAAGGGACCTTAAGAGCACGGGCCGGCAGATCGGCATGTGCACCTGCAAACACACCTTCAATATGTGATCTGTGAACTCCCGACCAAAGTGGAGCGTGTCGTCAAACGCTGGCAGCTCTCTGGCAGCTTCCTGGACGCACGAAGCAGGGCGGGCAGTAAGAACAGGACACTGTTTCACAGCAGTCGCAAGTTTCTTTGGTGAGCACTTTACACGCGGCGGCGGGACATAGACGCACAGTCAGCGTCACCGTCAACTCTGATGCCAAGAAAGTAGCTCTGTCTGCAGCTATTGTCGGCTTTGAGCAGGAACGGGCGGAGTGAGTGACGCCGCAAGCCTCAGAAGGGTGCCGGACGAACGCTGCGCACCGCCATGCTGTGGGCGTGAGCTGCAGGCCCCATTCGAGAAATGCAGGTGCGTGAGATACGAAAGACTTGACGGAGAGTCCGCTCCATGGCTGTACTCGCGGTTACGTCATCTCATGCTCGGCGGCAGCTCCGGCCCAATCACCGTCGGGGCCGTCTTCCCTGTACCCCCAGCATCAGGCCCTGCCGCCGTCATGGCGGCCATGAGCTCTTCCAGAGTCGCGTACCCACTCTCCCTGCTCTCTGCCCTGTCTGCCCTGAGCAACTCCTCGTCCTCTTCCGCGCCGTCCATCAGGTCTCTGCGCTGCGCAAGCATCTCGTCCAGCTGGTCGCCCGAGAACATCTGGTCCAGAGACGGGTATTTCGACAGCAAGTCCGTCATCCATTGAGGCTCCTCTGCATCTGGGGTCTCCATGAACGACATGTCCTCGCCAGCCTCTCCGCGGCGCTTCACCTCCGCATGGATGTCCTCCATCTGCTGCTCCCACAAATCACGTGCCGCCTGCTGCTCGGGGCTTTCACTGGGCGAACCGGAGCTCTGCTTGCTGCTTGGCGTGGGCACCACCTCCTCATCGGCAACGTCATCCTCCACATCTGCCAGGTCCAGCATCTCCGGCGGCGGTGTTTTGCCCTCACGAAGCGCACTGATTCGCGCCCAGTACATGCGGTCAGCTTGCACAGCCTCGGTGAGCACTTCACCTAGCCGCATGCCCGTATTCTGCTCGCTGTGCGATGTCACACACAACCGGGGCAGGCCCCTAGCCTCCATGGCGCTCACAACCGTGCTCTTCTCCCCAGAATCCATGCCTGAGAACAGGAGCACACGGTTCGCTCCAGGGCTGCCTCCATAGGCAGTTTCTGCAGACCGAGGAGCCTCCCATCTGGGCTCTGGCAGTCGCATCACATCGCGGACACGCATTGATAGCATCTCTCTGTCCGTCTGCGCGAATGATTTGATGTCGAAAGAGTCAGCATGTCGACGACTCACTCAGCCACGAATATGGTCTGGAGGCACGAGCACGCACCGCTAGAACTTTGACGCTGTGTCCACCCAGCTCATCGAGGAGCTCGCGCACACGCGGCACTTCCTCCGCACGCAGGCCCGCGACTAAAAGCACTGGTGGTCCAAAAGGCAGCTTCTCGCCCGGTGCAGGCGCATAGCCGAAAACTTCCATGTCGTCCTCAAGGGACATGTGCGACTCCAGCTTGAACGTCTCCTTCGACTGCACACACGTGAACGTGGTGAGTCAGAGAGGTAGTTGAGTCCAACCACAATACGTGTCAGAGCACGTGTGCGAGCGGGGCTCGTGGACTCAACACACACCTTGCCGTCTGCTCTGCCTGACTCGGACGCGGCAGCAGCAGCGGCGGCCTCACTCGCTTGCAGGCGCTCCACCCAGCCTTGAGAGCCCAACGGGGGCGTGTCTGACGCACTTCTTGACCGCTCAGCCTGGTTGCTGCCGCCAGCGTCTGCGGCGCAGTGGCACCAGCCTGCTGTGTGTGTGACTCTGCTGCTGCGGCGCTGCCCGTGTCTGTGAGCACAGGCGCGCGCGCGAAGTGGCGGCCTGTGACATACAAAGGCTGGCGGCACTGCCTGTCCACTGCTCGTCGGGGCGCAGTGGGGCGCGCAGGGAGGAGGCCCTCGCATGTGCGCGCTCGTATTGACGGTGCTGCGCGTGCGTCTGCGAAGAGTTGACCCCTGAGTGTTCGAGGTGCCATAGTGGCGCAAGTCAACAGTGCGCTTCAAGCCGCTAAACGCACATCAAATGAGTGGTTTCACTCGTGTCGGCAACTGGCGTGAAGACGGCATCGCGGAAGCAGAGACAATCGACCGGCTGCAGGCTCAGCGTAACGCTGGAACACTCCGCGCAGACGTGCATGCTCGCCGCCTGGCCGCTGCTACTGCTCCTGTGACTCTTCCGCCACTGGGTGACGACGGCTACCTACGCTTTGGGCAGCCCACTGCATTGGTGAACGGCGAAGGCGCAGCAGCGCTGGTGCTCGCTTCTTCAACTCACAACATGGTTCTCACTCCTGACCAGCGCGCGTGTGCCGCGATGCTAGCTCCAGCTGTGCCTCCATGTGTCGCTGACAGCACTGGGGGTGCTACTGTGTCTGCTCGCTGCTGTGTTGTCCTGGAGAGGTGCGCGTGAGGCCGCGGTCAACGCAGCCATGACTTCTAACTCTCCTCTGCAACGCAGTGTCGCTCCGCGGTCTGTGGACGACGAGGCGTCTGCTCGGCTACGCACATGTGGCCCCGACGTGGTGCACTACGGCCAGAAAATCAAGCTCGCTTTGTGCGAGAAGTCGTGTGCGGACGCCCCAGCCTGCCTCCTTGTTGGGGCAGACAACAATGGCGCGACGCCGGTGCTGCACCTCCGAACGGGGCGTGTTTCTGCCCGCCATAGTAAACACCAGCACGTGGCTTGGACAGCCGCGGGGTCGTGTGCAGACACAGTATGGACGATACTCACGCCTGACCCGGGCATGCATCCTGCCAGTGAGGGGCAGCCGGTGATGCGGCATGCGCCAGTGCTTCTGCGTCATGCCGCCACTCACAACTGCTTGGCTTGTGAGGTGTTCGCGGTCATGAGCGATTTTGGTGCAGTAGAGCGAGAGGTGTCTTGCCACAACTATCATCTCACTGGCGCCGGCCACAGAGACAGCCTGCAGGCGGTATCACACGGCGCTCCTGAGGCGGGGGTGGTCAAGCCGCTGGGAGCGCAGAACATGTGGCGCTTCATGTGAGTGATAGCTCATTCACGCAGCACCCCCCGCAGTGGCAAGTAGAAAAGTATGAGTCAGCCGGATAACGTGAGCCAGCCAGTGCCGCCGTTTGGCATGCCGCGCTCTGTTCGATGGGCTGTGGGTGAGGACACGCAAGCTGTCGCGGGCGAGCCAAGCTTTCGTAGTCGGCGGCAAGAGGAACTGCCCGTTGGGTGCGTGTCTGCATGCCTGCTTTCTGCCTTGGATGGCCCTTGTTGATGGAGGCCGACCCCAACAATTGTGCAGGTCGCAGATGGCAGGGCAACAACGCGCGCTGCTAGACGACGCAGCACGCATCAGTAAGGCGAGCACAGCATCGGCACAGCGAGCACTGAATTCCGCTGAGGAGGCACGGCAGGTCGCTGTCGCAACATTGGGCGAGCTCGCAACGCAGACGGATTCTCTCCATCGCGTGTCTCAGTCATTGGAAGAGGCGGACTCGCATCTTGCTGCGGCGGAGACAACACTGGACAGCATGAATTCACGATGTCTGGGATGCTTCGGCCCAAAGCGTAAGCTGAGTAATCGACGAACTGCCGCGCCTGTAGAAGCTTTCCGTGGGACAGGCAACAAGGTGTATTCCGCCAAGCAGCGATTGGCCTCAACTGCCGATGTGCCGCACATGCCGGCTGCTTCATCCACCCTATTTGCGGATGACAAGCTTGCAAGCGAGGCAGCCCAGCAAGACGCTGTGCTGCAGCAGCTGGACTATGCGGTGACGGAGCTGCATGCAGTGGCGTTACACATCAACGATGAGGTGCAGAGCCAGCAGCCCGCGTTGGAAGCGCTGTCGGAGCGCGCGCAGGGACTGCGTGAGCGGCTCTCTGAGGCAAACACACAAGGCAAGATGGCACATGTAGACAAGAGACCTGCAACAAGAGGCTGGTTCCGCAGATGGCGGGCGCGGTAATGCGTTTCTAGATTTGTCAAGCAGAGCACTTGTGAGCGTCCCGGTTCCCATTGCACCCGCTACATTGCGACAGTGAAGTCATAGTCGATGGTGGGCATCGCCGTCTGGCAGAATCTTAGGAAGATGACAAGGAAGTGCTCTGTGCGTGGAGCTTCGCGTCCTCCGGCGCTCAGCTGTGCCGCGAGGCTCTTCATCACCGCAGCATGCTTGCATGGATGGATGCTCACCGCCCGCACACCAGTGTGTGGATGCGCGTCGATGGTCACCGTCTTGCCAGCATGCTCCACACTCACATCTTCTAAGCACTGGTCTGCGGACAGCGGCTGCTTGTGCTCCGACCAGCCGACCAGCCAAATGCGAGGTGTTTGGTAGTACTTGTCGTACGTTATGCTCACATCATAGCTGCGCGTCCGCAGGATGTTGCCAGGAGAAGGCAGCAGGACGCCCTCGTCCTCGGCATCTGCTTGCAGACCAGGTGCCACCATTGCAGCCTTATGTAATGACGCGCCTGCAAGCACGTCCGAGATGTCCGGCACGTCATCATCAGCCTTTGTCGACGACGCTTCTCGGACCAAAGTCGGCGCCAGCCAGTCGTCGTCCGCGCCGCCTGTGGTGGTGCGACACAACAACCATACATAGAATGGGTGTTTCGCGTCAGCGCCAGTGATAAAAAACAAGGACGCTTCGAGAGAGAGGACAAGGCTTTGTTGACAGCTCCCAGTTGTCTCGGTCTCGGTGTACCTTCTATGCCGTCCAGGTTGACCGCACGCTCTAGTGCAGCAGGTCGCCGATAGCAGGGCACGTTGCGCGTGACGAGGAACTGCTTGTCCGCGGGAAGGTAGCTCTTGGCGCTCTGTTTCTGGCCCGCCACCCAGTGCCAAGTGGGACACGTTTGGACGAGAAAATCGCCTGAAGCGACGAATTCGTCCGGGTTCAGCACGCCGTGTGTGAGGAAGCCACCGCTAGAGGAACGGGGTGGTATGACGGACTCGACCGCTCCTTTGAAGGCTGAGTGGACAGAGTGCTTCACGCCCTGAAGATCCATGACGTGCACACGCGACGGAATGCGACAGGGGACTGGCGACAGGGAAGCACAGAGATGGGGTAGAGAGGGGTACTTGTCGAATTCGCATCACAGTGCTCGTCGCGAGCTGCGACTGCTGCCGGGCGTGTGGGCCACCGCTGCCGCCAGGGCAGTCGCAGCTGCGCCGGCAGCTGAAGCAGCGCCGCCAGCGACGCCCTGCGTCCGCGCCAGCACTTTGACGAGCACCTTCTCCCTATCCCTCAGCTTGGTGAGCGCATCCATCACACGCGCCTGCGCGCTAGCGAGCTCATCCTTGACAGCTGCTACGCCGCCATCAGGTGCGGCTGCGTGCTGCATGGCATCCCCTCCAGCATCGGCTTGCCGCTCAGCCTCCTCCAAGCGCACACGCAACGCCTCCCGGTCAGCCTTGACGACCGCCAGCTGGCGCTCTGCCACATCCGCGCGGCGATGGGCAGCCATCACGGACGATTCGGATTGACTCGCCTTCAGCTGCACTTTGGGGTCACACAGCGCCTCCAGCTCCGCCACACGGCGCCGAAGCTCCGCCCTCTCACGACGCAGGACGTCACACTGCGCAAGTGCCTCATCCGCGCGCTCCAGCGCCGCGCGTTGAGCAACTGTGGACGATGAGGATGGCGCCCCACCCCGGTGTTCCCCCCCACTTGTCGCCAGTGAAGATGCGCGTCCACTGTGAGACACTTCACGCAGGGCCGCATCCACAGCAGTTGCGCCACCCACGCGCTCAAGGGCCACTGCGAGCGCATCCCGCTCACTCCTCGCTTTTGCTAGGGCCGCTCTCGCCGCGTCTGCAGCTTCCGCGGCATCTCTTTCGGCGTCAGCAAGCAGCTTTGCGTATCCCCCAGGCCCTGCAGTGGCATCCACCCGTGTCTGGAGGTCTTCACGCGCCAGTTTGAGCGCTGCCAGCTGCCTGTCTTTCGCCACCAGCTGCCTGTCCTTCGCCGCCACTTGTTGCGTCAACACCTCGATCTGCTGCGCCGCGACGCCGTCAACACGCAGCCGCCGGTCTGCAGGGCCGCCGTGCTGGAGGTCGGTCAGAGACGACAAGGACAAGGACACCTGTGTTTCCAGCTCTCGCACTCTTCCCCTCAATCCCGCGTTCTCCGCCTGCACCTCCTTCAACTTCGCCTCCAAATATGACGTCGTCTGAGCAGCTTCCTGCACAGGCGCACAGCAAAGGCGAGGGAGGAGTTGTCAGGGAGCCCCCTTGGCGTTTGTTCAAAGACCAGGGGGAACAAGTGCGTCGTGTAGCGCAGCCACACCGCGCCGCGTGTGACCCCCACACAGGAAAGAGACGTCCGCGCACCTCTGCAGCTGCTGCCAGTTTGTCCGCCCTCAGCTCCGCAGACGCAGCACGCGCTTCGGCTTGCATCAAGCCTGCAGACTCCACCCTCGCGTGACTTGCGGCCTCGCCAGCTGCTGCTGCCGCGTCCGCCGCGTTGTGTTTGGCCTGCGCAAGCTCGCGTTCGAGTCGGAGCGCGTCGTCGTCGCGAGTCTCCAACTGATGAGCCAGATCCTCGACCGTGGCCCCGGCTTCGGCCAAGTCCGCCTCAGCTCGTGTCGCGCGCTCGGTGGCTTTCGCTGCAGCTGCCTCGGCTGCGTCCGCACGCTGCACCGCTTCCCTCAGCTGCGCCTGCATCTGCTTCTGCAGGTCCAGGATCGCACCATTCTCCTCTTCTTTGGCGCTCACCAGGCGACGCAAACGCTGCACCTCCAACACCGGGTCGCCCACTATGGCATCACCGCCCTTGGCTGCAGCCGCGCTACGCATGGCGACGCTTGCGTGCTCTACACGAGGGGGATAGATGTGTTCAAGGCTCGCGTTTTCGTCCGACGCGTTCACAAATCTGCACACAGGTGAAGCTTCGCCGTGCGCGTGTCACCGCCTGTGCCAGGGTTGAGCCGCAGTGCGCGTGCGTGCGCCTCGTTGCTTGTGGGCCTTCCACCCTACTACATCCTCGTCACACGCGTAGAGAGGAAATAAGCACAGCCGCGCCGCGCCGCGCCGCAGCGCTGGCCCCTTGCCACACATAGACAGACTGTTTCCACATGGGTGGCACACAGAAGCTGTCACAGCTCGCAGCAGACGAGCCGGGCGCCGGCCCGGTTGCTCCAACCATCACTGACGCTGATTACCATCAACCCACTGCAGCGCCGCCACCCCCGTCTGGGGCGGCCCCTGCAGAAGGTGCCGACGTCGCAGCGATAGCAGCAACCAGTGCAGGCGGCTTCTTGGACGCGCGAGGCGGCGGTGCAGCTGGGGTTATAGGACCGACAGCGACCCCTGCCGGCTTCGCTTCTGCGGCCGGGGCTGCTGAGCACACGTCCGGTGACGGTGGCCCTCTGTCTAGTGCACTCACCGGCGACGGTGTTCTGAGCCGTCGTGACGGCGCTGGAGGCATAACGGCGTTGACTACAGGCACATTGGCAGCTGCTGTGCGTTCTGTGCGAAGAGACTACCTAGGCGCAGGGGCCGGAGACGCGGAGCGTGCTGTCCGCATGGCTGTAGCTGCCACTGAAGTGGGGGCTGTGGCGGAGGCGTTGGCAGAGCCGGCGCAAGGAGGAGGCCTGACACAGGGAACAGCGGGCAGGGTGCCGGTGTTGGAGGAGCGCATGCAAGACGCAGCCGCTGGGGCCATAAAGCTTGCGCGTGCAGACTTGGGGTGTGCGACGTGGCAGTTGAGTGGCGCTCAGGAGCACACGGCTGGGCAGGTGCCTCCGCAGGCTCGCCACCTGTCAGAGCTCAGCGAAGTGTCCTTCCCGCCGAGCTCGTCTCAAGGCGGCGCACTGAACAGCCAGCTGGACAGCTTGCCCGGTGTGCGCAGCGCATTGCGCACTGCGAGTGAAGTGGAGGCGTACTTGGAGGCACAAGGAGGCGGCGGCACTGCGCAAGACGGTGGAGAAGTGGATCACACCCCCGCTGGAGGCCTGCCTGAGCACCAGACGCCGTTCACAGCGCCTGGTGTGGACCCGACATCTGCGAGTCAACCAGGGGGGACTGCCACGCAATTGACGCCCATTGCTGCGGCCACAGTAGCTGCCGCTCAAGCTGCCATTGCAGCTGCCAAGGCGGCCAAAGGCAGTGGTGGACACAGGGACACAGCGGCGGCGCAACAGGTGTCGCTGCCATCTCAACGCATGTCCATTCAGCGACCTCCGATGGCACCGCCGCCGGCGCCACAGGGGGCGGCAACATCACATGAGGCGTTGATGCACGCTGGCCGTGGCGGGCCGGCCACTCAGACGGAAGCGCCGCCTCCTGTAGGGCGGTCAGACAACGACGCCCGTGTCACTGGACAGCAGCATGCAGCGGTCACTTCCTCGGGTGGCATCTCCCAGCCGGGTGTAGCGCCCAGTCCGTGGTCTCCCGCACAAGCCGCGGCCGCCATTGCCGCTTCCATGCACCATGATTCTGCACATACAGCTGTGCCACCAGCTGCGGTTGCCCAGCGCTCTGATGATGGCGTGCCGGTGCTGAGTTTGTCAGCGTTCCCGGCGCCATCGCCGATGCAACAGCAGCACTTGTTGAGGGCTCAACTGAAGCCGGATGGCCAGCTGCATTCCCAGGAGCCAGCGCCCGGTCATGGGCGTGACGACGGCTTGCCATCATCAGTGCCTAGCTTAGATCTTCACTTGTCGTGCGAGCCGGCGTCGCTGCCGCCGGCGATGCATGAGGGACGAGAGGTAGCGGTCGCTGGAGGGAACAACACGCAGACGACGCCGCCGAATATTGCGCCACTAGTGCAAGCAGCAGGCGCAGGTGGCGTGCAAGAGCTGCCACCGCCAACGGGTGTGGCTGGCAGTGTCACACGTGCTGTGGCTGCTGCAGTAGGCATTCGCGGGGACCCCGCTGGCACCGCACACCGCGCATTAGCTGTTGTTCCGCACTCACAAGCTGCCGGTTTAGAGAGTGCTCCAGAAGCACGCGATGGTGACGGCGGCGAGGACGACAATACAATTCCGGCAACATTCCCGACACCACTGGCCCTGGCAATGGACACGTCGCAGGGGACTCAGGGTGACCACGGCGCCCATGTAGCTGTCGCGTCGCAGCCCCCAGTGCAAGCTGGCGGCCATGCCGTGCCCGGCGGGACTGTGTTGCCGCTGAATGGGGTTTCCTTTGGAGGTGGGGCCCCCGTCGCGTTCTTACATCCACTCGCCGCCCTGTTTGGCGCGTCCATGGCTTCATTCCCCATGCAGGCGTACGCAATGCAATCGCCGCCGCTGGGACTTGCTGTTGGCAGCGAGCGCCAGCCTTCCAGCGTGCCCCATGTGGCCGGCAGTTCACTTGACACCGGTGGCGGCGCACGTGATGGCAGCGTCCCTCGCAGCGCGGCACGCATCCCTGGTGTTGGTGTTGGTGGTGTGGATGGGCGTTTGTCTTCTCCTCCACTCACTTCCCCTCCAGAGGACGCTGAGCATATGATGATGCCTCCACCCAGCGGCGGAGGTGGCGCTGGCGGCAGCGCCTGGGGTACTGCTGAGGCTGAATTGACAGCCCGTCCAGCGGCATGGAAGAAGCTGTCACGGCTGGAGCTCGACAAGGCTGCGCAACAAGCACGAGCTGCTGGGTTCGGAGGCCCTGGGCGCTCGCAGACCCAATCTCAGCCCGGACTCGTCCAGCTCCATTACCAGCCATTGCCAGCACCACCAGCTGCATATGCACCTGCGCTGGGAGCAGCGCCGGGGGTCGCGGCGGTTGCAGCTGCGGCGCGTGCACGCGCGCGGATGGGTGGTGCGAACGCCGGCGGCCGCGCTGAGACACGCGCTGAGCGATTGCAAGTGCCGCAAAGTCGTCCGTTTCACAACGAGGAAGACCCATTCGCGTTCCCGGAGAGCCAGGATCAAGGTGGTCGTCGGGGCGGCACCACGGTTGTGGCCGCAACTGCGCCTGGTGGCTGGCGCTCCACAAAGAGAACGCAGCAGCTGAATGATACTGGCAAAGCTGGCGGCGGACAGAAGACGCAGGCGCCGCGTGGAACTGCGCCAACCTCCGCTAAGGGGCGCAACCCACACGGCGCAGGTTTCGCAGCCTTGGCTACGACCGCGGCCGCGCTCGTCCAAAACGCTGTCGCTGCTGCCGCGCCAGCAGCCGTTGGTGCTGTGTCACCGACTGTTCCTCGCGATGCGGGCCTCGCTGCAGCTGTGGGTGACTCTGACGATGAAGATGGCCAGGATGCCATCGCCCGGCCGCGTGGCAGGAAGCGTGGCAGAGGTGAGCAGCCAGCGTTCACGCGCATAGCTGCATTCCCGACAGCTGCTGCCGCTGTCGCAGCCGCGGTATCGCCGTCGTCTGGAGTGGTCATTCCCCGCAAACGGGGTCGGCCGCGCCGTCAAGCCCTCGTCCTTGATTCTGGGTCTGATGACGGCAATGTTGACAAAGACGACGACGACGACGACGAGTACAAGGTGAAACCGTCACGGCGGGGTAAGGTGAAGACGGAACGCGGTAGCGGTGCAGCCCCAACGGTGACTATCACCACGGCAGGCGGCGACCCAGACGATGAGACGTACGTCCCATCCTTGCCTGTTCACATGACGCGCACCACTGGCGCACGCAGCGTGAAGGTGGAGCAGCCGCTTGCTGAGCGACGGCCGCAGCGGGTACGCAACACTTCTGTTCGCACGGCAGCTGGCCTTGAGGAGGGCCCGACCAAGAACCGCGATGATGGCGATGCCGTGCCTGCGAAGCGTGCTCGTGGCGCTGTGACTGATTCGACGCCGCCGCCTCCACGCGCGCCGCGTGTGTTTGACGGCATGTCGTTTCTGACCACGGGGTATTCCTCTGGTAACTCTGGCCCCCGCGTGGATCTGGAGCAGCTGCTCAGCTTGCATGGAGGCACCATCCTCCTGGATGTCCCACCTCAAGAAGCTGACGTGCCTCTCGTCATCGTGGTTGCCGCCTCCTTTGTGCGCACTCCGAAACTGTTGTACGCGCTAGCGGCCAACAAGCCGCTCGTCAAACCAGCGTGGATACACGCCTGCGTGGCTGCTGGCAGCTTGTTGCCTCCGCCTCGGCTTAAAAGCGCAAAAGCGACGGGAGTGGCGTACGAGGAGCACGCGTTTGTGGAGGCACCTTCGCTGATGCTCGACCACGTGCCCTGCTTGCCCGGCACCACCATCGTTCTTGCCGGCGCCAAATCCTGGGTGTCCAGCTTAGCGGTCGTCATGCGCTACGCTGGGGCGAGAGTCATTGAGATCGACACCACTGGCAGCGGGACTCCTCCCCAAGGTGGGACCGGCGCCGCGCCTCGCCGCGTGTCGGGCGGTGCTTACGATGCACCGGGGTTACTTCCACCCGGCGCTACAATAGTGAGCCAGGCAGAGAAGCCACCCCGCGGGCTGCTCACCGCAGCAGCTGGTGCTGGATGCACGCTGGTTCGCACCGAATGGGCCGTGCAGTGCTTGTTGCAACGCGCCTGTGTGCCTACGGAATCCCACCTGCTGCCTGTGGCGCCAATCACGCCTGGCGGCGGGAGTGCGGCGGTGTCGCCCCCAGGAGCAGTGCCTGCAAAGATCAAGAAAGAGGAGGGCAAAGCTGCGATGCCTGCACAGCCCGTCCATTCACAAGTGCCTCGCAAAGCTGCTGAGGCGACGGCGTCGCGGCGGGACAGCGTGCCTGCTCTCGGGACAGGCAAGCCGGTGGCCACTGCTGTGGTGGACACGCGCACCCGACGAGGTGGCGCTGGCGGCCAGGTCACTCCTGCCCGTCGCCCGGCTCGTGGAGAACACAAATCGCCTGCAAGTAGCGTCCACGGCGCGGCTGGTGCCGCAGCGATGGTGACACCTGGTCGCCTGACGAGAGGGGCAGTCGCTGCTGCAGCAGTTGCAGTTGCAGGCGGCGTGAAGCGACAGCGCTGTACCGCACCAGCACCGCAGGTGGATTTGTTCGAAGATGAGATGGATTGCGCTGGCTGCAGTACAGCATTCAAGAAAGTGCGTGTTGTGTGCGGCTGCTCATGTTGTCGCACGGCGTTCTGCATGAGCGGCAAAGACAACTGCTTCACGAGGCATTTCAGAGGGGAGTTTTAAGACAAGCTAGACGCAAAGAGCGCACACGCATATAGACCAACACCAATTGACGACATCGTAATGTCATGCAACTCAATGCAAACTCGGTTCTATGGCCGTAAGTGTCATCCTCTGCACTGCGCGAGTGCTGCCGGCGTGCACAAGTGCGCACACCCGCCGTTATATCACGGCGATCCGCAAAAGGGGGGCATTCTGCATAAACACGGCGCTGCCGCATGCGTGCTGAGACGCTGGCAGCCTGCCCGTCGACGCTTGGAGCTACGCATCATGTAGCGCGTAACGTCCGCTGCCAGCTAGAAAAATAGTCGCCAAAGTGACACATGTCAGCTCAAGAAAGCATGTATCATCAGCATCACCGTGTTTCCTTCAATGACGCCGTTCAAGAAAGCGACATGATACCGGGAACTGTAGCGCCTTTTCTCCATGACGCGCCCATGATTCCCATTTTCAGGTACGCTGCACTGAAATCGTCGAACCAGGCATCCTGGTCTGCCGCGTAGCGCTGAATCCAGGTCAAACAGGCTGCATCGTCAGGCAGGCCCTGGTCAGACGGAAGCCCGATGTGTGATGCCATCGCGCGGGCATCTGCACTTGCTGTCGGGTCACTCCACGGCCGGGCGAGCAACGTCTTGTAGTACGCGTTATCGAACGTCAGTGGTGCACCAAAGCCTTTGCCACCAATCGTATGCGCTCCCGCTAACGCAACCAGCTCCCGAACGGAATACCCAGCTGCAGCGAAGTGCGCGACCAGCTCAGGTGCAGTCAGCGTCTCTGCAGGCATGCGCCCCTCCGGGTCGGACGCGGGTGCATCCAGTCGTCCCAGCGGCACGGTGATGAGCGGCCCGCCTGTTAGGCGAACTGCATGTGCTCCCGCCACCTGGATGAGGTCCGCTAGCGACACGTTCTCCGCTGCCGTGCCAGTGAGCTGTGTGCGTGCGTCTAAGACGGGTTTGAGGCCTCTTTTCAGGCCGAAGGACTCGGGGCGGTCGAGCTCGAAGACCACGCTCCCGTTCGGACCACCGTCACCAGCGGCGACGTTGAATGTGCCGGCGTCGTGGAAAGCGAGACGCAAGACTGCTGGCGCTTTGCCAGCGGGAA
>Ga0164297_10001050_pt1 | contig 30643 bp, 30 predicted proteins | sample GEODES058metaG_FD_113539 | JGI IMG/M metagenome (GOLD analysis project Ga0164297, IMG submission 113539) | Dystrophic lake water microbial communities from Trout Bog Lake, Wisconsin, USA - GEODES058 metaG | ecosystem: Environmental > Aquatic > Freshwater > Lake | place: USA: Trout Bog Lake... | reverse complement strand
GCTCATCTGGTGCCCTTTAAAACAGACGGTGTTGTTTTGCTAGAAATTTTTACTCACGATGGCGTCGGTACGATGGTAGTTGAAGATACGCTAGACGACCTGCGTCCTGCCACTATCGACGATGTGGGCGCAATTTTGCAACTGATTGAACCACTGGAAGAGGATGGCACGCTAGTCAAAAGAGGCCGAGCAGTCATCGAACGCGATGTGGAGAACTTTACAGTCCTGGAACACGACGGCGTCATCTACGGTTGCGCGACGCTGCACTCCTTCCCAAAAGACCAGATGGCAGAAATGGGTTGCCTCATCGTTCATCCAGAATGGCAAGGTACAGGTGAAGGCGAAATTCTACTTAGACATATGGAGTCGCGCGCCAGAGCTCACGGAGCTAAGCGTCTTTTCGTGCTGACGACACGAACATCGCACTGGTTCATCAAACGAGGCTTCGTGCAAGGTGGCGTAGCGGACTTACCAAAAGAAAAGCAGGCGCAGTACAACCGCTCGCGTAATAGCCTAATTTTTATTAAACGCCTATGAATTAGTCGCTGACTACTAATCAGTGCAAAACCCCATACCCAAGGAAATAGATATGAGCCGAACAGTTAATTGCGTCAAGTTAAAAATGGAAGCACCTGGACTAGATTTGCCGCCTTATCCAGGTGAGATGGGAACGCGCATCTGGAACAGCATCTCTAAAGAAGCATGGCAAAACTGGATGGATGTACAAACCCGGTTGGTAAACGAGAATCGTCTTAACCTAGCTGATGCCCGTGCGCGTAAATATCTAAAAGAGCAAATGGAAAAATATTTATTTGAAGACGGCGACGTAGAAGCTCAAGGATATGTAGCAACGTAAAAAAAACCGCCTAGGCGGTTTTTTTCTATTTTCGATAACAATACGAAAACGAGTTACACGGACGGCCGGCCTTCACCTTTTACGACGGCCTCAGCAGCCTTGACACCCTGGTGTCGCACATCGTCGCCATGCACCATGTAGATGACTCTCTCGGCCATATTTTTGCAATGATCGCCGATACGTTCGACAGACCGAGCGATAAACATTAAATCAATTGCACGTGAAATCGTCCGCGGATCTTCAATCATGAAGGAAATCAAATTACGTAACGCGGACTTCCATTCACGATCAACTTCTTTGTCACTGCGAACCACTTGGGCTGCCAATACCGAGTCCTGCCGAGCAAAAGCGTCCATAACTTGATTCATCATCGCAATGACGCAATTACTCATATGTCTTAATTCGATAGCGGGCAAAAACGCCTGAGTATCGTTATGAATTCGTCTTGCAGCGTTCGCTATTTTCTCGGCCTCATCGCCCGAACGCTCCATGTCAGTCAACATCTTCATCACCGAGAGCAGCATTCTCAGATCAACAGCTGTCGGTTGATTACGAACCATCGCCCCCGTCACTCGCTCATCAATCTCTTTCTCCAGCGCGTTGACTTCTTTTTCACGCCCTTTGATACGGTCGATGATAGACAGATCGCCGCTCGATAAAACTTCGACGGCATCCTGCAGCATAGACTCCACAAGACCACCCATCTGCAGCAACATCGTACGGATTCGCTCAAGGTCGACGTCGAACTGTTTGTGAGTATGATCGCTCATAGATAGCCTATTTCAAAATAATCAGCTCAGGCGAAATGCCTGACAAATAAAATTCAGTTTAGGTGCGTCGGATTACATTTTTGTGACAAAACATGACTGACGCAAAAATTCTCAGATTTACGACACTCATGCGCTCACTTCACTATCGAGACGAAGGATGCCGTTCTGGGTAGCTAACAACGCGATATGTGCAGCGCTCAGAGCAAACAAGCCGTTTGTAACCACACCTGCGATATTGTTAATCGATGCTTCAAGAGTACGTGCGTCGTCAATCACGAGATCATGAACATCCAAAATCTCATTACCGTTGTCAGTCACAAATCCGGAACGTAAAACGGGTCGTCCACCCAAACGAGTCATCGCCCTAGCGACGGCCTCACGTGCCATCGGAATCACCTCGACTGGCAGAGCAAATGCACCTAACTTGTTAACTAATTTAGATTCATCAGCAATACAAATAAATTTTTGGGCTACAGATGCAACAATTTTTTCTCGCGTAAGTGCCCCGCCACCGCCCTTGATCATTTGAAGGCGGTTGTTAATCTCATCAGCACCATCCACATAGACCGGCATTGTTTTAACCAGATTAAGGTCGAGGACACGCACGCCGCCAGCTGTTAAACGCTGAGCACTGCGCTCTGAACTAGCTGCAGCAGCAAAAAACTTCTCCGCATGTCTTGCCAGGCCATCAATGAATAAATCAGCGGTCGAGCCCGTACCCACACCGATAATAGCTTGCGAATCAAGCATAGGCAGCACTAGTTCGAGTGCGGCGTCAGCTGCTTGCTGCTTCAACTGCTGCTGAGAAAGCATGTTATTCCACTCCCTTTTTGAATGATTGATGGTAACCCAACAGTAGCTCTGAAAAACAGCCCTCCAAACGGGTCGGACTCACCTTGGCGACGGAGCGTTTCAAGCGGGCCAAGTTCGCCTGTCGTTGCGAATCGGTCAATTTACCCGACCAACTTTTGTCAAAATCAATCAACCACGGATCCTTACCGTCATCAATCAAGAGATTAAACACATTTAAATCGGCGTGATAAACGCCAAATCCATGCATCTGTGCGATTAATTGACCAGCTCGATACCAAGGTTCGACAGAGTCGAAATCGATCAACGGTCGGGCTGACGGTATCTGCTCCGTCAACAATGCTGCTTTGTAAAATATCCCTTCACGCCAAACAGCGGCGGCAAGCGGTCTAGCAACATTCAGTCCTTTGGCGCACAGATCTTGCAACAAGGTCAATTCTTTAACTGAGCGAGTTAATCGAAATCCCATCCAAAAATAGGATTGGCGCAGAATCCTAGCAATCCAACCGCCGCGACGATAGAACTTAAGTACAGCATCAACGTCATTTACCCGGACGTACCACGCTGAATTTCGCCCGCCTTTAGAAACGGGCGTCAGTTCAGATCGTAGTTGTTGGAAAAACCAAGTAGGTTGTGCATTCGGCACTAGATTCGAATCGTAAATAACTTCCAATCCGTCTAGCTCGGTTTGTACAAAATGAGTTTGCCGATGAATGCGTCTCGAAAAGGTCTCCATTAACTACCCCGTCCTTCGCAAAACAGCCAGTGGTGGCGTGTGCAATATCCCTTTTAAAGTAATCGCACCTGCGAACCAACTGCCTGCAGTGCAAACTGCAACGCCAACAATCCAGGGCCAAACGGAAAATACGATGCGAAATTGAAATAGCCAAATTGACAAACACCAAGCGATGATCGTGGCACCTAGAGCTGCAAGCACCCCGGCACAAAGACCAATAACGATAAATTCAACTCGTTGAGCACGTAGCAATTGCAGCCTTGTCGCGCCCAACGCTCTGAGCAGCGCAGCTTCGCGAACTCGTTCATCGCGCGTTGTCGACAAGGCAGCACCAAGTACCATCATCCCGGCTAGCACCGAGAAAACAAAAAGTCCTTGTACCGCGAGACTAACTTGCCCCAACACCGCTCTGATTTGACCCAATATCGCATCTAGGTCAAAGACAGTTAAATTGGGGAACTTCTTGATTAGAGTTTGAAGCCAAGGAGCTTGGGCCGCCTTCAAATAAAAAGCTGTCATCCAAGTTTGAGGCTGCTCTTTTAAAGCCGTTGATGTCATGATTGCGAAAAAATTAGGTTTCATCGAGTCCCAATCCACCTTCCGGATACTCGTTACCTTAACGGGCACTAACTGCCCCGCGACATCGAAAATGAGCTCATCCCCAAGGCTTAGTCGCAACGTTTTAGCCAAACCAGACTCCAGAGATACTTCGAAGGCTTCAGGATTCAAGCCTCTCCCTTCAGTGATTCTAGACTCAAGCGGCAAGTGATCGGCATATGAAAGATTAAATTCCCTGTCGATCAGTTGTTTGGCTCGCGGTTCGTCAAAATCAGCAGAACCAATTGGCACGCCATTGCGCTTGATTAAACGCCCTCTAACCATAGGATAAAGCATAAGACTCTCAAATTTAGCCTGATTAAACTCGCTACGAACCGGGTCGATTTGATCCGGTTGAATATTGATCAAAAACCGATTCGGTGCATCAACAGGTAGTGTCTTTTGCCAACCAGCCAACAAATCTGTACGCACCACCATCAGCAATAAGATTGCCATCATGCCCATAGCCAAAGCGCATATTTGCACGACGCTCGTATGCCTGCGACGAATCAATCCAGACAATCCAAAACGCAAACTGCTTGACTGCGCAAAATGCAGACGCAGTGAGGCCAAAAATTTGAGTGCGACATAGCCAATAAGACTGAAAAGTATCGTAGCAATCGCGAACCCGACTACCATTGATACGCCCAAAACGCCGTCTCTGGCGACCCAACTCATCAGAAACAGTAAGCCCAATACGGCGGGCAAATAATGCAAATAAAAAACTTTATCCCGTGACACCCAAGCTGATCGCAATACTTGGTTCGGAGATGTAAGTTGTAATAACCGTAAAGTCGGCCACGCAAGTGCTAATAACAGACATACCCCTAGACAGAGAGACTGTGACACAACACCAAGACCAGGCATAGGCAGACTCATGCCAATCAGGGATCCCAATATGGACACAATTAAGGACTGCCCTAACGCACCGACCAAGAGTCCGACAACAGAAGCCGATAAGCCAACTAGTAGAAACTCGATCACAAAAATTGTAGTGATGACGGCTCTACTCGCTCCTAAACATCGCATAACAGCAACATTTCGTCTATGCCGCAATCCAAATTGACGAGCACCCAATACGATTGCAATCGAAGCAATGAGGCCGGCCAAAATTGCAACTAGTCGCAGAAACTGTTGCGCTCGTTCAAGAGAACGCTTAATTTCAGGACGTCCAGAGTCCACCGTGACTAACTTCTGACCGGCTTTCAATTGCTTAATCACCCAGGCCTTGTAAGCATCGACCTTGTCACTAGCACCAGCAACTAGCAGAGAATAATTGACACGGCTTCCGTAGGTAATCAACCCCGTGCGCTCAAGGTCGTTGGCGTTTAGCATGACTCGAGGAGCCAAATTCATGAATTGCGCGCCTCTGTCGGGCTCGTACGAAATTATCGATTGGATCTTAAGCTTGATATCACCAACATTTAGTTCATCACCAACATGCAAATTATTGGCCACCAGGACTTGTGCATCGACCCAAACGTCACCCCTGCCCGGCCCGCGTCTTACCTCAGCTGAAGACGAGGCCTCATCGCCGACAATCCGCAAACCGCCTCGCAGCGGATACGCATCAGAAACTGCCTTTAATGCCGCTAAATGTGTAGACTGATCGCTGCCTACCATTGAGGGGAATTGCCAGGTTTGCGCCGTCATCAAACCAGATTGACTAGCCTGAGCAACCAAAACCGGATCTAGCGGCGTATCAGAGTCGATTAATAAATCAGCACCTAATAATTGCGCCGCATCGCGCTCGAGCCCTCGATCAACTCTATCGACAAGAAAACCGACGCTGCTTAACGCGGCAATCGCCACCACAATAGCTAAACCAAGAGTGTAGAGGTCACCCGCCCTAGCGTCTCGCAACGTTTGCTTGAGTGCAAGCATCAAGACATTTAAAAAGCTCATCGGTGCATCAGCAGTAAGGGAACAACACAAATAAGTAGTGCAGCAAAACTCAAACGCAAACGTCGCTCAGGAAGTCGCAATGCTGCCCGCACCCCCATTGGGACAAACAACACGCTGCCCAGGGCGATCGGGACACCGACCGACCAGTCTGCTTGACCCGCAAGCGTATACAGCACTAGTGCAATGCACGAACCCGGGATCATCATTGTGATGGCGATAGATTGCGCAACTGTTTGTCGTAGACCGAACAAGGTTGTCATGATGGGTATGACCAAAATTGCACCCCCCACACCGAAAAAACCTCCAAGTAAACCTGCCATGACGCCAAGAAACAAAGCATGAATCCGACCAAAATTGAATCGTGGCTTTAGAGTGTCTGGTTGCTTTCGGTAGATACACCAGATGTAGAAAATTGCCAGACAGAACAGAAAAATTGCAAAGCTTTTTCTCAGCAATAATGGATTTAATCCAAGTGCTAAGTGTGCGCCAACAGATGAAAACGCCAACGTCGATGCAGCCCCTGAACCAGCCACTTTCCAATCGATGGGCGTATGCTGCGTATATTTACGCAACGAAATCAATACAGTCGGCACTACTAGAATCAGAGCGGTACCCTGCGCCATTTGCTGATCCATGTTGAGCAGCAGCCCAAAACTCGGAATGGCAATCATTCCACCACCAATACCTAGCATGCCGCCAAGAAAGCCAATGCCAATACCCGCTAAGAAACCAATAAACGCGATAGTCATCATCATGAGCGAAGCTTGTCCAATACCTCTTGAAGCCTTTCAACTGCCCAGATTTCTAGACCTTCAATTTCAGCCTTGGGTGCGTTGGCTTTTGGAATGATTGCAATCTTGAAGCCCAGTTTAGCGGCCTCCCTGAGTCGTTCTTGTCCGCGAGGCGCAGGCCTGACTTCCCCCGCTAGGCCGATTTCTCCGAAGGCTACAAGTCCTGCCGGCAGAGGCTTATCTCTTAGTGAGGAGACAATCGCCAAGAGCACGGCCAAATCTGCGGCAGGCTCGGTTATGCGCACTCCACCAACCGCGTTCACAAAGACATCTTGGTCATAGGTTTTAACGCCTGCATGCCGATTCAGTACTGCCAACAGCATCGCTAGCCTGTTACCTTCGAGACCGACCGTTAAGCGTCGAGGATTAGGAACGTGAGCGGTATCAACTAAGGCTTGGATTTCCACCAGCAACGGCCGAGTTCCCTCTTGAGTTGCCATCACACACGACCCCGCCACTTGATTGGCATGCTGCGATAAAAATAAGGCAGAGGGATTAGTAACGCCTCGTAAGCCTCTGTCGGTCATCGCAAAGACACCGAGCTCATTAACAGCTCCAAAACGATTTTTAAAGGCCCGCACCAACCTGAAAGACGAGTGAGTGTCACCCTCAAAATACAAAACAGTATCAACCATGTGCTCAAGCACACGAGGGCCAGCAAGTGCGCCATCTTTGGTTACATGGCCAATCATCACGATGGGCACGCCGCACTGTTTTGCCAAGCGTGTCAGTTGTGCCGCACACTCCCGAACCTGTGAGACGGACCCAGGCGCAGCGCTAAGCTCACTCGAATAAACCGTTTGTATGGAGTCGATCACGGCCACGGCAGGCTTCTGTTCCAGTAAGGCAGACTGGATTGCCTCGAGCCGTATTTCTGCAAATAAATCTACCGATGCACCCGAAAGACCTAGCCGCTTGGCTCGCAAGGCCACCTGCTCTGCAGACTCTTCACCTGTCACATAAAGAACTCGCGTGGCTGCCGACATGGCGACCAATGCTTGCAAAAGAAGCGTTGATTTGCCGATCCCGGGGTCACCTCCGATTAGCACAACAGCCCCTGCTACCAATCCACCACCTAAAACTCGATCAAACTCCGCGATGCCCGTCGATAAACGAGGCAACTCCTTGGCATGAACCGACGAAAGGCTTCGCAACGTGCTAACCGGTGCCAGTGGAGCATACCGATGCTCGGCCGATCCGGCTGAACTCGTATCTCGCGTTTCTTCAAGCGAGTTCCACGCGTCGCAATGCGGACACTGTCCTAGCCACTTTGGGCTTGTACCGCCACATTGCGCGCATGAGAATAACGTTTTAATTTTTGCCATACACCAGTGTATCGAACTATGTGGGCGTACTACCCAGACTTCCCCCTCCATCGATACCAATAACCTGACCTGTGATGAAACCAGCGTCTGATGACAGTAAAAATGCGATTAGTGCTGCCACCTCATTTGCTGAGCCCAACCTGCCCATAGGTACCATCGCGTTAGGCTGACTGCTCATATCACCCGCAGGTATCGCCTGCATAAACAATTCTGTATCGATCGCACCAGGTGCTACTGCATTGACCGTAATACCGTACGAAGCGAGTTCGAGTGCCCATGTGAGGGTGCAGCCAATAATGGCACTCTTGGCCGCTGCATAACTCGTTGCATCCCTTGCCCCACGAACCGATAGACTACACAAATTAATGATTCGACCCGTTCGACGTGCTTTCATAGACTCCACAAATGCTTGGGTCACTTGTACAGCTGTGCGCACGTTGAGATCAAACGTTTCGAATAAGGCAGAGAGTTCGACTGCCCCAAGTGGCTGAGAAATTGCCGAACCAACGTTATTAACCACGGCATCCACTGGGAACTTGTCGCGAATCGCACGTAAAACGTCTTCCGTCTGACCAGCGTCCGATAAGTCACACTCGTACAAATAACCAGGGAAATCAATTTCAGCCGTATTTCTAGCTATCCCAACCACATGACAGCCTTGATCGGCGAGCTTTTGCGTGAGAGCCCAACCAATTCCTTTGGTTGCGCCGGTAATTAATACACATGTATCTTTCAACTCAGTCTCCCTTCAGGAGCTAAAACCAGAGCAACCCTGAAATGGTAGTCTAACGCACCAGCAATAACGATTAAAGTGCATTACTCATTTCCTTTACTTACTAAACAGATGTCGGCAAATCATTACGAAAATTTCCCCGTCGCCTCCATCCTCTTGCCCGCGAATATTAGAGCGGCAGTCTTAGATATATACCGCTTCGCACGGCAAGCCGACGACATTGCAGATGAGGGTGACGAAAGCCCGTCAGTGCGACAGCAAACTCTCGCTGAATACCGTGAGGCACTGCATCGCATCGCCGCAGGAAAAGTCAGCACGTTAAACGAAGTTAACCCCAATTTAAACGATATTTTCATTCCGTTGGCGGAAACAATAAAAAACTATCAGTTGCCAATTTCTCTGTTTTTAGACTTACTGTCTGCGTTTGAACAAGACACTAAACAAGCTCGCTACCAAAACTTCGCGTCGCTTGCTGACTATTGTCGGCGTTCAGCCAACCCAGTCGGGCGACTAATGCTTTGCCTCTACAAAAAAACTGACTCAGACGCGCAAAAACAGTCCGATGCGATCTGTACAGCGCTTCAATTAATTAATTTCCTCCAGGATGTAGCCGTTGATTGGAAAAAAAATCGCCTTTATCTGCCTCAAATCGAGCTCCAACGGTATGGCGTAACGGAAGAAAACATAGCAAATCAAGTGTGCAACCAACAATTCAGAGAGTTGATGGCGTTTCAAGCAAGCCGCTGCCGCCGCTTGCTAAAATCTGGCGAACCACTGACCAGAAATTTGCCCGGTCGATTTGGACTGGAATTACGTCTGATCACGCAAGGTGGCTGGAGAATTCTAGACTTGCTACAAAAATACGATTACGACGTGTTCCGTCATAGACCCAAATTGCGCAGATCAGATTGGATAATCATGCTCTGGCGCAGTTTGTCACGCAGACCCTTATGACCCCTACAGAATATTGCCAAGAAAAAGCAGCCAAAAGCGGCTCCAGTTTTTATTACGCTTTTCTCTTTTTACCCCCTGAACGCCGATTGGCCATCACTGCCTTGTATGCATTTTGCCGCGAGGTGGACGACATCGTTGACGAATGCAGCGACCCCTCTCTTGCGAGAATCAAATTAGCCTGGTGGCGTACCCAGATCAATGCAATGTTCGAAGGCAAGCCCGAGCATCCTGTTGCCAAGGCGCTGGAGCCTTGGTTAGAAAAATTTGGAATCACTGCCGAACGATTAGTAGCGATCGTAGACGGCATGGAGATGGATCTTGATCAAACGAGGTACCTGGATTGGGCCGGACTGCGCAAGTACTGCTGGCATGTAGCAGGTGTGGTGGGAGAGCTCTCAGCAGGTATCTTTGGCTACCAAGACTCGAATACGCTTGATTACGCTGGTAAATTAGGGCTTGCATTTCAGATGACAAACATCATTCGTGACGTTGGCGACGACGCGCGACGAGGACGAATTTATCTACCTATCGATGATTTGCAAAAATTCAATGTTAGAGCAGCTGACATTATCAATGGCAAACACAGCGATGATTTTGAAGCCTTGATGGCTTACGAAGCGGCGCGAACTAGAAATCTTTATCGAGAGGCGATCGCCGCACTCAGTCAACAGGATCAGCGAGCGCAACGCCCGGGGCTCATGATGGCTGCCATCTACTACGCACTGCTAGGTGAAATCGAGCACGAAAAATGGCAAGTGCTCAATCAAAGAATATCGTTGACCCCAATGCGTAAGCTCTGGCTGGCCTGGAAAAACTGGGTCGGAGGTGGCAATAACGTGATCCGACAAATTAATAAAAGCGGTTCTCTACCTTGAAAATAGCAGTCGTCGGCGCCGGTTGGGCTGGGCTCGCAAGTGCTTACCAGCTCAAGCAGTCTGGTGCGGAAGTTACGGTCTTTGAAGCAGCGCCCATGCCGGGTGGACGCGCCAGGAGCTTTAGCGATGAAAAATTCGTCTCCGTCGATAACGGTCAGCACCTATTGCTTGGTGCGTACACGCAGTGCCTCGAGTTAATTGCTCAATTAAATCCAAACCGGCCTACCGAACACTTAATGGAGCGCTTGCCGCTCAATATCCAGAGCGCGGATGGATCTTTTCAGCTTCGGGCTCGTGCACTGCCGGGGGGTCTTCATACGCTGATTGCTTTGATCGGCGCGCGAGGCCTCAAAATACGAGACAAATGGTTAGCTATCCGGATGATGCAAAGTTTACGCCGACGCAACTGGCGAATCGACGCTGACGCAACTGTCGAACAACTATTAACTCAGCATTGCCAATCCAAACAAATTAATCAAACGCTTTGGCACCCCTTGTGTTTAGCGTCAATGAATACCGATGCGACCCAAGCGAGTGCTCAACTCTTTTTAAACGTGCTGCGCGATACACTCGATGCACCTATGGCTCATAGCGACTTGATCATCCCAAAAGTGGATCTGTCTGCTTTATGGGCTCAAGCCGCCGCTAAACAACTTTCGATGCGCTATCGTCATATCGTACGAAAAATTCAAATCAATTCTCAATCGGTATCTGTAGATGGTGAGAGTTTTGATCGCTGTATCTCCGCGCTACCTCCGTACGCACTCGCGCGTGTTCTTAGCTGCAACGAAGCTGACAAACTGCACGAATTGCTGAGCTATCTAAGCGCTTTCACGTACAACGCGATCGCGACACTCACGCTAAAGTTAGAGCATCCCTGGCAACTACCAAAACCTTTGTTATTGCTTAAAGAAGATGCTAGCCAAGCTTTTCTGGGGCAATGGGTTTTTAATCGCTCACAACACTCAGATCAAATTAATGTTGTCATCAGCGCATCCGATGATCACCTAAGGGCCGATCGCAATACCTTCGTATCAGCCATTGAAAAGCAGATTCGACAACAAGTTAGCAAACATCCTCTATCCTCACACGCTATGCCACGCGTGATAGATCATAAACTTATCATCGAGAAACGAGCTACTTTCGTTGCCAAACCAAGTTTGCACAGACCTTCCGTCGTAACCACTTGGCCGCGGTTTTTTTTAGCTGGGGATTTTACCGATACTGGCTATCCTGCTGTGCTAGAGGGCGCGATCAGAAGCGGGATCGAGGCAGCAAAAGCAGCATTAAAGTGATAACCTAGCCCACATGCATAACAGCACCCCTCCATCAGCTAAAACGATGACGCACTATGTTGGAAAATGGTGCGCGATATCCGCTCTAATCGCCGCCATGGCTGGCTCCGCTTCGTCTTTATTGTTGTTTTCATTAGATTGGGCGACAAACACGCGCGAAGCGCATCGATGGATAATTGCTCTGCTGCCAATTGGTGGATTTGCCATTGGATGGATCTATCTGAAATTTGGACACCAAGTTGAAGGGGGCAACAATTTACTGATCGATCAAATTCATGACCCGAAGCAGATTATCCCTTTAAGAATGGCGCCATTTGTTTTTGTCGGCACGGTAGTATCACAGTTATTCGGAGCCTCCGTGGGGCGTGAGGGGACGGCGGTGCAAATGGCGGGAGCCCTTGCGGATCAAATTACCCACCACTTAAAGATAGAAAAAGAGGATCGCCGACTGATACTGATGGCCGGCATAAGTGCGGGCTTCTCATCGGTTTTTGGCACCCCAATGGCAGGTTGGGTTTTTGGAATCGAGGTGCTAGCGACTGGCCGAATGCGCTACGAAGCAATTTTCCCGTGTTTGCTGTCCGCGATACTGGCCAATCAAATCGGCGACCTTTGGGGTGTTCACCACACGACCTACCTCGCTGGCGCCGTACCAGCCATGACAGTTTGGGGTTTTGTTGCCACGCTCATAGCAGGGGCTGCCTTCGGTTTAGCCGGGCAAAGCTTTGCCAAATCAACACATTTACTTACATCGCAAGTTAAGCGACTTATTAAATACGCACCACTTCGACCGCTAATCGGTGGCGCAGTCATAGGTTTATCGGTATGGCTATTCTCGGCTGATAGGTATATCGGTTTAGGCATTCCCACCATAGTTTCAGCGTTTGAGCAGCCGTTGGCTTTCTACGACTTTCTATGTAAAGGGCTATTTACCATCGCATCATTGGGTACGGGCTTCAAGGGTGGCGAGGTAACACCTTTGTTTTATATCGGCGCAACCCTGGGTAACACATTAGCGCAATTATTGAACATGCCGATTGCCTTGATGGCAGCTTTGGGTTTTGTCGCGGTTTTTGGGGGCGCAGCTAACACACCTATTTCAGCAACGCTCATGGCGATGGAATTATTCGGAGCCGAGATCGCGCCTTACGCAGCCATCGCAAGTGTGGTGAGCTATCTCTGCTCGGGACAGTCAGGGATATACCATTCCCAGCGCAATGGACACGCTAAACCTTAGTAATCAAAAATCGGCGTGTTCTCTGATGTAAGCCCTAACTGAGGCGACATCGCACGGTAAAACTGTCACTCGCTGTGGCAGAGATTCTAGACTCTCCAGACCCCGAGGCACCTTTGCTGGGCGACCAATGGCCTGCTCAATCACCTCAGAAAACTTGGCGGGTAACGCTGTTTCCAATACAAGCATTGGGATACCGGGTTCAACAAAGCATTTGGCCACTTTCACGCCATCAGCAGTATGCGGATCAATCAAAACACCAGTTTTAGTATAAATATCTCGGATAGTAGAGAGACGGTCTGCATGGGTGCTTACGCCCGCAACAAAACCATATTTAGCTTCTAACGAGGATAAATAAGCTGACAAATCAAAAAAGCCTGCGCTGCCTAATTGCGTCCAAAGGTGAGCAACGCACGACGCATCATTACCAACCAGATGGTAAACAAAACGCTCGAAATTAGAGGCGCGCGAAATATCCATCGAAGGACTGGAAGTCGCATATGTCTGAGCGGCTGAACGAGGCCGATACACGCCGGTTCGAAAAAACTCTTCGAGCACATTATTTTCATTGGTAGCTAATACTAAGCGGCGTATTGGCAGTCCCATCATTCTTGCAATATGCCCAGACAAAATATTGCCAAAGTTACCCGACGGTACAGCGAAAGACACTTGCTGTCCTGGCGCAGTTGTCGCTTTTAGCCAACCATGAAAGTAGTAGACGATTTGTGCAGCGATACGAGCCCAATTGATAGAGTTCACCGCACCTAATCGGTACTTGGCTTTGAAGTCGAGATCGCCCGACAATGCTTTGACAATATCTTGCGCTTCGTCAAAAACGCCTTTGACAGCGATGTTGTGAATGTTGGCATCTTGTAACGAGTACATCTGGGCACGTTGAAAGGCACTCATACGACCGTGAGGTGACAGCATGAAAACTGCCACACCTTCTTTGCCTCGCATCGCATACTCAGCCGCTGAACCCGTGTCACCAGACGTCGCACCAAGGATATTCAAACTGGTAGACCGAGACTTTAATACATGAGGGAAAACTTGGCCAAGAAACTGCATTGCCATGTCTTTGAAGGCGAGAGTTGGACCTTCAGACAAACCGAGTAAAGTCATACCGTCATTAAGTGGCTTGAGCGGAACAATCTCACTCGTCTGAAAAGACTCGGCAGTGTAGGCGTTAGCGGTGAGACGGGCCAGCACATCACCGGGAATATCTGTCACAAACAGACTTAAAACCCGAGCAGCCAACACTGAATAGGGCAACCCTCGCCAGCTTTCGAGTTCATCGCTGGAAACAGCTGGTATGAACTCAGGTATTGCAAGACCACCGTCAGGCGCCAAGCCTTCTAGCAAAATGTCTGAGAACCCTTGAGCGACCATTTCACCGCGGGTGGATACGTACTTCATGCTAGCGCTTCCATACGCAACTTCGTGACCTTGGACTTAACGAACGCCAAGGCCTCGATACCTTTAATTGCCCGGTTAACGTTTTTCTCCACAGCCTCGTGAGTTACAAAAATCAGCTCTGCGTTGCCTTCATTACGACTAGGCTGCTGAATCATCGCCTCAATTGAAATACCGCCATCAGCGAGTAATCTCGTCAAATCCGCAAGCACACCTGGCTGATCCGCTACAGTCATTCGCAAATAGTACGATGTCACTGTGTTGTCAATATTCAAAATTGGGGTATCAGCCATTGCGTCCGGTTGAAACGCCAAATGCGGCACACGATGTTCCGGATCCGCAGTTAAGAGACGGGTTACATCTACCAAATCTGCAACAACGGAGGAAGCCGTTGGCTCTGCGCCCGCACCTTTGCCGTAAAAAAGTGATTGTCCAACGGCATCGCCTCGAACCAATACTGCATTCATTGCTCCTTCGACATTCGCAATCATAGAGGTGATTGGAACGAGTGTTGGATGCACTCGCAATTCGATTCCGTCAGGGCGTCGTTTGGTTATTCCGAGCAACTTAATCCGGTAGCCAAGTTTCTCCGCCATAACAATATCTTCTGAAGCCAGCTGTGAAATCCCCTCTACATAAGCCTTCTCAAATTGCACGGGTATGCCAAACGCGAGAGAGGCAAGCAAGGTCAGTTTGTGAGCCGCATCGACACCTTCAATATCGAAGGTTGGATCAGCCTCGGCGTAACCGAGCCGCTGTGCTTCTTCCAAGACAGTAGCAAACGAAGATCCCTTGTCGCGCATTTCGGACAAAATAAAATTCGTCGTGCCATTTATGATGCCAGCAACCCATTCAATTCGGTTGGCTGTCAGACCTTCTCGTATTGCCTTGATAATTGGAATGCCGCCAGCGACAGCTGCCTCAAACGCAACGATCACGCCTTTTGTTGACGCTGCCGCAAAAATTTCGTTACCGTACTTTGCAAGCAACGCCTTGTTGGCAGTCACGACATGTTTACCGTTAGCGATGGCTTGGAGCACAAGGTCCTTGGCCAAGGTATCACCCCCCATCAACTCGACTACTACGTCGATCGATGGATCGTTAACCAGTCCTTGCGGATCGGCATCCAGCAAAGCAGAATCACCAACGAGTTGACGGGCTTTCGCGACATCACGGACTGCAATCCGCGTCACTTCAATACTTCGCCCTGCCCGCCTCGCTATCTCTTGAGCGTTACGCGCGAGCACCTTCCATGTACCACCGCCAACGACGCCCAAACCCAACAATCCAACTTTGATCGAATCCATCACAGCAATCCATCCTTACGGAACATCTCTTTGATTCCACGAACGGCCTGTCGTGTTCGTTGTTCATTTTCAATCAAGGCAAAACGAACATATTCATCACCATAGTCTCCAAATCCAATACCGGGCGAGACAGCCACTTTGGCATCCTGCAAAATACGTTTGGAAAACTCCAAGGAACCCAGCGCACGATAAGGTTCTGGTATGTGTGCCCATATGTACATCGACGCTTTGGGCACCTCAACCATCCAGCCTGCCTCATGCAAACCGCGCACGAGAACATCACGACGACTTTGATACATTTGAACAACCTCTGACACACAATCCTGTGGGCCATCCAATGCAGCAATTGAGGCGACCTGTATAGGTGTGAACGTGCCGTAATCGTGATAACTCTTAATGCGAGCCAGCGCATTAACCAGCTCTTTGTTACCAACCATGAAGCCAACGCGCCAGCCAGCCATGTTGTAACTTTTACTCATTGTAAAAAACTCTACAGCCACATCCCGAGCGCCTTCTACTTGCATAATAGACGGTGCGACATACCCATCAAAACAGATATCGGCGTAAGCAAGGTCATGGACCACCAAAATGTCGTGCTCGCGTGCTAAGGATACGACTCGCTCGAAAAATGACAAATCAACACACTGGGCTGTCGGGTTACTGGGAAAACCCAATATCATCATCTTGGGCTTTGGAATCGACTCCCGCACTGCTCGCTCAAGTTCAGCAAAAAAATCGATGCCTGGCGTCATTCTCACGGAGCGGATATTTGCGCCAGCGATAACTGCGCCGTATATGTGAATGGGATAACTCGGGTTGGGTACCAGCACCGTATCGCCTGCATCCAAGGTCGCCAACATCAAATGGGCAAGTCCTTCTTTCGATCCAATTGTGGCAATCGCCTCCGAATCGGGATCGAATTCAACGTTGTATCGGCGCAAATACCAGTCTGTAATAGCCTTACGCAGACGAGGAATCCCCTTTGAAACAGAGTAACCATGGGTCGTAGGCCGCGTCGCAGACTCAACCAACTTATCGACGATGTGCGACGGCGTAGGCCCATCTGGGTTACCCATGGACATGTCGATGATGTCCTCACCCCGACGCCTAGCTGCCATTTTCAGCTCGCCAGTTATATTAAAAACATAGGGCGGCAGCCGCTCGATGCGGGAGAACTTCCTCATGGGTAAATCCTTGAAGTTTGCAGTGCAACAAAACCCATTAATCTAGCGCATCGTGGCCGCCGGGGCAAATCAGGATCGAAACGACAGACGTAATGTGAGAATTTCTTCAAATCCAACCCCTAAATTGACGCCCAAGTGTCGTTTTAGTGCGCTATTATCAAGCCAACCTGCCGGAGTATTTATTGAAGCTTCACACTGATACCACCTCGGCAATGAATGCCGTCACGTCCTACGGTGCCGGGTTCGTCGAGATCAACAAAATTCGCTTTGAACACGCGATTGCTTTTGGCCCTCTTGGTGAAATCACCCGATGGCCGGCCCAAAATCCTCTGGATATCTCCGTGGAATTGCTCATGCAAGCGGCCAGGTTGTCTCTGGCACCTCTGAATCCTATGGATTTCTTAGCTGAAGATGAGCACACCAGCCCGTCAATAATAGGAGAAAAGCCCGAGGTTTTACTGGTTGGCACTGGCAGTCAGCAAATTTTTTTGCCGCACGCAGTAACACAACAATTACTGAGAATTGGAATTGGCGTAGAAGTCATGAGCACGCCTGCCGCATCTCGTACGTACAACATTCTTATGGGCGAAGGCCGTAGAGTCGTCGCCGCTCTTATTCCTCCAACTCAGTAAGCACATCAGCAACTATGACAACGATTGCCCTTAACAAACTGGTACCAAACTTCGAAGCCGACAGCACGTTCGGTCGCATAAGCCTTGAGCGCTGTCGCACGAAGTCGCTCGTGATCTATTTCTACCCCAAAGACAATACACCTGGTTGCACCACTGAAACGCAAGGATTTCGAGACCATCACCAGACACTGCTGGATGCAGGCGGCGTCGTAGTTGGTGTGTCGCGCGATTCATTAAAGTCGCATGAAAATTGGAGCAAAAAACTCGAACTGCCCTTCCCGCTCATCAGCGACCCAGAAGAACAGCTTTGCGAAATGTTTGGCGTAATGAAAATGAAAAACATGTACGGCAAACAAGTTCGAGGCATAGAACGAAGCACGTTTTTGATCGACGGTAAAGGAATACTTGTCAAAGAATGGCGAGGGGTCAAAGTACCCGGCCACGTCGAAGACGTCATTTCAACTGTTAAGTCTCTAAACACCAAATAAAATTTTTTTGTTTCAATCTGGAGAGTGCCCTCATGCCGCTTCCTAAGTTGCCCACGCATCCCGCAACCATCCTCGATGTAAACGGAATGGATGCATCCAAGCACACTCCTAAAACCGTTATCACGGACATCCAACCGACACTCAATGGCATAGATGGTGATGCAACTATTGAAAACAATTTAAGTGCGGAAAGCACGTCTAACTCCTCACACCCAATCATTAAGCCTGCAGGCAGATCCAGCACAGCCAAGACAAGCGCAAGACAAGCGTTCAAGCCGACGTCCAAATCAAATACTCCTGCGGCAAAAACGGCGACCGCCAGAGCGACGAAACGAAGTGTCGATAAGTCGGCTAGTACTGGAGTAGCCAAGCTTTTTGTGCTTGATACTAATGTTCTACTGCATGACCCAAGTTCATTATTTCGGTTTGAAGAGCACGATATTTTTCTCCCAATGATGGTGCTCGAAGAACTCGATCATCAGAAAAAGGGCATGTCCGAAGTTGCGCGAAATGCAAGACAAGTTAGCCGCTCGCTCGACTCTTTGGTTGGCGATAATAAATCGTTGGCAGTGGGACTGCCGCTAAGTGCGCTAGGGCATAAGGATGCCACTGGTCATCTGCACTTTCAAACCAAAGCAATGGACAACGTTCTGCCAGCGGATATGCCAGTCGGTAAGGCTGATAATCAGATTCTAGGCGTTGTCAGAGCTTTGCATGACAAATATCCAGATCGTGAAGTCGTACTGGTATCGAAAGATATCAATATGCGACTTAAAGCGTTCGCGCTTGGCTTAGCTGCGGAAGACTATTTCAACGATCAGGTGCTCGAGGATTCTGACCTACTCTACACAGGCATGCTTGAACTGCCGGAAAACTTCTGGAACAAGCATGGCAAGGGAGTTGAATCGTGGCAACAAGGCGGTATCACCTACTATCGCATTAACGGACCGTTGTGTAGCCAATTCATGGTCAATCAGTTCGTGTACTTTGAAGGCTCGATGCCTCTCTACGCCCAGGTACGCGAAGTCAATGGCAAAACTGCCGTTTTAGCGACACTGCGTGACTACACGCACGGTAAGAATAATGTCTGGGGCGTCACCGCCCGCAACCGAGAGCAGAACTTCGCAATGAATTTGCTCATGAATCCGGATTGTGACTTCGTCTCTTTGCTGGGTCAGGCCGGCACAGGTAAAACACTGTTAGCTCTTGCCGCTGGGCTAGCCCAGGTGCTTGAAACCAAGCGCTACTCTGAGATCATCATGACCCGTGTCACCGTCCCTGTCGGTGACGACATTGGTTTTTTACCAGGCACGGAGGAGGAGAAAATGCTGCCATGGATGGGAGCATTGGAGGATAACCTTGATGTGCTCAACATGGGTGATGTCGAGGCGGGTCAGGGGGCCGCAGGTAGCGGCAACGGTCACGGTAACGATTGGGGGCGCGCAGCAACAATGGAGTTAATCCGTTCACGCATCAAAGTGAAATCACTCAACTTCATGCGAGGCCGTACGTTTCTGAACAAATACCTCATCATCGACGAGGCGCAAAACCTGACACCCAAGCAGATGAAAACACTGATCACCCGTGCAGGCCCTGGCACGAAGGTAATCTGCCTAGGTAACATTGCACAGATCGATACACCTTACTTAACGGAAGGCAGCTCCGGATTGACCTTTGTAGTTGATCGCTTCAAAGGCTGGCCTCACGCCGGCAACGTCACTTTGCAACGTGGCGAACGCTCTCGTCTCGCTGACTACGCTGGTGATGTCCTCTAAAAACCGCCCCATTGCACTAACGCTAGGCGATGCAGCCGGCATTGGCCCGGAGATAATCGTCAAGCTACACATGAGCAGTCTACCTGCCCCTTGTGTCGTTTACGGCGATACCGGAGCACTTCGGCGGGCAGCCGCCATGCTCAACGCCAACACCGAAATCGTCGAGATCTCAGATATTGCCCAATTTGAGGCTTCCGATACGCGAACTAACCGGATCTTCGTCAAGCCCACGCGGCCTGCCTTGCCAAGTGACTTATCCCTTGGGCAAGTCAACGCTTTAGCGGGACGATGCGCATATGACGCATTATGCATGGCCATCGACGATGCGATGAAGGCAACAGTGCGAGGCATTGTCACAGCACCACTTAATAAAGAAGCCATGCATGAAGCAGGTATCAGCTTTCCGGGTCATACAGAAATTCTCGCTCAACGATCGCGAGCTGAGCACGTATCGATGATGTTGGTCAACGATCATTTACGAGTGATTCTGGTGACGATCCATGAGGCTCTTGCTGATGTGCCCAAACTAATCACACAAACACTTGAGATTAAAACAATCGCTCAAGCTCATGCCGCCTGTCAGCAACTTGGCATCGCCGCTCCGCGCATTGCGGTCGCCGGATTAAACCCCCATGCTAGTGAAAACGGAAAGTTCGGTAACGAGGATCTAACGGTCATTAGGCCAGCGATCGCTCAAGCGAAAGCGTTAGGTATCAATGTGACTGGTCCTTGGCCAGGGGACACCATTTTTATGCGTGCCAGACGTGGGGAATTTGATGTTGTCGTTGCTCAGTACCACGATCAAGGACTGATCCCAATCAAATATCTTGGGATTGATGAGGGCATCAACACCACTATTGGCCTGCCCTTCGTGAGAACGAGCGTTGACCACGGAACGGCTTTTGACATTGCAGGTAAAGGAATAGCAAATCCATCATCACTGAAGGCTGCGTTTACTTTAGCTTGTGATATGTCAAACAAATAAAGGGTTTTCCCTTGGTAACCTAGTATTCGTGAAAAATATTAATAAAATCTAGTTTAAGTTTGACGGCTAAGTATATAATTCGCCTAGAAATTATTAAAGGGCATCGAGGATGTTGCTTCAGGTTATTGTTTCCCGTTTCAAGCCAGTCTTGGCGCTGACTTTTTGCTTGGTACTCGCGGGATTCGCAAACTCAAGTCAGGCTCAATCGTCGGCCAAACAAAGCGACGTCCAAAACACATCTAGTGCTCAGAAAAAAAAGGCTGCTAAAGCCAATCAAAAAACCACCCCAAAAGTTAAAGCAACTGCGCCAGTAACCAGTAACTCGTTGCGCTCACACGTTGTTTACGTGCAGGATTTATCCAGCAACAACGTATTGCTGTCGCGCAACGATGATGCCGTGCGCCCTATTGCTTCGATCACTAAGCTCATGACAGCCATCATCGTCGTAGACGCCAAACAATCCATGGGCGATGTAATCGAGGTCACACAAGATGATGTAGATAAAGTAAAACATAGCCGCTCGAGACTGCCCGTGGGGGCAAAGTTAACCCGTGGCGACATGTTGCATTTGGCATTGATGTCCTCAGAGAATCGTGCGGCAAGTGCATTGGCTCGTTATTATCCCGGTGGAACGGCAGCGTTTGTTACCGCTATGAACGCGAAGGCACAGCAATTAGGGATGAACCAGTCCAGATTTGTTGAACCGACAGGTCTATCGAGCGCCAATGTATCTACGCCAAGAGATTTGGTGAAGCTGATGCAAGCGGCGATGATTCGCCCAACTATTCAGGCCTTCACGACCGATGACCAGCAAGAAGTTAGAACCACAAGCAAAACTACGACCATATTCCGTAATACCAATGCACTAGTCGCCAAGGCAGACTGGGATATCAAAGTATCCAAAACGGGTTTTATTAACGAAGCTGGACAGTGCTTGGTGATGGTTGCACGCATCAACAATCGTGACACCGCAATTGTGTTGCTAGACGCCGAAGGTAAAGGCACCCGAGTAGGTGATGCCATCCGGATTAAACAACTGGTGCAACGCCAAGAACTTGCATCTCTTTAAGCGTTGCTGCCAATACGTTAGTCGCCCCCGTAGCCGGCAGAACCACCGGTGAAGTTCAAGAAACGCGTACTGGATCCCTGGAAAGTCATTCTGACTGTACCAATAGGGCCATTACGCTGCTTACCAATAATAATCTCAGCTGTCCCTTTATCAGGTGAGTCGGGGTTATAAACCTCATCACGATAGATAAACAAGATTAAATCGGCATCTTGCTCAATGGCTCCTGATTCACGCAGGTCGCTCATAATTGGGCGTTTATTGGGTCGCTGCTCCAAACTACGATTCAACTGCGACAATGCAATAACTGGACATTCAAGCTCTTTGGCTAAAGCTTTGAGTGAGCGACTAATCTCGGATATCTCTGTCGCTCTGTTCTCTCCAGACGACGATGCCCCCATTAACTGCAAGTAATCGATGACGATCAAACCTAGGGTGCCGCATTGACGAGCTAGACGACGGGCTCTTGATCGCACCTCGCTGGAACTCAACGCAGGTGTTTCATCAATATGCAATTGCGCGTCTTGCATTTTTTGTACCGCATGCGTAACCCTGGGCCAATCCTCCGCCAGCAATTTACCCGTTCGCATACGATGCTGATCCAGCATACCAACCGAGCCAAGCATACGCATAGCTAACTGCACTGCGCCCATTTCCATGGAAAATACGGCCACAGGTAAACCCTGCTCAATGGCGACGTATTCAGCAATATTCATAGAAAAAGCCGTTTTACCCATCGAGGGACGTCCGGCAACGATAACCAAGTCGCCCTTCTGTAACCCGGAGGTCATTCGATCTAAATCTGTAAACCCAGTGGGCACACCGGTTACGTCCGAATCGCCCTCTCGGTGATAAAGTTCGTCGATACGATCGACAACTTCAGATAATAAAGGCTGTATTACTCTGAATCCCGTTGTAGACCGGGCGCCCTCTTGTGCAATCTTAAAAACTTTTGACTCAGCCTCGTCAAGTAATTGACGTGCCTCTTTGCCCATGGGATTAAAAGCGCCGGCAGCGATCTCATCTGCGACCGTCACGAGTTTACGCAGCATGGAGCGCTCTCGCACTATCTCCGCATAACGTCGAATATTTGCTGCAGATGGCGTATTGTGAGCTAGCGCATTCAGATATGCCAAACCACCCACTTCATCTGATTTACCCGCGCTGGCAATCGACTCATGGACTGTCACAACATCAGCAGGGCGCGATAGATTTATCAAACGCGCTATGTGATGCCAGACCAAGCGATGATCGTAACGATAAAAATCCTCTTCGTTGACGGTATCGGTAATTCGCTCCCAGGCGCCGTTATCCAAGAGCAGGCCGCCAAGTACCGATTGTTCGGCCTCAACAGAGTGCGGTGGTACTCTTAAATATTCAAGCTGGGGATCTGACGGATTATTCATGTACCAATAATAACCTTAAGGTATTTGTCACGTACAAAAATCCTTGCACATCTTTACCCGGAATACGACGAAGAGCCGGTCCGAGCAACACGACTATCCAATGAAATGCTAGGCCCATATTCCTCAAGTAGCGTCTTACAACTGAATCGTCGTTTGCCTCTAGATAGTCGATCAGTAACCGATTACATAATTTTTGTCGTTCAATTGCTGTAATCTCATCTGCCCGCATACCCGCGAGAGACGAAAGCATTTGATAAAAATCATATGCCTGACCTAAAGGCGCTGACATGGCTTCGCCGATATTTTCCTCGAAATCAATTCGAGTCAAAAGATCATTTTGGTACATAAGGTTGCGCAATTGTGCGCCACCATGAACGAACCCAGCTTGATGAAAGTCAGCCAAATCGCGAGCTACTCGTCGCATCCACGACACTCTCCCCTCCGGCGTCGCAGTTCTTAGAAAATGAGGTAAGTCCTCACCAACAAACTCTAGTATTAACAGCCCTGCACCGTGATGTAATACAAGAGGAACTCGACAACCTGCTTGCCTTAAAACCACTAGTCGCCTAGCCTCGTCATTGAGACCATTCTCCAGTAAGGTACGAGTCGCAGGCCTCTCACCCCACACCAAACGACAAAGCAAAGACAACGTAAATGAGCGCGCGAAACGGACTAAATAAATTAGCCGATCGTAAAATTTGGGAACTCTTCTTTTGACAACACATTTGAGACCGGCAATTTCAACTACATCCACTCCGCTCGGATCGTTAACATGCAGCCTTAACCAGGCATGCAAGGCCTCGTAAAACCCTTCGTCAAACGAAGTCTGTGTTGGCATATCTGTTCTGTAAACTGACGATTCAGTTTGAATAAAAAGGCCGGCTTGAAGGCCGGCCTTTATTGCTTATGGCGAAAGGCTTTAAACCAGATCGCCTGCTACAACGACATTCACGGTGCTAACTACATCTGGGTGTAGGGCAACCTGAATGGGATATTCGCCGATAGCCTTTAACGGACCTTCTGGCAGACGCACTTGCGCTTTTTCAATACCAGCAAAACCAGCTTGAACCAAAGCCGTCGCGATGTCCATGTTGGTGACCGAGCCAAAAAGACGCCCATCTACACCAGACTTTTGAGTAACAGTGACTGATTTACCTTCCATACGCTCACCAAGAGCTTGGGCGGCAGTCAGTTTCTCTGCTTGGATTTTTTCCAGTTCGGCACGACGTGCCTCAAACTCTTTCAACGCTACTTCCGTAGCGCGACGAGCTTTCTTTTGTGGGATCAAAAAGTTACGTGCATAACCATCACGAACACGAACCACATCACCCAGATTGCCGACGTTTACGACTTTTTCAAGAAGAATAATTTGCATAACAGGCCCCAGATTAGTTGTGGTTGTCAGTAAATGGCAACAATGCGAGGAACCGAGCACGTTTGATCGCGCTATCAAGCTGTCGCTGATAGATTGCCTTCGTACCCGTCAAACGGGCGGGAATAATTTTGCCGTTTTCTTGAATAAAATCGCGCAAGGTGTCTATGTCCTTGTAATCGATTTCATCAACGCCAGCCGCGCTAAAACGGCAGAACTTACGGCGTTTGAACAGCGGATTTTGTTGTGTAAATTTTTTCTTTTCTTTACGTTTACCGAAAAAAGCCATGATGTGCCTCGTTCAAATTTGTTTAATCAGTTGCGCATGCAACCTGAGTTTTGGAGAGTCTTTTCGCATCGGTGCTAAAAAACCCTGTATCGCTAAATTCATCCCTAACTGCAACTTACCGGCCATTTGAACCAGGTCTCCCATCGCAACAACAGGCAATTGAACTATTACCTTGCGAGACTGACCTGCTTCAAGCGCTTCCGACTCATTGATAATCAGGAACTCTAAGACTGCGACCCCAGCTGGTGTGTAACGCACAGGGGACACCTCAAGTACCTGACCCGTAATATCGAGTCGGTTCATGTGATGATTTATTCTGCCTCGAGCTCGTTAGAGAGAGAATCAGCAGATGCCTTACGCGCTTCTTCGCGCTCGACTTGCTTCATCATTATCGAAGGCTCGGTTTGGGCAGCTTTGGTTTTGATGACCAAGTGACGCAAAACAGCATCGTTATAGCGGAAAGAATGCTCTAGCTCATCGAGCGTAGCTTGACCGCATTCGATGTTAAGGCAAACATAATGAGCCTTAACCAATTTCTGGATTGGATAAGCCAACTGGCGACGCCCCCAATCTTCAAAGCGATGTACTTTGCCGCCTTGAGTTGTAACCAGCGACTGGTAACGCTCGACCATTGCGGGCACCTGCTCGCTTTGATCGGGGTGCACAATAAATACCACTTCATAGTGACGCATTGCTAATACTCCTAAGGATATCCGTCAAAAATTGAACGCTTTGTCTGAAGCATCGCGCCCAAGTTTTGCCGAGGGCAGCCCGCCATACCGAAAACATCCGGTTGGTCGAGCAGGAAAGCCCGCCATTATGCTGTTTTTTTCAAAAAAATGCAAATAACACAGTCACTTACTGAAAAAAGCGCTTAAAAATGGATCTCTCAATACCAGCGGCGTCCAAACCAACATCTGCGAGCAGCCTAGCTTGATCACCATGGTCAATGAATCGATCAGGCAGACCAAGATGCAATACCGGACGAACGGCACCGGCTTCAGCCAGTGCCTCGGAAACTGCACTGCCGGCACCTCCCATCACAGCGCCCTCTTCGATCGTCACAAGCCCCTCGTGCTCCGCAGCCAACTCTCGGATCAAGTCCGCATCGATAGGCTTAACAAAACGCATATCGGCGACAGTTAAGTCAAGCGCATCTGCTGCCGCCATCGATGCCGGCAACAAGGTGCCAAACACAAGGAGCGCAATTTTTTTGCCGCGACGCCTTACGACACCTCTACCCAAAGGTACGCTGTCCAGAGTTTTAGCTGGCGTCGCACCACAACCTGCGCCGCGAGGATAGCGCACGGATGCGGGTCCAGGATGTCGATAGCACGTCGTCAGGAGTAATCGCGCCTCTGCCTCATCCGAAGGCGTGGCAATCACCATGTTCGGGATGCAACGCAAATAGGCAATATCGTAGTTTCCTGCATGCGTCGCGCCATCCGCCCCCACCAAGCCAGCGCGATCCAGTGCGAAAGTCACGTCAAGGTCCTGCAAAGCCACATCGTGAATCAACTGATCATAGCCACGCTGCAGAAAGGTTGAATAAATGGCCAGAACTGGTTTTTGGCCTTCGCACGCCAAACCAGCCGCAAATGTCACAGAGTGCTGTTCGGCAATACCTACGTCAAAATAGCGTTTGGGAAATTTACGTTCAAACTCAACCAAACCACTACCTTCGCGCATTGCTGGCGTGATACCGTAGAGCCGACTATCTTGCTCGCCCATGTCACACAGCCATTGACCGAATACTTGAGTAAACGTCAATTTAGCGGGCGCAGTTGATTTTTGTATACCGACGGCGGGGTCAAACTTACCGGGGCCGTGGTAGAGCACAGGATCCGCTTCGGCAAGCTTGTAACCCTGGCCTTTTTTTGTGACAACATGCAGGAACTGAGGACCTTTCAACGCCCTCATGTTTTGCAGTGTTGGGATCAGAGAGTCAAGATCATGCCCATCTACGGGGCCAACATAATTAAAGCCCATCTCTTCAAACAGCGTTGCTGGGGTGACCATGCCCTTGGCGTGCTCCTCGAACCGCCTGGCCAGTTCAAGGACTGGCGGCATATGCTGGAGCACTGCTCGGCCAACGTTTTTGGCCGCCGCGTAGAACTGACCAGACATCAGGCGAGCTAAATAACGATTGAGTGCCCCGACCGGTGGAGAGATCGACATGTCGTTGTCATTCAATATGACCAGAAGATGAATATCTGGCGTGACTCCGGCATTATTCATAGCTTCAAACGCCATGCCAGCGGTCATTGACCCATCACCAATGACGGCAATATGTTCGCGCGCAACGCCACTATTTCTCGATGCAACCGCCATACCCAAAGCGGCTGAAATAGAGGTCGATGAATGCGCCGTGCCGAAAGCGTCGTACTCAGACTCGCTGCGCTTTGGAAACCCGGACAAGCCACCGTAATGACGCAAAGTAGACATCGCGTCTTTGCGCCCAGTCAAAATTTTGTGGCAGTAAGACTGATGCCCCACATCCCAAATTATCCTGTCATGCGGCAAATCAAAGACATGATGCAACGCGATCGTCAACTCGACCGTACCGAGGTTTGAAGATAAGTGCCCACCCGTACGAGCGACAGACTCTAACAAAAACGTGCGCAACTCATCGGCCAGAACCGTCAGTTGGCGACGATCCAGAGTTTTTACATCTGCCGGTGACTGAATGCTATCAAGTAACTTAAAGGACATTTGCTAGTTCTTTCTCAACACGATGTAATCAGCCATACCCTGCAGCAGTATGGCGCTATCTCCTAACGGCGCAAGTGACTCGAGGGCACGTCGATGCAAGTCCAATGCAAAACTTTCTGCCTGCTCGAGCCCCATGAGCCCAACGTAAGTCGGTTTATTTGCCGCCGCATCCTTGCCCGGCGTTTTGCCCAGCTGAACCGAGTCAGCTGTGACATCCAAAATATCGTCCACCACCTGAAAAGCCAAACCCATTGCCTTTGAGTAGCCATCGAGGCAACGAGTTTGTAATTCATCAGCATCGGCAACAACGCCGCCGAGTGCCACGCTAGCGCCAAGCAAAGCTCCTGTCTTTAGTGTGTGCATCAACTCCAGCCTTTCGCGACCAAGTTGCAATCCAACACTATCAAGATCGATTGCCTGTCCCCCCGCCATACCCTGACACCCCGAAGCTAGGGCCAAGATACGTACCGCTTGAACAATAGCTGCTGGTTCAAGCTCCATTTCGGTCAACCACATGAACGCCAGCGGCTGCATCGCGTCGCCCGCCAGCAACGCGCAAGCTTCATCGTACTGTACGTGCACGGTCGGCTTGCCGCGTCGCAAAATATCGTTATCCATGCAAGGTAAGTCATCATGAATCAGCGAATAAGCATGAATAAGCTCAACTGCGCAAGCAGCTCGATCCAAAGCACCACAGAAAAGATCGTGCCGTAGGCCACAAGCGCGAGCGGCCGCGTAAACAAGTAAGGCCCTCACTCGTTTGCCACCACCCATCACAGAATAACGCATCGCTTCGTGCAAACGCTCTGGAACAACATCTACCGAAGGCATCAACTGCTCAAGCGTTTTCTCTACGTGATGCACCTGATTGGTCAACCAATCGTTAAATTGGGCACGGCCAGCTCTCATGCTTTATCTATGCCCTCAAATGGCTTGAGAATCTCCGCCTCCAGCACTTTGACTTGCTGCTCGGCCTGCGCTAGACGATCTTGGCAGATCTTCGTTAGCTCAACCCCACGCTTATAAGCCGCCAAAGACTGTTCTAACGCTAACGTGCCTGACTCCATCTCGACAACTAAGGACTCGAGTTCCGCCAATGCCGTTTCAAAATCTTGTGGCAAAGGCAAATCACGCGCAGCATCTGTTTGTGGCTGGGGGGATGTCGAACGGGCGGTAGCCAAGCGAACTCCAGATAAAAATCAAAACGTTAGACTTGAATGCTGAATTGTACGAGATGAAGCCAAAACGTGGGTTGGGGTATAATGACAACTTTTATGGTGATCGGCCTATCCGATTTTTCTTCGCGCCAGTCCGGGTTGTCCGTTCTGGCTTTTTTATCGCGGCGGAGGGAATCATGACCGACATTGGTCGGATGGTGCATTTGGCGCCGGCTCGCACTCAACTGCCAGTCAGTTCATATTTTGACTCAGCGTTGTTTGCGCGTGAACAATCGAGTATTTTCAAACGGTCCCCCATATACGTAGGGCACCAAAAGGCCTTGCCCGAGACGGGTGATTGGCGCTGCTTGACCCATGAAAATAATGGGCGAGTTCTAGTGCGCGCTTCCGATTCAGTAGAGTTGCTTTCAAACGTCTGTCGTCACCGGCAAGCGCTCATGCTTGGGGGTGAGTCCGGCCAGGTAGCGGGTAAAGCCAATAGTCACGGCAATCTAAGCCATACTGGCGGAAATATTGTTTGCCCTCTGCATCGTTGGACGTATGACAAGCAGGGCAAAATACTCGGCGCTCCTCAGTTTGATGACACTCCCTGCTTGAATCTACAAAGATTTCCACTTCAAAACGTCAACGGCCTTTTATTTGAAGGCGGTGGCGATGCGCAAAGAGATTTGGGCCAGTTGCTAAATCGTCCGGAATTCGACTTCTCTGACTACGTGCTTGATCATGTCGAAATTCATCAGTGCAATTACAACTGGAAAACCTTTATAGAGGTTTACCTCGAGGATTATCACGTGGCCCCATTTCATCCGGGCCTAGGTCATTTCGTAACTTGCGACGATCTATCGTGGGAGTTTAGCCAAAACTTCAGTCTGCAGCGTGTCGGGGTGCATCGAGCGCTCTCTCAACCTGGCTCGCCAGCTTATAAAGTTTGGCACGATAAGTTGATGGACTTTCGCCAAGGTCAAGTGCCTGACTTTGGCGCGGTATGGGTGACTTATTTCCCCACGCATATGATCGAGCTCTATCCACATGTGCTCGTGCTGTCGACTTTATATCCAAAATCACCTCAAGAAACAGTGAACGTCGTCGAATTTTATTATCCTGAAGAAATTGCACTCTTTGAGCGTGAATTCGTGGAGGCTCAACGAGAAGCTTATATGGAGACCACAATAGAGGATGATGAGATTGCCGAACGGATGGATGCAGGTCGCGAAGCATTAATGAAGCGAGGAGTATCTGAGGTTGGTCCTTACCAATCACCCATGGAAGACGGCATGCAACATTTTCATGAATGGTACCGTGGCATGATGGGGACTATCTAATATTATGAAACGAGTTGTACTTTTTTTGTTTACCAATCTTGCAGTAATGCTCGTACTCAATGTCACATTGAGCATTCTTGGGGTCAATCACTTCCTGACGGCTCAAGGCTTGAATATAACTAGCTTGCTCATTTTTTCCGGAGTTATCGGATTCGGTGGCGCGATTATCTCTCTGCTAATGAGTAAATGGCTGGCTAAAAAAAGTACCGGAGCAATCGTCATCAATCCACAAGCACCTGTCGATGCCAGACAATCTTGGGTGCTTGATACCGTTTACCAGTTGGCAGACCGCGCCGGCATTAGTCGGCCTGAAGTTGCAATTTACGAGGGCGAACCAAATGCCTTCGCAACCGGGGCCTTCAAAAATGATTCGCTTGTTGCGGTATCTACAGGCTTGCTTGATAGCATGACAGAAGAAGAAGTTGCAGCGGTGCTGGCTCACGAGGTTGCCCACATCGCCAATGGAGACATGGTCACGCTAACCTTGATTCAAGGCGTAGTTAACACCTTCGTCGTCTTTCTAGCCAGAGTCGCAGGCTATTTCGTAGACCGTATTCTGTTGAGAAACGACCGTGGTGTTGGAATTGGGTACTACATTACTCAGATTATCTGTGAGATTATTTTTGGCATCCT
>Ga0164297_10001049_pt1 | contig 30651 bp, 32 predicted proteins | sample GEODES058metaG_FD_113539 | JGI IMG/M metagenome (GOLD analysis project Ga0164297, IMG submission 113539) | Dystrophic lake water microbial communities from Trout Bog Lake, Wisconsin, USA - GEODES058 metaG | ecosystem: Environmental > Aquatic > Freshwater > Lake | place: USA: Trout Bog Lake... | reverse complement strand
CCTTGCTGCAGGCGGCGTGCGGCTTCTGCTTCAGCTTCACGCTCGCGATCAGCAGCCTCGATTGCCGCCGCCTCCTCTTTGCGGGCTTTATGCTCCGCAACTGCGGTGTGTTCCGCTTCAGCCTGTGCCCGCAGATGCGCCACTTCAGCAAGAACATCATCTAAGCGCGCGTCCAGCAACGCAATCTGCTTATCTTTCGCCACGAGCTGTGCATCAAGAGTCTCCACCTGCTCGTTCAGCCGCGCCCGCTCCTCCAACGCATCCTGCCACTGTTCATCCGTCACAGGCGGTAGTCTGTGCGCCACATGCATCGGCGACGCTGTCGGAGATGGCGGCGGCGTGGAACGCAACAGATTCAACGCCTCCTGCGCAGCCTCCAGCTCGACTCGCAGCCGTGCGGCGACTGCTCTGGCTGCATCGCGCTCAGAACGCACAGAGCGGTAATCTTCACCCGGGGCTGGCGGCGCGCCGGTGGTCACATCAGCGCCATAAGCAAGAAGAAGTCGCCGTGAATCAGCTAGCGCCCCCTCCGCCTGGGCTTTGCCGCGCGCGCAATCCGCAAGCGCCGCGCGGACAGCACGCAGCTCCGCTGCTCGACTGGGCGCTGCCAGTGCGGTTTCAAGCAAGCGCTTGTTCTCGCTGCTGAGCGCCTCCTTGTCGGACCGCAACGCCTCCAACTGGGCCTCAAGCTCCGCCACACGACTGCGCCCATCGAGGCCGCCAGCACCACGTGTGCCGCCGAGTTCATCCACTTGGTGTGTCAAGCGTGCAACAGCCGCGCGCTCAGCGGCTAGACGAGCATGCGTAGCCTCCAGTTGTCGGAGAACTGCGGAGTGATTCGCCTTGAATGCCGCTAGTGCTGCGGCATCCGCTTCACTGCGTTGCCGAAGCGCTTCTTCACGCGCTTGAGCGGCTGCCACTGCAGACCTGAGCCGCGCAGTGGTGCCGTCATCAACAGGCATTGCAGGCTGCTGATGGCGGTCTTGCAATTCACGCAGTTGGCGTCGTAAGGCCGCGCATTCGTCTTGTGACTCGCGCAAGGCAGACTGGAGCTGAATCACTGCCGCGTCATCATCACGGTGAGCGGCGCCAGGCGGGGTCGAAGGTGGCGACAGAGGAGGAGGAGGGGCCCCTGCGATGTCGTTGAAGCTATGATCGCCATGCCGTGGCCGAATGCCGCCACCAGCACGGGTGCCCGGTCGAGCACCAGCCGAAGCAGGGAAAGTAGACGCGGTGCCGCTTCCGTAGACTTGCGCCCGCGACAAGCCTGCTGAGGTTGCTGGTCGGCCATCCACCTCGGTGTACGCGCCCGTCATCAGCATGCTTGTTGTCTCACCATGCACCTCCTTCTCAACTGCGGATGCTGGCATAATGCCAGCACGCAGCGAACGATTCTCCACAGCAAGCTCCGATGCCACCGACAGCGCGTGCTCCAATCTCGCCATCAGATCCTCGTGCCGCGTATCACCATCCTCGTGCATTGCACTTCCATTGTCGGACATCGCCGGAGTGGCGCCCCAGCGCGCGGACCGCGCGGCTCGTAGAGCGACAGCGAGCCGTGCCTTGACAGCTTTGGCATCCCTGCTCGCCACATTGGCCAGCTCGCGCTCACGTGTCAGCTTGCGCTGCATCTCCGCAAGATTTGCCACAAGTTCAGCATTGCGCTGCGTTGAATGCAAGGCAGGGAGTCAGTCAACAGGGAGCACTGAGAAACAGAGGCTCTTTGGTCGCGCACCGCCTCCGCGTCGTAAAGCTTCGCCGCGTTTGGAGGCGCTCTAGGCCCGTATTGTTGATGCAGAGCCACCCGTTTCGCAGTATCTTGCGCGCTTGCGAGCTGCTTGGACAACCTGGAGGAGACACAGTCCGATGAGTCAGGGAGCTCCTCCTCGCGCGTGAGAGGAGCGCAGTGTAACAAAGCAGCATGGGTGTGCACATACACTTTCTTGTCGTCTTCAAGTGCTTGCAGCGCTTGTTTCAGTCGCAAGTGCTCCGCCTGCCATATGCCACGCCCAGTGTTGTCAACACTCTGGGACGCAATGCCGAGCGTGCCAGCAGTCGAAACACGCGCACGCACCTCCAAGGTGAGGTATTTATCTTCTGTGGCCGTTGTTCCGTGCCCTGGGGCTGCAGGAAGGGGCGCTGCGCGCGCTGTGCCCGGACGCAGGTGCCGCACTGCGTGCACTCCGTTCGGCACCGCGCCAGCAGTTCGTGGTCTTTCGCTGCTGGCAGCTGACCCGCCGCTGTCTCTCCAGCCGGGATTGGCAGAGTTATAGACTCTGTGCGCCGTGGGCGCGCTCATGTAAGCCTCCCGCAGCTGGTCAACACTCGCAGAAGAGCTGCGACTCACGACCTGAGAAGCGGTCACAAGTCACAAGCCCACGTTTCCCTACACAGCCGTGCGACTGCGCAGTGTCTACACTGCGTCTAGCGCGCTCTCAGAGGAAAGAGGGTCTCGTCCACGTGGCACGCACTGGTAACCTCCCCCAGACCGACACACTGCGGCGCTGGGCTATGCTGAACGCGAAGTCTGAACACTCGTGACACACAGCACGCTTGATTGCGGGTCGGAGGCCGCACCTGACTCTATGGGCGGCCGCAAGGTTGCCGAGAAGCTGTGGATAAATCCGAGGCACGCACGCGTGTGTTTGCCGGAGACGTGACGCCCCAGTGCCCTGCTGACGCCCCCACTGCCTTGCAGGGTGTACAACAAGAAGCGGGCACTGCCATGCCACTCCGAAATCATGGACCGTCTCACCTGCTTCAAGGCGCGTCTTCTGGACGCGTCGCGCTCATGCGTGTCCCGCACAGCTTGCCTTGACACACACGGTACCGTCTCCTGTGACGCTGTGCAGCGCAACAGCTATGAGGACACAAGGTGCGCGGGAGAGATCAAGGCATTGACGCAGTGCATGGCCGCACAGTCCACGAAGCCGAAGGAGGTGAACACTATCAACTACCACCTCCAGCGACTCAGCCGAGGAGGATGAGGGAGAGAGACCCGCTGCTAGGTTGGGCGATAGCGCCACTTGCGCTGTAAGCAACCACAGACTGTCCAACGCGACACGGACGTCTTCACGCGTGTGTCACAATTCGAGAACTTGCAGTCAATGCGGGGAAGTACCGCCGTCCCCTGCGGATGGTAGCAGACTGCGTCGAGCACCGCGCTCAGGTTGCGCTTGGGCGGCTAGTGCCGCCATTGTCCTTTCATCTGCAAAGAGCTCATCGTCTGCTTCGAGCTCATCTGCCAACGCCTGCGCCCGCGAGCGGCGCGATTGCTGATAGTGTCTCAACGGCGCCATTGCGCCTGTGACGACTGCGGCTGCGCCGGCAGTGACTCCATCAGTAAGCGTATCTGTGGAAAGTGATACTTGGCCACGCAGGTTGATTCGCAGATCGCTCCAATCCAGCAGCGCAGATAGATTCTCGAACACGCCCTTCGGAGCTGGTCCTCCCTCAGTCCAAAACTCGCGCGCAGAAAACGCGTACGAATGCATGAGTGCCAGGAAGAGCACCTCGACGCACACGAGCCAGTTCTGGATGCGGGTCGCGTACTCCGCCTCCGTGTCGTGGCCGTGAGGTTTGATAATGCGCTGAAGGACACCAATGCGAATGGCCATAGCGATGAGAATCGACTGCCAGAAGGTGGCGAACACAATGCCCTTAACAGCAAGGAATTTGGCCAGGACGCGCACATGTGTCATCTCCTGCCAAGCCACTCGGTAGAGTGCAACCATGCAGTACAATGCCCACGCTTGAGCGACGCTGTTCATGAAAGCTAGGTACACGTACGCATTATCTGGGCTGAGGTCGCCAGGCGTGTATTTGTTCACCGGTGTGAGAATGAAGCCGATGACCGCGGTGACTGGCCGAACCACAACGTAGTTGAGCACGCCCGTCTGCACATGTCGTATGAAGGGCGTCCCCATGGGCCATGGCGCAACGCAGTGATTTAAGGGCCACAGGTGCGGCAGGGGCGGCTTAGACGCCAGCATCTCCGGCCACGAGGAGAAGCACATGTTCGCGTCCAATTCCAGCCACGTCATCACAAACCAGACGAAGGAGTAAATAACGACGGCCTCGTACACCTCACGGCTGACCTCCACAAAGGGCGCGGCATGAGGGAATGCGAGACTCAAGAACGCGCTGGATGCGTATACTGGAATCATCAAAAGGACGCGCAGGACCTGCTTTTGAAGCGTCGGACGCGTGTAGCAATTCAGATGCTGCGCAATCTCGACGACAGCGATCATAGAGGCTCCTGCTGAAAAAGTGCCAGCTACTGCGAGGACGCCTCCGAAATTTCTCGCAGTGACAACCAGCCACAGTCCAACAGCGATGGATCCGAGCACAGCTGAGATTGTAATGACGCCAACAATAGCGCCAGCGATGCGTCGCCGGTGTCGCGTTTGCAGCACGATTGAAGGTGATGCAGAAGCTTCTGGGAAATAGGAAGCAGGCGGCGTCCACAGGCAGTCGTCAGACCCAAGCGACGCTTGCATTGCACGCGGTGATGGCGTCGTGACGGGCGAATGCTGTGCTTCTTCGGGCGGAAGTGCTTCGCGAGAGTTCATCGTTTCTCGGTGGACACAAAGTGTAAGTCGCAACGCAGTCTGAGCAGACAAGCCGGATCTCGAGCGATGGTATCGCTGACAGCAACAGCAGCTCGCATTCGAAGAGGCAGCCGTTTGTGGGGTAGAGTACCGGGCAGGGTAGGAAGGGTATTCTACCCTGGTGTGCCAAAGTCGCCCTCCGCAAAACCTCGCATCCAAAATCGCATCCAAACATCCAAAATGGGACGTAAGTCGCATCCGTCTATCTACGACTGCATCAAGGGCAAGGTTGGAAGAGAGTACGCAGCGTCGAAGACTTTCCAAGCTTTGATGGCTGAGACCGGAGCAGCAAACGACAAGGCTCTGCTGCGAAATCTGCTGAAGCACAAGGTTCATGTGCTGAAGGACATGCGGAAAGTCGCTGGCGAGAAGGTCTTTGTGCACATCTGAGGCCACTGCTGCCCAACGGCGCGGTGCACCGAAGTGGCGCATGCAGCAACAGGAGCAGGATAGCAGCGTTCAACAACCAACTGTAATACAAGCAACACACACTGCCACTCGCGCACGTCAGTCCACCCAGCGACACAGCGTGCGTAGCGCTAGCTGAACCGCGTCTGGTGGCGCGTGCAGTTTTTGCCGAGCGCTGTGCGCGCCTCACAACGCCTGCGTCAGCGACGACAATATATGCACGTGAGCATCAGCTCCACCGGCGGCGACGCGTCGCGGTGCAGTACCCACGCCGGGGGCTCGGGCCCAGTCGGCAGCGAGCAACTTGTCCGTGCTGACAGCCGCGCTATGGACGGGCGCTGTGCCGCGTATGTCCCACAGCACGATGGATCCGTCGTGGCCAGCAGACAGGAGCTGGTGTTCGTGCCACGGGCACCAGCGCACGGCAGTGACCCAGCTTGAATGCCCGCCCGGGAGCACTTTGCTTGCGACAGTGGCACCGCTGCGAGTATCCCACACGCGCACCGCTCGCTCTGCTCCACAAAACGCGAGCAGCGATGTGCCTGCTCGCAGGTGGACTGCAAACACAGCTTTGGAGCCGCCGTCGTTGAGGATTGAGGTGCACGTTCCGGAGTCAATGTCCCAGCACCGCAGCGTGTGATCCCACCCACCGGAGTAAAGCGTCGCTGCATCTGACCAACAGTTGGCTGACACGCATCCCGTGTGGCCCGTCAGCGTCGCGTCGGGGGCGAGCACGGCGGTGGCATCAGCGCGGTCGCCAGACGCAGTCTCTGCTCCCTTCTTCCGTCGCTTCCCGCCCGCGTCTGGCACCACCGCAGCTGCAGAATCCAAGCGCCAAATACAGAGCGAGGAGTCCCATGCGCCTGTGGCGCACCGCTGGCCGTCAGGCGAGTGTGTCACAGCAGCGAGGCCGTCGCTGTGGCCACGCAGCTCCGCTGCGCACGATGCGGACGCCAGCCGTGATGCCGCAGCGGATGCCCGAATGCGCCACAACCGCGCTGTGCCGTCTTTTGAGCCAGTCAAGACGGACATCATGCTGGCTCCTCCGCCATCGTCCCGCCCATCCTCTTCTTCATCGCGCGCACTGACGCATGTCACACCTGCATGTGTATGCTGCTGTCATCGCGTGATGCGCCAACTAAGAGACACTGTTCGGGGCGCGCACCCGCTGTGTGGCCGACAAGCTGGCCCAGAGCACGCCCTTGTGCGACACTCCAGAGGCGCGCAACGCCATCGTAGGAGCCAGTCACAGCAAAGCCTGGCACTGCGCCAGTGACGGAGCTGACCCAGTCCGGGTGAGGGCTTTCCGCCTGCGCGAGCGAGGCGCGATGTTGGCGTCATGCACACAATGGCACTCCAAAACTCACTCAACCAACGGACCTGCGGTGTGAACGGACCCACCGCCGGCAAGTACTCGACAGACAGCACACTCTCCTGCAGTAAGCCCGCAAACCAAGGCGTGAGCGCTCAGCAAGTCGGGGTCCACGCAGTGACGGCTACATAGTCGAGACGTTGGAATGGCGCTGTGGCTTTCAGTTGGTGGCACGACACGCACCGCTGAGATGCTATGCTCCAAGAGGAAGGTCGCAAGCGAGACCTGGAGGAGCTGGTCGTTGATTAAGAAGTCGAACGGCACCTCCTTGTCTGCATCACAAAGTCCAGAACACGCGAGAACGGAGGACCCCGCCCAAGGAGGAGTCAGCGCGTGGTCGGGGCTAGTCGTGAACAGTGCCTGGGCGTGTATTGTGTCGCACCGAGCTTCAGCAGCGAGTTGACCACCTCTGAGAGGCCGAAGCGGGTGAGCTGGGCAGGCACAGCCAGCGGGTGCAGCGGCACACGGAACTGAGCTGGCAGCCGTGTGTGTAGCTTCACTGTCACCTGCTTCTGCTCGCCATCTGCGTCCGCCATGCTTCTGGCGCTGGGGAAATGCTTGATTTCTTGCCAGCTCATGCAGCTACCCCTTCACCCTTGTGCCGCGCTAGTCGCCAGGTCTGTATGCAGCTGCTGCAGACGCGCCTAGTGCATCGCTTGTGGACGTGCCGTCATCGTGCTGCACCCTCGCGCCGTTGTGTGTCGTCTCGCAATTCCATGGCGGACATCGAAGAGGCGCCCAAGGACCGCGTCGGCTTCGGCCGCGCTGAGATGTTCAGCGAGACGCTGGTGGGCACGGTGAAGACATACAACACACACCTGTTCGTGTGCTCTCACCAGAGCGCCAAAGACTGGTCTCATGACACAACCAAGGACGCAGGCAGCGCACACGCAGTCCTAGACGCGAAACTGGAGGCGTGTCGCGAGCAGCTGACTACTATGGGCAAGCCCAAGACGACGCTATTCGCTGCAGAAGGCGGTGACCGTCCCGGCGACGTGCTCGTCTTCCCGACCAACAAGCGACTTCGCCCTGGTGCTGACATGGTAGCGCAGCCAGACGCGTGGGCGACAGAAGTTGTGGACCTGCTCTCCTCAGGCGCTGGCGAGCAGCTTGCGGCGCCGCACGTGTTTGTGTGCGCCCACGCGAGACGAGACAAACGGTGTGGAGTCTGCGGCCCTGCTCTCATCGACGCGTTTCGCTCGCGCATTCCTGGCGCCGGTGTGGAGATTAGAGCGTGCAGTCATGTGGGCGGGCACGCGTACGCAGGAAATGTGCTCATTTTTGCTGCTCGAGCAGGCACCGGTGTGGTCACGGGCGATTGGTATGGCTACGTGACCCCGAGTGATGTAGACGCGCTGTTGGAAACGCGCATCAGAGCAGGGCAGAACCTGCCCAAGATCTGGCGCGGTGCGATGGGAATGACGCCTGAGGAGTGCACAGCGTCGTGTGGTGCCGGTTGTGTGTGAGATTTCACGCAGATGGGGGATGTCTTCTCATCTGGACTGTGTGGGAGTACAGCACGACCGGCTCCGTCGCCGCTGTCAGCAGTCCGCCCAGCTGCGGGGCTGCCCCGGGGGAGTCAGACGTGTATTTCAGCGCCTCATTTGGTTGGATGTAACCAGCCGTGTTGATGGACGCCTGTATACTGTCCGCATCGATGCGCTTGAATGTCCACACAATCAGGTAGTCCGTCACTGCTACCCGGGGCGTGTTGAACTGTCTGCTGTAGCCTAGTGCAACTTGCCGCACAGCTTCAAGGTTGTAGAAGACGCCATCAGGCCGAGTAGCAGACTCCCGTGCATTCACGTACAGCTCGCAACGCTCCGCGTTGTTTGTGCTGCCAGGCACAAGGTTAATGGTCACCCTGTTGGGCTCGCGCGAAGGGGCGTAATCGACGGATTGAACAACCGGTGCCCCCAGAAAGGCATCCACCATTGCCGTTATGTTGAATGCCTTGTCCTCCACGACAGCTCCGTCCTTGCGGATGAATCTCAGCTGGTGTAGGCCCCCTTTGCCCACATCCGCAAGCTGAGCGATGCTCAATTTCAGGAAACCCGGCACAGACGTGTCAGACACCAGCCTTTTCTTGTCTATCGCACTCGGAAAACTGTAGCCCACGAAGCGCGTGTCGCAGTCCCACTCTCCTTCCAGCCAGTCAGGGAAAACTTGCTGCGTTGGTCTGACGTTGAAAAGAGGCTTCTCGAGTGCACGTCTATCAACTCGGTCCCATAGCGGGGCCTGCACGGCCGCTGCTCCTGACACGTGCAACAACTGGGGCGTAGACAGCGCGCTCAGAAAGCCTGCTAGCGCGCAGCGCCGACTACTGCTTTCAGAGCCGCCCACCGGTGAAGAGCTCTTGCCGCAAATGCAGCGTTGCCGACACGAACGCCTCTTCCAATGAGCTGTCCGCGTATGAAGTGCGGGCTGTGTGTCAGTGGTGAACTGCATCAGGTGCGACCAACGTGTTTACGACGAGGGCAGTGGAATCAAATTCATCCACGTGGCCACGCCAGTCATTGATGATGGCATTTGAAGCGTCTGTTGCGCTCATCTTGAAGGTCTCTAGGCGCCTTTCTTGGCTGCCGCAGCGTAGCTTTCGCCCTGTGTGCCGTCGTACGACGCAAACAGGATGGGCACGACAGCTGCAGCGATTGTTGGGATGAGAAGGATGTCGAACGGCAGTGCAAGCCACTTGTGCGCAAACGCTGCTGCCTTCGGCCAGAGGCGACCGAGAATGACGTCGATTGCATGCCACAGGCTCTTTGCCACGAGCGGTGTGGCCACCATCACGGTCAGTAGCTGGCGGCTGATGCCGCGGGCGATTTGACTGCGTGTGCGGAAAAACGTCAGAACAGCACAGCTGGATGGTGAGCCATACAATTGACGCACGGGCACATCTCCTCCGCACAGATGTGGAACTCCTCCCGCGTGAGAAAGCCCTTCTTGCCTTTGTCATGACGCGCCATCGCAGCCAGAACTTCATCGCTGGCGAATGCAACGCGCGTCAGAGCGAGTCCACTGAATTGAGCTTCAGCAAAACGTACCGGTTTGGAGGCTTCTTCAGTCCGCCGCCGAGTGGCATGGCATTGATGCGATGGTACAGCAGCAGGATGGCAACGTAGAGCTCAGACGCCGGGATTTTGCCGTCGTGATGCAGGTCGCACTCGTCGAACGCCTCATCGACCTGCAGCCACCATAACAGATGAGTAAGATCATCTGTCATCAGATTCAGAGAGCGCATCACTCGCGAGAGCGACACACATGACGTTTGAAACGCGGGCTCCGCGTCATCTGTTGCACTTTGGTCTCCGCCTTCCGCAGCGACCAATTGAACGGACGCCAGACACCAGTGGCAGCGACTGCCTTTTTCGCGGCGTCTTGAGCCTTGGATCCAAGCGACACGCTGCCGCCAGCCAAAGTTGTAGCATCGCCGCGCGCAGGCGTCGCCTGAGGCTGAGATGGGCTTCCCTTCACGCGGCGATTGTCAGCTGTCGACGGAGTCTCAGGATTCTTGGGGGCGTTTGCCGCCGGACGTTCGCCTTTGGCTGCAGCCGGGGTCGACATTGTCGGATTACGCGTCCGGCTGGTGGTCAGTCCCATGTTTTTCTTGCAATGATGAGTCGCTGAAATGTCCAAGAGGCAACTTGCGGGGGGTCACTTAATTTACCCCAAGCTCGCGCCCCCCAGTCGCATCGCACGACCTATTCATGACTGCCACCGCTTTTGATGTGGCGCTGGGCGCCGATGACGCAGTGACAGTGTCGCCGCCGCGTTTAGATGAGCGCCTGACAGCGGCTTGGCACGCACTCGGCACTGCTTTGTCGCAGGGCCACATCGCAGTCGCCGCGCCGCAGCTCGCGTTCCTAGCAAGACATAGATTGGTCGCTCCACCACCTGACACTGGCCGCGCACAGCAGCTTGCGCGTTTACTTGGCACTGCACAACTGACTGACCCTGCCCTGCTGCTACTCGCGCGCTGGGCGCACAGCTCACCTGCGCAAGCATCATCCGAGCTATTGCAGCAGCTCGTGACTGCGACACTGGACGCACAGGCATCGGGCGTGGCGAGTGCTGGACCAGCAGCGCTGTTTCTCGCAGCAACAACCACAAGCCGCGCGTGCGCGCCTGCGGTGCAAGAAAGCAGTTGGAGCGCTGCGGTGGATATCTTAGAGCGCAGGAGGCAGGACATAAGGTGCGCATACACGCGCCACAAGCGCAATCGTCGACATCGACTCTGACTCGCTTCCACTGCAAGTGCTGCCCTCAGAGTTCCCGAAGGCCTCGCCGCATGTGGTTACCTCGCAGCTAGTGCTACAGATGCGCCGCGTGTGGAGAGAGCAGTATTCGCTGCCCTATTCCTGGCGTGTACGCCGTCTGCTCCGGTGTCGGAACCACCTCCTCTGTCCAGCGCCTTGCTCTGTTTCCGCCTCTTCAGTGCACTGTCCGCTAGCGGCGCACCAGGTGTTCAGCAAGCTCTTGCAAGCGCTGCGGGGCATCCAGACGTGTGCGAGACGCCAGCTGCTGTCCTTGCATGCGCTGGTGTTGTGTATAGCACACCGCCGCCGCCCATTGGTGATATGCACGTAGGACAGGCACTACATCAAATCATTGTGCATGCAGCAGAAGCAGCTCTGATGCAGGACAACGATCTATCGCTTCGCCGGGCCGCTCTCACGTCATCTGTTGCTCTCGCAACTTCCCGCCTGCTTGCTTCTGCCGGTACAGGCTCACAGCAGCAGGCACATGCGCGTGCATCTATGGTGCACGAGTCTATGCTTCAATGCGTAGCATCAGCGGTGTTCCATCCACATACCGGTGCTGCAATGCTTCCCATACGAGCCCTCGAGCATGCCCTTTCTGCTGCTACTCTGCCGCTGCCACCACACATTGTTGATGCAACACTGTCACGGGCGTTGCAACATCCTGTTGTGGCTGAGGCGGGCGCTCTTGTGCGACTGCTGTGCAACGATACATGCGCACGCCTCGCTGTTCCGGGCGCCGAACGCTCCGCAGTAGTGATGCTCGATGCCGTATGCATGTGTGCTGCTGCAAGTCATGATGTGTATCGCAGCGTTGCACGTGCAGTGCCTGCGACTCCACCTAAAGGGAGTGGACCGCTTGCCTGGAGTCCTGCTGTGCAGCTGTCATTTCTGTGCGTGTCCGCCTTTTTCGTGGGAACCAAGGACATCTACTGCTCTGCAAAGTCGCAAGCCGTCCCAGGCGCTGCAGGTCAAATATTGGATGCTTTGGCACGGGTTGACGTTGGGCGAACACACCACGGGGCTTCCCCGCCTGTTGGGTACGGCATCCTTTTAGAGTCCGCTGTTCGGCGTGTTTCCATGCATCCGCAAGATGCAAGCGCTCTGATGAGGGGCATCCCCGCGCCGAGCGAGCTGCAGGCAGGACATGATGTTGCTATGCTGGCACGCTCAACATTCATCCTGCGCGCACTTCCATTTGTTCTGCCTGTCGTGCTTACGGCCAGGAAAGAGGGTTTGTCATCAGCAGCGGACATGATGCATCAGCTCACTCAAGTTGTGGTTCCCTTTTCTCTGGTGTTTGCAACATCTGCATCGACTGGACAACAAGCTTGTCGCGCTGCCCACCTCATCATGCGTGCCGTGCTTGCTGCTGTGCCCGCTGCTGATTTCCCAGACAAAGGGGCTGTTGCAGAGGCATACGCGCGATCCACGCTGGATGCGTATCAAGTCCTTCCGGCAGACATACTCACTCTTGCGTTCGATGCTGCTCTGCGCGCCATGCCGCCTCAACAGGCTGCTGGTGGGTCGCCTCATTTGGCGCTGCTGAACGCTCTGGCGACACGCGTGCATGAGACATCGTCGCGGACTGATGCTGGCGAAACTGCACGCCCTTTGCGCATCGCTCTTTTCCGCACACTGGGCGCCATGCCGCCACGACTTCTAAACGAAGCGCTGCCGATTTACGATGCTGCTGTGCGGAGTTTACCTGCGAATACATCTGCACGCCAAGAGGCGGTGGACTCGCTGTGCAGCGCGTGCTCATCGATTGATGTCTACCACAAGCGCCGCTGTGTGGACTGGTGCCTCCGCCTAGCGGCATCGCTATGAGTAGCCCGTTACACGAGTCTATGCAATTCTACGCTGTAGCGCTCCTTCTTCGTGAGGGAGATCTCACCAACAGTAACTCGTCCCTTGCCCCTGACGCTGATCACGTCTCCGGACTTCACCACCTGTGACGGCTTCGGGTCTGCTTTCCAATTCAATTTGAGATCCCCACCATCGATGAGCTCCGACATGATGGCGCGACTGACACGGAACCCAGCGCTTGCTATGGCGTCCAGTCTTAGGCTGGCCTCTGATGTTCTGATGGTCTCCTTCTTTGGAGCAGTGACGCGCAGCTCGGACAGCGGAATGATGCTGCAAACAACGGGCACGCTTCGCACTTGCGAGAGGGAGCCTTGCACAAAGTAGGCAGCCATCTCAGGCGTTGTAAGCACATGCGCTCCACGATCTGACTGCAACACGATGTCACCCACCCGACTGCGCTCGATACCAGTGCCCAGGATGGCACCCAGGAAGTCTCGATGCGTTGCGGTGTCGAAAATGAAGTTGCCAGACACGTTCACTACGGACACGGCGGAGTCCAGCGGCTCACCGTCAAGGACGTCCGGCCTCCCTAACCTCAACCTCACGCGCTCTGCATGCTCGTAGCCACCAAACGGACGGGCCTCACAGTCCGCGAGCCTTCCGACTGCGAGCACTATGTCAGAAGCCACAGGAGGCTCCACGAAGTCACTGAGCGCAACGCTCCACTGCTCACTCGCACGCGTCGCTTGCTCCACAGCACGCGCTACGATGACTTTATGGTCAGCATGCACGCCTCTCAGCACAAAGTCACGCTCGGAGTCTGCAGCTTTGAGCGCTGAGCAGGCTCGGTGATGTGGGACTCTGCCGGTGCGTCTGGCGACTTGAAACAGCCTGCCTGGCGCCGTGCCAGTTGCTAGGGCTCGCCATGCCATGATGCGCCTGGCGATGGGGAAGTTTGGTGGTCACCGCAGCGAGGTGGCACCCTTTCACCCGTCGCAAGAACGGTTGTGCGGCTGCGTGCGCGCATTCGGAACACAGGCATCACTGTTCTCAGCATGTCGGAATCGCTTGGCGCTGTGCGAGCTGGAACAGGCTGCCTGGCTGCGAGCGCATCGAAACACGGTCAGACCGCCGGCACGCTGCGCGCAAGCGGCTACACAAGAGCTGCTTCGCGCCATGCATGCAGGCCGCGACGCGAGGCAGTGACGCTGTGTTGTGCTCACAACGGAGAGGAGCAAACAAGCAAGCCCACTGCAGACGACCGCCTCGTCCGCGAGATACCCCTAGCGTCCATTCGCAGGCCTCTGGCCAAGTCACGAGCAAATGATAACGCGAAAGTAGAGTGGCTGATGAAGAGCATCGCTGAGGTGCGTGCGCGCTTTTGACATTCGGGCAGAGTCTTCTTCTTTTCTCACGCACTCCGCACTTCAGATTGGACTCCAGGAGCCCATTAACGTGCTTGAGGTTGACGGGCAGATCTATGGCTTCAGTGGGTGCCATAGATTCGAGGCACACCAGCGCTTGGGCAAAGAAACAATTCGCTGCCGAGTGAGGCGTGCATCGCAGCAGACGCTCAAAATGCACTTGATGTAATGCACTAATCTAGTGTGAGCCGGATGCATCACTTAGCCCGTAATCTGCCGAACAGACCCTTGCCGCCGTTCGCTTTCACGACTGCAACTGATGCGCCATTTGCCTGCACCGACTTCACTGTGCCATTGCTTGAAATAGCCGCAAGCTTGGCCGCCGCCTCCTTGGCGCGTTGTGCAGTCTCCAACTTCGCGAGCGCAACGCACCGCTCACGCTGCTCTGCACTGAGTTTCTTGCAGGCGGCGCAGAGACGTGTCTCGTCTGCGGCAGCGATCTCCGCCACAGTCGTGACACCCGCCATGGCGAAAGGTGTCAGCGATTTCCGGTCGTGCGGTAAATCGTTGCGCTGCATCCACTCCGCAAGACGGTACATGCGCTCATAGATGCCGCCAACCTCCTGTCCCTCATCAGTCGCAGACGCCAAGCCGGTGGTGCCCGACGCCCGGGGAGTGGCAGGCGCCGGTGCGGGCGGCGGTGGTGGCGGCGGGATGCCTGCTCTTTTAAGCGCGTCCCGCGCGTACGGCTCCCACACCTGGCTGGCGCTCACATCGCACTTGAACAGCGCCAGGAGGCCGCGGACCAGCGTGACGACGCGCACAATCATGAACAGCTCTGCTGGCAGCGTGCGCAGCTTGACGGCGCGCATGTCGTCTGCATCCGCATCCAGTGGGCTCATGTGTGCCTCCTTCATGTCCATGCGTGTGTCGAACACAATGTACGCAACCACCATCGCGAACTCCGGCGTCGCGCCATCGATCTCCAAGCCGCACTCAGCGAGCAGTGGCAGCGCGGCGGCAGGGTGGCGCTGCGAGAGGGCGATGGTGAGTCGCGCAAAGAGGAGTCGCTCACGGTCATCGAGCTCTTTGCATTCCCCGAAATCGAGCAAGCCGACCGTTCCATCTGGACGGCGGATGAGGTTCCCAGGGTGAGGATCGGAGTGGAAGACGCCGAGCGTGAAGATCTGATGGCCGTAGCAACGCAAGAGGTCGGTCACCATAGCCGCCATCTCCGCTGGCGCAGCCCCAGGAGGCAGCTTCAGCTGCGCGTGCTCAGCATCCAGAGAGCGTTGCAATGAGCTGAACGAGCAGCCATCCATGAACTCCATGGTCAGCACGCGGCGCGTGCACAGCTTGTCCACCGTCCTTGGGCAGGTCACCTTGCCTTTTGTGTGCACTCCAATGTCCGCGCCGATGCGCTGCAACAAATCCCTCTCCCGGCAGAAGTCAAATTCGAGCGGCACTTGCACCTGGTACTCCCGGATGACGCTCACCTGGTCGAAATTGAGGTCGAACTTCATCCGCTCCAGGAAGAGCGCGACACGAAGCATGTTCGTCAAATCGCTGCGCATCACGCGCTCCATGCCATCATGCTGCACTTTCACAGCCACGCGCGTGCCGTCATGCAGTGTAGCAGTGTGCACTTGCGCGATAGTGGCTGTGGCCAGTGGCTTTGGATCGATGCTCGCAAACAATGTGGCTAAGGGCGCGCCAAGCTCGCGCTCCAGGGTGCGTTTGATTGCCTTGAATGACGCTGGCGGGCACTCGTCGAATGCGCGACGCAGGACGCGCGGGTACTGCGGCGGCAGGACATCAGCCTTGGTGGCAAACACCTGACCAACTTTGAGATAGAATCCTGAGCCACACAACAGTTGCGATTCATCCGTCAGTCGGTGAGCATCGAAGGACAGCAGGCATCGCATGGCGTGCGCACCAGACAGGTCGTGCAGCATTTCATGGACTCGTTGAGCGCCCCACTCGTGCGTGGTGTCCCACACCGCCTGCGCATCATCAGTGCTGCCGGTGCGTTTCAGCACGCCCGGCGCGTCTAGGAACAGTGTGCGCAAGTAGCCAACAATAACAGGGATGAGGTGCCTGTAGAAAACAGCTGTCCGCAGCAGCGGCGGTGCCAGCCTGCTCAGCACCGGGGGCACGATGACGAAAAACAGGGCTGGCGCGCTCAGCGGCTCCAGAAGAGCAGCAGGTAAAGCGACAATCGTGCCCGCTGTTTTCTGAAGCTCCGCCGGTGTGGCTGCAACTGCTGCCGACCCCAGGTTGAGTCTCCTATGTGCGAGGCTCGCCGCGAAGCGAAGCCAGGGCCAGACCTTGGCAGGCGACACGACTTGGACGGTCAATACGACGAGCAGGGGCACTGTGCGCGCTGCCACGACGGTGACTGCGCCGAGGAGGCCTGCCAAAGGCAGAGGCCCTCCTGTCTGTTTCACTGGCGTCGGCACTGGCGCCGGCACAGGAGCAACACGGCGCGGCGGCATTGCACAACGAGCGCAAGATACAACGGATGGAAAGGCAACACTACTCAGCGCGCTCGCTATGCATTTTGCGGGGGGTCGGTGGACTGTGTTGCGTCGAAGCGCATCCTCGCGCGCATCGAACCCTTCTACCACGTGGGAGATTGCTCGTGAGATGTGTCACCTGTGATGACTCAGCCCACTTCGTGGCAATCGAGCTGCAAGGCACAGTGCACAGCGCCTCCGTCAGCACACGTTCGCGCTCCAGCGATGGCGGCGCTGGAAGGCGCCCGCATGCTAGATGCATGTGATGCCTCATCAGACGCAGCGTCAGAATGCATAATTGTTCCGCGGCTGAGAGGCATTGCCGCCCAGGCTGCCGCACTGGAGGACTGGAGACCTCCACCGCCGCCGGGGCGGGAAGTCTCAAACCTCAGGTGCGCGCGCCTTGTCGCTGGACAACATGCTTCCGTTCCCGCGCGTGTTTTGCTGCACTCCGCTTGGAAATTGACGCTGGTTCGCCCTTCTATCAGACTACTCCTTCTGGTGACCTCAACCGCGCTCGCACTAGCTATCATAATCGCGGCTCTAGGTGCCCGGAAGCAGACCCAGTCTGCGCGAGCCTCCTTGCGCGACGCCCCGGCCGCAAAGGCTGCGGCGGCGTCGGATGTGAGGGCACCTGCAACGCCGGTCAATACTACGGCAGACACGCGCGGGGCTGCACAGCCTGAGTCACCCAGTTCAGTTGTACGTCTAGGTGCTGCCCTGGGCGCCGCTGTTGGTGCCGCAGTGGCGGAGTGTGCTCCGTTAGAGGAGGTCTTGAGCTGCAATGCAGTTGCTTGTGACGAGTTGAGCGCTGGATTTGCGAGACACACTGGCGCTACTCTGCGTGCGCACGGCATCATCACATGTGCCAACGATGAGCCTCTTACAGCTGGCGACGGACGCGCGTATGTCGACTCCTTCTGCACCGCCTTCCGCCATGCTGTGGCTTCTGGCAGCGCTACGCGTCCAGATGACAGCCGCAATGATGTCGCAGACGCATTGAGACCACCTGTTTCCCCGGCGATGAGCACGGACGTGAGCCGTGGCGGGCAAGAATCACCTGGCATGGTTGGTGACTCTCAACCACCATCAGGAGCAGAGCTCGCACTTCAGTCGCCCTCACGCATGGCTATGTCGCCCATGGTGGTGGGCACACCCGTGGCGCTGCATCCGGAGCATTCTCAGCTGGTGGCGACCATGGCGGTGCATGCTATGGCCATAGTTGGCCAGGGAGTGCACGACTTGCATGTGACGCTGCGGGAAGCGAATGAGCTTAGCAGAGCGCAGTTGAGCACAGCACGGGAGCAGCAACGACAGGATGCCGTTCGCGCAGGCGTCCGCGGCGTCCGTGTGAGGCTCTCGGACAGTCTGGCACTTGCCTTCTGCACAACCTGCGCCTGCATGACCCGCCGCGCATTGCTCCGCCAGAACTGGGCAGCACGCATGCATGCCTGCGTCGCAAGGGAGGCAGCTGCCGACGCGTCGTTTGCTTTCACATCAGCCGCAAGTGGAGCACGCGGAATGTCGGCATCAACTGCCTTGAGCTTCACGACCTGGGTCATGCCTATTCAGTTCCGAGAGCTCACTTGCATGTTCACGCTAGCACTGGGCGCGGTTCAATCGTACTTGCTCTTGCTCGGCGTGCTCTACACCTGTGTTGGACCTGTTGTTCTCCGCCTGCCCATGCTGGGTGCTGGGGACACGCCGCTGTCGGTGACGCACATGCTGTGCGCTGCATGCCTAGCGTACTTCGGAGGCGGAGCGGTCATCAGTGGGTTGGGAGGGGAGCCTGGGGTGTGGTACGCAGCGTGGCTGCCTCTTGCGCTGATTCATTTATGGGGCCAAGTCGACACGATTGCGCTGCATTCGCTGCTGGGCTGCAGTCCCAAGTGGGCGAACTACATGCTGTGGACAGTTGCCAGTGTGATGTGGCCCGCGCTTGCGCTTGAAGGCGCATTTCTGTGAAGCGAGACTGAGACAGTCGAAACTCACGAGCCTTCTCCTTCGCAAAGTCGATGCGCCTCGTCGCCTAAAGTCTACTGCGTGCATTTTGCTGCTATGCGTGGAGACGACGCGTCGCGAGTGCTGCGCGGCCTTGCCGCAGTTGCAGTGTCTGCTGTTGCTGAGAGGTGCTCTCATGTGTATTTGTGTTGAGAACACGCCGCGCTGTCACTCACGCTTGCCTGTCATGCTCTCCACCTGTGCAGCAAAGTGCTCAGCCGCGTCTCGCAGGGTGACTTTGTCGCAGTTGCACGGGCGGCGACGGAGGTGCTGTCGAAAGCAGCGCTCCGCCCGGACCCGCAGCACCAAGAGGCTGCATTTGCGCCGCACCAGCCCCAATCGCCGCCCGTAAGTCGCAGCGACGCGCCACGGGATAGTAGAGCCGCACAGTCGCCACCGCCTGAGGCGACAAGGTCGCCGCCGAGTGGTGCGCCAGCAGCTTCTTCTGGAGGTCCACAACCAGGCTCTGGTCGCAGCACGCCTGACCCACGCAGCGCAGCCAGTGCGACGCTCCACACGCAGTCACAGACGAGCAGTTTCGCAGCAGCGCCTGTACTGGCCGCTCAAGAAGCTTCGGCACAGAGCCGGGACGGGAGCGCAGATGAGCCCAGCGCCCCACCGTCCACGTTGCCCACCACTGCGGGCCGGCGCAAGCGCAGTGTGCCTTCGTCACCGCTCGCCCGGGTGCTTGGATTCGGTGGCTTAGCAGCGCAGCTGGCGGTGGGCACCGTCACTGACGCCGTGTCCCGCGCCTGGCGTGGGCAGGACACAACCTCCACGCCTGCTGGCGACGACGGGCGTCCTCAGATCCACTCCAATCTTTTGACAGAAGCAAATGCTGAGCGTCTCGCTGTTGCCCTCTGTGGCATGCGTGGAGCTGCGTTGAAGTTGGGCCAAATGTTGAGCATCCAGGACGAGAGTGTCATTCCGCCGCAGATAAGCAAAGCCTTGGAGCGCGTGCGTCAAGGTGCCGATGTCATGCCCGCGCGACAGCTGGACCGCATGTTGTGTGATGAGCTAGGCGCTGAATGGCGCACCAAGGTTGCGCACTTTGACGACGAGCCCATGGCTGCTGCGTCCATTGGCCAGGTGCACCGTGCCAAGTTGCATGATGGCCGCCAGGTGGCGATGAAGATCCAGTACCCGGGTGTTGCGCGCAGCATCAACAGCGATATCGATAACCTCATGCGCCTGGCACGTCTGACAGATATCCTCCCCCGGGGCTTGTATGTCGAGGAGGCTGTCCGCGTTGCAAAAGCAGAGCTGGCGTTGGAATGCGATTACACCTGGGAGGCGTCCGCGCAAGCGAAGTTCAAGCAGCTCTTAGCCGGCGATAAGGCGTTCCTCGTGCCCGCTGTTGTGCCCGAGCTGTGCACCAAGGCGGTGCTCACCACCGAGCTCGCGCCCGGTGTTGCGATTGATGCAGCCAAATCATTGCCACAGGAGGAGCGCGATTACTTGGGCGAGCAGCTGCTGCGTCTGACCCTGCGTGAACTGTTCGAGTTCCGGTTCATGCAGACCGACCCCAACTTTGCCAACTTCTTGTATGATTCCAGCACACGGAAGCTGACTCTCATCGACTTTGGCGCCGCCAAGGAATATCCAGGCGAATTCGTGGACGAGTACCTCCGCATGGTTGCTGCCTGTGCGCGCAAGGACCGTGAAGGCGTGCTTTCATCTTCCACGGCTCTCGGCTTCCTGACTGGTGATGAAAGCACGGTCATGCTGGACGCGCATTGCGAAGCCGCCTTTGTTGTGGGTCTCCCGTTCGCAACTCCGGGACGGTATGACTTCAGCAAGAACAGCGGCATGACTCGCCGCGTGGGCGAGCTGGGCGCAGTGATGCTGAAGCATCGGTTGAAGCCGCCTCCCGAGTACAGCTACAGCCTGCATCGCAAGCTCAGCGGGGCGTTCCTGACCTGCATGCGCATCGGCGCCAGGGTGCCTTGCCACGACCTCTTCTTTGGCATGTACGAGAAGAAGACCGCGCAATGGGCCCGAGAGCAGCCGCAGCAAGCGGTGGCCTGAGCGGTGCGCTAGCTCACAGTTGATTACAGACATCTAGTCTATGCTTGCGCATCAAGCAAGCGTGCTGTATCAACGTCCGCTGGGTCCACAAGCATCAGTGCCGTCTGCCCGAATGTGTTCACAACGCCGACGTCTGCCCCAGCCCTGAGCAGCACCGCAACAATGCTCGTGTGCCCGCCCCGGGCGGCACAGTGAAGCGCAGTTTCACCATCTCCGTCCGCGCGTCCCAGTAACTCTTGTCCGCCCAGCTCGAGAAGCCGCTGCACAATTTCGAGCGAGCCGCTAGCGCTCGCGTCGTGCAAGGCTGTCGAGCCATTCTCATCTGGTGTGTTCACATTCGCGCCAGCGCTGAGAAGCAGCTCAACAACACGGGCATGCATGTACAGGCAGGCCAGGTGCAGACAAGTGTCTCCCTCTGGGCCCCAGGTGCCGTTCTCGAGGTACGTTCTGCAGGCAGGTGCAAGCCTCGCCACCGCCGCCTCGTCGCCCGCTTCACAAGCTTCGAACAGAGCACCAAGCTTCCCTTCTGGGTCGGGGTCTTCCCACGGCTCCACCTCCGCCGTCTCGAACTCGAGTCTGAGCAGTGCGGCGTGTGAGCAGATTGAGATGTCCTTGCGCTCAAACAGTGCCCTCATTCTTGAAAACGCACTCCTCGTCGTCGTCCTCCTCCTCCTCGCCGTCTTCATCGTGCTCTTCCTCGTGGATAAGGCGTCCCATGTGGGGCAGCAACACAGCTTTGGCGATGGGGCTCTTCCCAAGACGTGGAAATAAATGAGGCAAGTGCGTCACACACACTGTAGCTATTGACTCTACGCGTGTTCCGCGAGAAACGCCTCAACTTCTGCCTTGTGCGGCAGCGATGGCATCGCCCCCATCTTCTGGACGCAGAGACACGCGGCAGCGCTGGCGAACCGCAGGGCCTCTTGGTTCGAGCGGCCTTGCAACAGAGCGACAGCGAATGCAGCTGTGAAGCAGTCTCCTGCACCAGTAGTATCGACAACCTGCATCGTCGCATTGAATGTCAACACACATGCGGCAAATTTCCACCACTACATTGCCACACACCTTTTCAGCCTTGAAGGCGAGCTGCCGCACAGGGGCCGCTGGCGGTGGCGGCACCAGCAGTGACCCTTGCGCACCCAACTTGACGAGCACGGTGTGCACACCACGCGTTTGCAATGCTGCAGCAGCTTCCAGAATGTCAGCCTCAGTGCTGGTGGACATGCCTGTCAGACGCGCAAGCTCCGTCTCATTCGGGGACAGGATTGTAACCATGGACAGCAGCGCCTCTGCAATGGGGGTCTCATCGCCGCCGGCATCGAGTATAACTGGCACATCTGCTGCACGCGCCGCTCGTGCGGCTGCCAAGCTCACGCTCTCGGGCACTTCTCGCTGGAGAAGCAACATGCCGGCACCGGCAACCGCGTTGAGGGCCTCTTCTGAAGGTGTTGTCCACGCAACGTTTGCGCCCCCGACGATGATGATGGAGTTCTCACCACCTGGTTGCAACACGATGATAGCCTGCCCCGTAGGCGCGTCCACTGCGGCGCAATGCTGCAGGTCTACTCCACATCGACCAAGCGCCTCGCGAAGTAGCCCTGCAGGTGCGTCGCGTCCGGTCTGACCAACAAACAGAGTGGGCTGTGCTAACAGTGCAGCCGTTGCAGCCTGGTTTGCGCCCTTGCCGCCAGGCAGCGTGAAGCCGCCTCCAGTTGCAGAAATAGTCTCGCCCGGTTGTGGAAGGCGCGACTCGACCACCAGGTCAGCGTTCACGCTTCCGACAACAACCAGCTGCTTTGTGTTTGACATTATTGCGGCGTGCACGCTGCACTTGCGTGGCCAGGAGCGGCGCCTGTCGACAGCTTTGGCGTTCATTAATCGTCGGAAGCGCGGCTGCAACTGCACGGTCTGCGCGGAGGCCGAATGCATGGCCTACCGTCGGGGTAAATTTTCGCTGCGATCCTCTAACCCGCCACGCTCCGCGCAAACGCATGACGACATTCTGGGGCTGTATCATCCAGCCGGGGTCGAAGCCAACGCCATATGTGCCCCCGCCCGACGGAAGCAGACTGCACATCTCACAGGTGCGTTTGCGTTGCTCATCAACTCCTCATTTTCTCGCGCAAGCACAGCAACACAGGAAGTGCACGAGTGCCGCACACCGCCACTCAGCTGCGTCAGCGATTGCAGTAGAACTGACGCCATGTGCGTCCTCCTTTGTCCGGCGGCTCTTCTTGCAGGCCACTCTCGGCGGCGGGGCACGCAGCGGTGAGCGCGTGGCCGTCAAGATCCACACAGGCGAGGAGGACAAGACCATCGTCCTGCTTTGCGCTCTGCGGTGCGTGTGGCAGCGTAGACGAATAGGAAGTTGCCGTGCAGAAAGGCCCTGACAACGAGCCCCGTTCTGGCCTACAGTGCTGGTGTGACGGACACCACGCACCTGGACATTGTGCTGCATGAGTACGCGGAGTTCACGCTGGAAGGCGATACGCCTGTCCACTTATGTGGTGCGTCAACAGTCACTCGTCACAGCGCTGCACTTTGTGGTGACTGACTTGCTGTTGGCGTGGCGTGCAGGCAATTACATGCCGGAGATGGATTTCGGCAGCCGGTTCGGTCTGGGCGACGACGACGACGACAACGAAGGTGAAGATGAGGAGGAGGAGGACGACGACGACATGCTTCGGCAGTGGATGCTTCCTTACGGCGCAGAGGATGAGGAGGACGACGAGGACTACGACGAAGATGAGGAAGGTGACGACCTGGATGACGATTCCGATGAGGAGCCTCGGCCGATGCTGAGGAAGGCTACGAAGAAGGGCGGAGTTGTCATCCAGGAGCTGGACGACGATGAAGATGAGGAGGATGAGGAGATGGAGGAGCGGGGACAGGCGCCGCATAGTGCAGGCAAAACCAAGCCAGGGGTGCATGAGGCGGACTACATTCCATTGGGTGGCGCCGCTGCAGCTGCTGCATCCGCAGGCAAGAAACGGCCTGCGCAGGATAGTCAAGCGGCTCCGCCGCAGAAGAAGGCGACGGCGGGGAGCACGCCGCCAGCGTCTCAGAAGAGCAGGCCTGAAAGCAAACAGCAGGAGGCGCCTGCATCCGGGGCGAAGCCGGGCAGCCACTTCAATGACGGCCCTCCTGGCTCACTGGGCTCTCGCAAATTCACCAACGGCTTGGAGGTGATTAACCTCGTCAATGGCAAGCCGGACGGCAAGGTTGCACTCCCGGGAAAGCGAGTGAGCATGAAATACGTGGGCAGGCTCAAGGCGAACGGCAAGGTGTTCGATGCGACCAAGGGCGCGCCATTCTCATTCCGCCTGGGCGTGGGCGAGGTCATCAAGGGATGGGACATCGGCGTGAAGAACATGCGGGTGGGTGACAAGCGCAGGTTGATCATCCCCCCTGATCTGGGCTACGGATCCAAGGGCGCACCGGGCGCCATCCCACCCAACGCATGGCTGGAGTTCGACGTGGAGCTGGTCGGCGTCCACTGAGAGCGCGCGCCAAGAGGAGACGATGTGAACAGCGATGTGGACTAAATGATATAAGACGGCCCCGCGGTGCCCATGACATCTGCGAGTCACGCCCCAGCGATATCTCTGCACGCGTTGCAGCGCTGCCGCACGACACTGGAGGACTTCACTGCGAGTTACCTGCCTTTGTATGGTGTCCTCAAGAATGACTTCTGGCGCTACTTTGACATTCTCGCCTACGTGAGCGCGTCGTTGTACGAGCTAGACGAGCTCAACGAGCAATCCATAACGGCAGGAAGAGGAGGCGTTGAGGCGGACTTCGCTAGTCTCACTGGTGGGTGCGCCCCCCTGCAACTGCAGCTGGTTGTGTGTTGCTTCTGACCCGTCTTGCAGCACGCATGGATGTCCTGAAGCAAGCACTTCGAGAGCAGAGCCTTCTTACTGCGCGTATTGAGCAGGAGTTGGACTGTGGTCTTCGTTACTGGCAGCTGGAAAGGCTGCTGTGCACAAGACTTGCAGTGAACGGCAGCGTAGACGTCGACGACGTCATGAGTTGCCACAGAGACAAGAGTTTTGACTATCGCACGCTGCATTGTGTCTTGCAAGCACTGCTTTCCAGAGACACACAACACGCTCAGCCAGCGGAGCCGGCAGAGCTCGATGCGCTGTCACGTTTCTTGCAGCTGGATGAGCGACTGGTTGACATCGGCGATGACTGTACAGACTACGAGGACGATTGCTGCGCAAATAGCTTCAACATGCTCAGATGCTTCATCGGCTTGTATGGCGTCGACCAGGGGCCACTGAGGCTCATTGAATTGATCTCCAGTCTTGAGGCGGAGCATGCGGCAGCATTGAATGCGCTTCCTGAACGATATCGCAGAGTGTTCTGGGCCAGACACATAGAGGCAGCCTCGCAGCCCAGGAGCGAGAAGTGGGTGCTGCCATCGCGGCTGTTTGCCATTGCAGACGAGCCCGCATTCAGAGCTCAATTCGCCAGCGGATGATGTCACCTATCGCAACACACTCACGTTTCGCTCCCCGGTCCTCCTTTCGAAGTCGACCGCTCGTCGCGCGCTCTTCCCGCAGAATGCTAGCTGACACAGTGCGTCGTGACACCCTGCTTCCTGCGCTTCTATGCTCGTCTCGGTCACTCAAGTGCGCTGTGTGTGGTTTGCTTCGCACAGCTGCTGGCCGCAGGTGTCAGCTTGGCGGAGGAGGCGTCGCAGCGGCACAAGATCACGTCTCCGTTTGAGTTCAGCAACCAAATTCAGCAGCGGTGCGTCCTGTGCAGCCAGTTGCGCCGCGCAGGAGCGGCAGTGGGCGTTGTAGGCACCACGAAGGAGCCCTGAACTGTGGCGTGTGTCTACCACGCACAGGCTGTGCGTCGACAGCGACGCGCGTAAGGCGTTCGTAGAGCAGTTCATAGAGCTCATCGCGGATGAAGACGCCCTACGCAAAGTGCTGGCGCCCATGCTCACGGTGCGCGTCTCCCCTGGGGAGTCCAAGTTACACCCTCTAAAACCGGTCCGCTGTCCTGCCTCGCTAGGTGCAAGGCGTGGAGCCTGTATCTCTAGCTCGGGCGCTGCTCTGCGTGCCGTGTGTTCAAACAGGCGTCGCAAAGGCACTCCTTCGCAGGATGGCGGAAACCAGTCTTGACGAGAGCAGCCCCCTGCCTGCTGCTATTATGAGCCAGTTCCCGTGGCTGGACCAGGTGAGCGACCCAGGCGAGCTTGTGAAGACACTGCTGGAGGAGACGTACACGGTGTGCAGCGAGGCTGTCAAGAAAGGTCTGTAGTTTGCCAGAGGCTCACAACCTCGACCACCGTGTTCCACGGCCTCTCACACGCCCGCGGGTGCGCGTCTCTTTCGTGCGGCGCCGCAGCCATCATCAACTTCCTACCGGAGATCATGACGGACCGGGAGCGGCCCTACGTATTCAAATGGATGGAGGACACAATGGGAGAGGTGCGATCAACGACAGCTCGTCCTGTTTTGCGTGTTGCTAACATCGGCTCCACACGCATCCAGGATAATGCCTTGTTCAGTTCCTACATCCAAGTGCTGCCCAATTTAGTGCTTCTCCATCCAGAGCTACAATCCCGCGCCATCGACCAGGTGACTGAAAAGCTTGATTCCATCGCGGTGGGCGACATCCCTGCCGTCGTCCGCTTCCTCATCGACAGCGGCAGCACGCCGGAGGTGGCTGATGAAGTGGTGGCGAAGCTGCGCACACGGCTGCATTGCAAGCCTGGCCTGGAGCCCTTTGCAGCATCCGACCGCAAGGGAAAGACATCCGCGTCCGCAGCTGCGAGCGCGGATGCGCGTCTCATAGAGGCTTTGCGCACAGGCTTGATGGTGCAGCCCATCGTCGGCGCCGCGTTCCTGACACGCATTCAAGCCGCCATCCTGCCTGCTGGCAAGAAGAAGAAGTCCGGCAAGCGGACTGACGACGACGACGATGAAGACATGGATGACGACATGTCGGCGGGCGCACGCATCCTAGATGTCTGGGTCCTCCTCGTGCTGCGCTCTCTAGCTGGGACGCCAGCTGCCCGCGCTGACATTGAGGACTTGATCCGCAAAGGTTTCGATGCCGCCGCTTGGCCAGAGGAACTGCTCCAGAACGCTATCACCACGCGCGGTGACGCGTTGACGGAGATGCTGCCCAGTCTGCTGGCGATTGCGGGGGCTCTGCTGCGAGGGGCACCAGCCACTGCTAAAGGTGCACGCGGCCGTCCGTCGACGACGAGCAAGCCGCCCACAGACGCAGCAGCTGCTGGCGGTGCATTGATTTACCGCCTCGCTTGGGAGGCGTTCCGGAGCAACTCGAAGCGACAAGACATCCTGGCCGCGATTGCTTCACACGCTGCCGGTACAAGCATCGAGTGCACTGCCGCGTTCCGGGCACTGCGCGATATCGCGGCCAAGGATCCGCACGGAATGCTCGTGTTCCGCTCCTATCTCATCGGCTTGCTGGATGCCGTTGACCGGGTGGATGAAGAAAGTGCCCGTCACCTGTTTGAGCTGATGGCTCATCTCGCAGCCGCTGAATGCGCGGCTCAATTGCAACACGCGTCACCCAATGCGGATCCAGATGATGGCATGCGCGAGCTGCACGTCATGTTGCGCAAGCAGCTGAACCACACCTTCCCCAAGTTCCGCCGCCTCGGCATCCTTGGCACCGCGGCGTACACCATCCGCCTGGCTTCTGCCCCCGGCGATGGCCCGCGTCTTGCGATTGCCGCCTGCAAGACGGCTCTACAGGCGGCGACGGACCGCGGGTGCTGTTCGGTGGAGACGTTGTTGATGGACGAGCTGGCCGCGTCGGCGGCATCTCTGCTGACAGGCAATGATGGGCAAGTGGCAGCCTGGCTGGAGGCGCATGCGACTGTCATGCTCAGCGCGTGCGTGGTGTCCTATCATTCCGCGACACAGGCGTCTGCGCGACAATCACAGAGCCTACTGCAAGAGCTGTGGCCTTGTCTGAATGCGGACCCAGATTCAAGCATCGCGGTCAAGATCGCCGACAGCGCAGTTGCGCTGCCGTACAGCCGCGTAGCGCGATGGACTCACGATGGCGATGGCCCGGGCATGGAGGGCGGCCGCCTGTGCGCTCTCCTCCGCATGACAGCCGCTTTGAAGGGCAGCGTGTCCTCCATCGGCGGCACTCTGGGCGCGCCTTTACGCATGCCACCCGTTCAGAATGTGTTCACGCGATCCCTGGGCCATGCGCCGGCTGAAAGCTCGCTGCCGGCACTCGTAGTGGCTGCTTCCTGGCTTCGAGAGCTCCTCAACGTCTTCTCTCAGCCGTTGTCGCAAGCACAGCGCGCAGGTGATGTTGACTCTCGCCTGTTCCAGCGGCTGCGGTCGCTCGTTGCTCTGGAAGCGCTCATCGAGTCGTGCCTGGAAGCCTACCCTGGCGCTTTGGCTGTGGTGCCTCATCTCGGCAGAGCTTATGGCCGCGAGAACGATGCGCCATCCGTGGGTGCAGGCAAGAAGAAGTCAAAGGCTGGCGCCGCCAGCGGCAAGGGCAGTAAACGCAAAGCTGCGGCATCCAGCGGCGGTGCCAAAAAGAAACGCAAGCCTTCAAAGAAGCTGGATTTAGATGCTGATGGCGACGAAGATGGTGACGATGACGGCTCCGCCGGTGAGGACGCTGATGAAGAGCCCGCGCCTGCGCCTGCTGTGATGGAGGAGCCGCCCGCCGCGGAGGAGGCCCCTCCACCGACGGCGCCTCGAGGCTGGCGCGCACAGCTGCTCCGCCCGCTCTCCTTGTCGGCGCTGACATGCTTAGCCATCCCGGACGATGTTGCGGTCGCGCTCATGCCATGCGATGAGCCTCTGCCTGCAGGCGCAGCCGCCTTGCCCGGAGCTGCTCTGCTGCTTCATGAGCTCGCGACATGCGCGGCACGCGCCATGCCCGCCACCGCAAAGTTCAAGGGCCGCGCTGCAGGTACCGTGGCGGTGGCGTCCAGCCGCGACGTTGCGTCTGCAGAGGAGGTGGCCGAGATATGTGCTTCGCTGATGCCCCACATCCAGCGCCACATGCACAGCGCGCTCTCCATCTTGGTCGCTGTGAAGACTGCCAACGACGAGGCGAAAGCGGCGGGCACGACGCCAGATGCGTTCCCGGCTCTGGCTGCACCAGAGGGAGAGCCTTCGCCAGTGACTGCTTGTGTGAACGATGCGTTCAAGGCTGCCCAAGCCGTGCATTCCTCCGTGTGTGCGCTGCTGCGGACTCTGTTCTCATGGCCGCAGCTGGTGCTGCCGGCGAATGCCAGCTTGCTGCGCGCAGTGCTGCGCACTCTGGCCAAGCCTGCTGACGAGCAGGGGTCCACCCACCACGCGACGGTGTCGTCCGATGACATCGGTGACCTCCTTCCAGATGCATTCACCTTCCTCAATGATTCCTTTGTGGCTGCGAATGTGAGCACATTCACGGCATCCATGGATGGCATCCGGCTCCTTGACGCCGTGTGCACCACTGCCAGCGCCTTGGCCGAGCAGCCGGAGCATTCGGAGTTGGAAGTGCAGCCTCTCCGCCAAGTGCTGAGCTGCTCTGCGACGGATGTACTCGCCTCGGATTTCTGGCTGGAGCCTGGCGCGACTGGAGGAGGGTCAGAGCGCACCAAGGCGCTCAAATACCTGCTCACCTTGCAGGTGCAGCACGCGGAGGATCCGCTCGCGGAGCTGACGCAACTGGCGGAGAACCTGCTGCCAGCTGTGGCGGAGCTGAAGAAGCAGAAGCGGGCGCATGTGGAGGATCATCCATCGTTGACTCCCAAGACAGTGACTGTGTGGTACGGCGTCACGTGGACGGAGGCTGTTCGCCAACTCGCCGCCTGGGCGCGTGGCTCATCTCTCAAGACGGTGACTCAGTCGCCGAACCAGATCGAGTCGGCGCTGCAGGACGGCAAGGTGCTCGCAAAGCAAGTGTCACTGCTGGCCACCCTGGTGAAAGACTACCCCGGGAACAACTCCCTCCTCACTGCCGCCGTCCGCTTCGGCGGCAAGGCTGTGCGGGCGCTCCTGCGTGCCGGGCCGCTGTTCGAGGCGGCGCTCAAGTTCGACAGGACGCGACCAGTCCTGTCCGCCTTCTTCCGCGATGTGCAGACTTCCACCCGCCTGCTGCACGGCCAGTGCACGGAGGCGATCCAGCGCAACGTCGCCGCCTCTGCGGTGCCGGCAAGCAAGCGCGATTTGGAGCACTTCCTGCTGGTTGTCACCGCTGCTGTGGATGCAGGTGGCCAGACCATCAGCGTTGCTCAGCTGAAGCACAAGGCTATCGATGGGCGGGAGTTACCCAGCCAGCTCGTCCCGGACGCCTCTGATTATTCCACCGCCGATGATGAGTCCGAGGACGAGGACGAGGACGATGGCGATGAAGACGAGGAGCCGCAGGATACGCAGGCGCGTCAGGCGCAGTACAAGCTGGACCGCAAGAAGGCTGCAGCTGCGGAAGCCGCCCAGAAAGAGAGCAAGAAGAGCGCGCTGCAGGCAGCGAAGGATGCTGCAGAGAAGCGCAAGGGCGGCAACGCGGGGCCATCAGGCAGCAAGGCTGCTGCTGCTGCAGCGGCGGCAGCCAGGCGAATGAGTGCGGTGTTCACTGCTGATGATGACGCCGAAGACGAGGAGGAGGAAGATGAGGAGGAGGATGAGATTGAGGAGGATTGACGGCCGTGCCCGTGGCACGCTGTGCTCGCGTGCGAGCTTACTGTGCCAGTGGCACGGCTGCGCTGTGGGCGCAGATGGGAGTCCCATCTCGGAAATGACGTTGCCAGGAAATTCCAAAATTGCAACCCGTCGCAGTGCCCTTGTCTTCTCATATCCGCGGACAACAGTTCCTATGATGGATGCCGCAGCTTCTGGTGCGCAACGACGCGCAAGAAACTGCATCGTCGTTAGCTCACACAGTCTCTGTTCTCAGACGCAGGCCCGAGCACGCAGCAGCCCAGCAGCTCGGAGCAGCGTCACCAGCCTGGAGGTCTGCCTGAGCCGCCCAACCCGCTGGGCTGGCTCCTCCGCCAAGCGGTGAACGGCGCAAAGAGCCTCGGCGTGCCCGTCTATGACGATGACTTGCCACAGAACGACGCGGAGCGACAAGAGCGGTACAACGCCGCGCTTCAGCAAGCTGAAGGCGACGACTTCGTGGACTTCGAGGAGCTGCAGTGCCTGCACGTGGCGGGCACGGACAAGCAAGGGAACCGGCTGATTGTGGTTACCGCCTCCAACTTGCCAGCCTGGGCGACGCTGGACAAGGAGCGCTTCCGACGCTACGTGTACACGCGGCTCCACCGCGTGG